>TARA_R110002012_G_scaffold20918_8_pt1 | contig 20164 bp, 20 predicted proteins | sample TARA_R110002012 | Tara Oceans TARA_R110002012 (sample SAMEA4396515) | marine metagenome | biome: Westerlies Biome; feature: [DCM] deep chlorophyll maximum layer (ENVO:01000326); material: water (ENVO:00002006), including particulate matter (ENVO:01000060) such as... | depth 40 m | reverse complement strand
TGGATACTTTACTACTTGATCGAAACAAAATTATATACACATGAAAACAGGTTTGGCTTTATCGGGGGGCGGCGCAAGGGGTATTGCCCATCTTGGGGTAGTGAAAGCGATGTTGGAAAAAGGCATTCACTTTGACGTGATTTCGGGCACATCGGCAGGTGCCGTGGCTGGCTTGTTCCTGGCCAAAGGCTATTCTCCCGACGAGGCCCTGGAAATCTTCACCAGAACAAGCGTGTACAAATTCCTCAGGCCTGCCATCAACATAAGGGGGCTGTTCAAAATAGGCAGCGTAGAATCGATCATAAAACCCTATTTTGGAGAAGCAGTTTTTACTGACCTGGAAACACCTTTTTACGTGTCTGCTACTAACGTGAGGACAGGTAAAATACGGGTGTTTTCAGCGGGAGAGCTCATGCGCCCCGTGCTGGCGTCGTGTTGCATTCCGGTGGTGTACGAGCCCATGGCTATTGACAATGAGCTATACATGGATGGGGGCGTGGTAAACAACCTGCCGGTGGAACCATTGCTGGGCAATGTCGACAGAATTGTGGGCGTTCATTGTAACCCTATTTCTGATCAATACCAGGGGCGCAATATGCGGCGCCTGATGGAACGTAGCTTGCTGCTTGCCATCAACGAGAATGTTGCGGCAAGAAAGCCCAAATGCGATTTGTTTATTGAGCCAACCGAGCTAAAAAACTTTCATGTGTTCGACTTTAGAAAAGCCAAACAAATTTTTCAGGTGGGTTACGACTATGCCTCCGACCTTCTTTCCAACAAATCCGTGTTGTCGAAATTGAAACAGGACGTATCTTGAGGATATAAACAACATCTGACCTGATGAGAGCGGTTTTTAGATTTATGTTTTGGCTTTTGGGCTGGGAGGCTGTGGGTACAAAGCCCACGGATAAAAAATTCATCATTATAGTGGCCCCTCATACCAGCTTCTGGGACTTTTTTGTGGGTGTAGCTGCCCGCTCTATTTTTCGGCTGGACACAAAATATTTAGGTAAAAAAGAGCTTTTCTGGTTTCCCCTGAGCGTAATCCTTCGCTGGCTGGGTGGTTATCCTGTCGACAGAACCAATGCCGCCGGCCTTGTGGAGTCGGTGGTTGACCTGTTTAACTCAAAGGATGCATTCTCGATTGCGCTGGCACCAGAAGGAACCAGGAAGAAAGTTGAGAGACTTAAAACAGGGTTTTGGAGGATTGCCAAAGCTGCCAATATCCCGATCATTTTGGTGAGCTTTGATTTTAAGCGAAAAAGAGTGGAAATGCTTGAGCCTTTTATGCCTGGAGAAATGGAAACGGACATGGAACGAATCATGGCTTACTACAGGGGCATTACAGGCAAGCGGCCCGGGCAGGATTTAAGGTAACACAGTGCGTTTGGATTTTTCCCCTGTCAAAACGTTTAAGCAACATCAGCCTTCTGCATATCGCTAAGCAATTCTTTTTCTGTCAATATAGGGGCCAAACTCATTCGGGCTGTTAGACCATTATTCTATTTCAACTTATTGACATTAATAGTGGAATAGTACCAACCCCACAACCGTAGCTAACGTTATTGATTTTTATCCACCTCCTTTAGAGGTAGGTTTTTTTTGACCGACCGTCAAGAGCTTTTTTTAATAACAAACAAACATCTATGAACAACTCTACAAGAAAGTTGGGCCTGTTGACGGCCCTGGCATTTTTATGTGTCACTGGTCTTTTTGCGCAGGGAATCACCTTGCCGCCTAGTGGCGACAACCAAAAATCAATTGTTACCCAGTACATAGGCTCTATTGCCTCTGTGACCATCAACTACAATAGCCCTGACGTTACTGCTCCTAATGGTGCCGACAGAAAAGGTAAAATATGGGGCCAGCTTGAGCCCTACGGACTCAACAACCTTGGCTTTGGTACCAGCACAGCTTCTCCCTGGAGAGCTGGCGCCAACCAGAATACAACGATTACCTTTTCTCACGACATGGAAGTAGAGGGCAAAGCGATAAAGGCAGGCACCTACGGGCTTCATATGATTATCGAGAAAGACAAGCCATGGACACTTATCCTTTCCAACAACTCAACAGCCTGGGGAAGCTATTTCTACGATGCCAAAGACGACGCCCTGAGGGTGGAAGTGCAGCCAAAAGGGGCTCCTTACCATGAGTGGTTAAGCTATGAGTTCATCGACAGGCAGCCCGAGTTTACCGTGGCAGCACTGTATTGGGATGAGTTGATGGTGCCTTTCAAAATATCGGTGCCAAACATGAACGACTTATACCTGGCAAAAATCAGGGAAGAGATGGAGAATGCTCCGGGCTTCAACTGGCAAAATAGGGTAGCTGCGGTGCAGTTTTGCTTATCGAAAAACATCAATCTGCAGGAGGCCCTTACCTGGGCGGAAGCGGCTTCAACCAACTCTTTTATTGGCGAAGAGAACTTCACCACCCTTTCTGCCAAGGCAGGTGTGCTAACGGCGTTGGGTAAAAAGGAGGAGGCTGCGAATGTAATGGACAAAGCCATTAACCATCCAACGGCAAGCGTTTTCCAGGTACATGCCTACGGTCGTCAGCTGATCTCTCAGGGAGAAAAGCAAAAGGCCCTGGAGGTGTTCCAGTTCAATGCTAAAAAGAACCCAAAAACATGGCCGGTGAACTTCGGGCTGGCCCGTGGATACTCCGCTGTGGGTAACTACAAATCGGCGCTTAAATACGCTAAGCTAGCATTAGCCAACGCCCCTGATCAGCCCAACAAAGATGCGCTTACTGCGGGCATAGCCAAGCTGGAAAAAGGAGAGGATATTAACTAAAGGAGGCTATTTTAAAGTCTTTAGCCCACTAAAACAAGAAAGGCCCGAACCCGGGCCTTTCTTGTTTTACATCAGTAGCGACTATTTCATATTATGAAAATAGTTCTGCACATCGTCGTCTTCATCGAACTTTTCAAAAATCTTTTGAACTTCGGCTTCTTGCTCTTCAGTCAGCTCTTTGGTGTCGACCGGAATGCGTTCAAACTCGGAGTTCACTATTTCATATCCCTTTTCTTCCAGGTAGTGCTGAATAGCGCCATATGATTCGAAAGTGCCATACAGCACCACGTTTTCCTCTTCGGCTTCCACTTCTTCCACGCCCAGATCTATCATTTCCAGTTCCAGCTCTTCCAGGTCAACGTTTTCAGGGGTCACAATTTTGAAAACGCTTTTTCTGTCAAAAAGGAAATCAAGGCAGCCACTGGTACCAAGCGAGCCGCCGTATTTGGTAAAGGCATGTCTTACGTTGGCCACGGTTCTGGTGGGGTTGTCAGTGGCAGTTTCTACCACTATCGCCACGCCATAGGGGCCATAGCCCTCGTAAACCACCTCTTTGTAATCTTTTTCCTCTTTGGAAATCGCCCTTTTAATCGCCCTGTCGATGTTGTCTTTGGGCATGTTGGCGGCCTTGGCATTTTGGATCAGGGCACGAAGCCTGGAGTTTGTGCTGGGATCGGGGCCGCTCGCCTTCACGGCAATAACGATGTCTTTGCCTATTCTGGTGAATGTTTTAGCCATTTGGCCCCACCTTTTGAATTTTCTGGCTTTCCTGAATTCAAATGCTCTTCCCATATATGTCTATTTCAAAAATCAGATGCGAACCGCAAAACTAGTGTTTTTCCAAATTTTTGCATTTTCTATTTCAATATTCTTCTCCGAATCAAGCCTGTTTAATACTACTTGTCCGTTTCTTAATTTGCAGCGATTCCCAGATTTAGATTGTATACCCTCCGTCGGCCACAAACACACCACCAGTGGTATAGCTGGAAGCTTCGGAGGCCAGATACAGCGCCAGTCCTGCCATTTCATCTGACTGACCAATTCTCGAAATAGGGAGCTCTTTGATCATTTTGTTGAGAATGGCCTCGTTGGCCCAAAGACCCTGGCTGAACTTGGTTTGGATCAGCCCCGGACAGATGACGTTGGCCCTGATGCCAGCTGCGCCCCATTCCCGTGCAAACACCTTTGTGAGCGAAATAAGTGCGGCCTTGCTTACCGCATACATGCCCATGAATGGCTCAGGGCTGAGGCCTTCAATACTACTGATGTTGATAATAGAGCCGCCTCCACGTTGTTTCATGATGGGAAAAGCCAGCTTGCTTAGCATAAAGGGGCCCTTTACATTCACCTGCATGATTTTGTCAAAGGCGGCTTCATCTGTTTGCACTACAGGGCCAAACACCGGATTGGTGGCTGCGTTGTTGATGATAATGTCGACGCCTCCAAATGCTTTTTCCGTCGCCTTCAGCAGGTTTTCCAAATCACCTTTGTCGCCGGCATTGGCAGCTACGCCTATGGCTTCAATGCCCTCTGCCTTTAGTTTTTCGGCGACCTCTTTTACTGCGTCCTGTTTGCGACCGCTCACAACTACTTTCGCTCCTGCTTGCCCGAGAGCCAGGGCCATGGCTTCACCAATACCTTTGCTGGCCCCGGTAATCACAGCTACTTTTCCATCGAGCCTGAATTTTTCCTGAATAGTCATTAGACATCTTTTTAGGGGAAGATAGCTAAATAATACAGCCATAGCATGAATTTGCTCCATTTAAAGTCGAATCATGCCTTTGATTGGGCAGTGTACAATTTGTTGCTGCGAAATACCTATTTTCGGCAACAATGAAAGACAAGATCAACGACATAGAGCCGAAACTCGGTTTGTTCGACACCACCATGATAGTGGTTAGCCTGGTGATAGGTATAGGTATTTTCCGCACGCCCTCTCTGGTAGCCAATGCGGCAGGCTCCGAGTCTGCTTTCTTTCTCGCCTGGGTAATAGGCGGTGTAATAGCGCTGTTCGGGGGCTTGACGTATGCTGAAATTGGTTGCCGGAAGCCCATGGCTGGAGGCTACTATAAGATCGTGTCAGAAAGTTTCCACCCTGCGCTGGCCTTTATGCTCAACTGGATAGGAATTATTCTGGTGCAGGGTGCTGGTATGGCTGCAGTGGCGATACTTGGCTCGGAATATATCCAACCTTTTATTCCTCTGGACTTCTTTCAGGGCGAAACAGGCCTTCAGTGGCTTGCCGGAATGATCATCTTGCTACTGTTTCTTATCAATTTTGCTGGGCTTAAGATGGGAGCCAGGGTATTGAATGCAATTACGGTGATCAAGATTGTGATGATCTTGCTTTTTAGCCTTTTGGGGCTTCTTGCACCGGAAGTGGCACCGGTTGCTGTTAAAGCAGAGCCTTCCGCATTCAATTTCGCAGGCATTGGCATCGCTCTGATATCCGTCTTTTATACCTGTGGTGGCTATCAGTCGATCATGAATATGGGTGGCGACGTGATCAATCCCAGAAAGAATTTTCCGAGGGCGGTGATAGGGGGGGTGGCCATTATATTCTTTCTCTATTTGTCCATCAACGTGGGTTACGTGGCGGTACTCGGCTTTGAAGGGGTTAAGTCTGCCAACCTCATTGCAGCCGACATGGCTGAGGTGGTGTTTGGCGAAGTGGGAAGAAGGATAGTGTCTGTCACCATCTTTATTTCTGTGCTGGGCTTTATCAATGCCACCCTGATGCAGCTACCCAGGGCCTACCACGCCATGGCCCAGGACGATGCCGTTCCCCGGCTGTTTATGAAAGTTAACCCAAAAACACAGGTGCAGGAGTTTGCTCTGTCGATATTTACCGGTCTGGTGCTGTTCTTCATCATTACCCAGGGCAAGTTCGATCAGATCATCAACCTGGTGATGTTCAATGATACGTTGATATTGGCAACGGCGGCGGCTGCCATTTTTGTGCTCCGGAAAAAGATGAAAGACGAGTCGTACAATGGATTCAAGGTGCCACTCTATCCGGTCATTCCGGCAGTGTTCATACTTTTTCTCCTCATCGTTTCTTTTAATGCTCTTTTGGAAAACCCGATGGCGGCCCTGGTGAGTACCTTGTTTTTGTTAGCCGGATTTCCCATTTTTCTGCTGTTAAGAAAAGTCAATTCAAAGAAAGACCAATGATCGAGATTACCAGCATAGGGCAGATGGAGGCCTTGGTGGGGCAGGAGATAGGAACGTCTGACTGGCTGAAAATAGATCAGGACATGATCAATGCTTTTGCAACTGCTACGGGCGACCACCAGTGGATCCATGTGGACACTGCCAGGGCCGCTGCTTCAGCCTTTGGCAGCACCATCGTTCATGGCTTCTTCCTGCTATCTCTTCTTCCCAAGCTGAAGTCGCAACTTGTCGAGTTTAAGCTTGGTAGTATGACAATTAACTATGGCAGCGAGAAGGTGAGATTTCTTGCTCCCGTGCCTGTAAACTCAAGGGTACGGTTGAAAACAAAACTGTTGAAAATTGAGGTGGCCGCTTCGGGCATCAAGCTGTTCACCAAAAATAACCTGGAGTTGGCGGGGAGCACGAAAGATGCTCTTGTTGCGGAAACTATTACCCTGCTGAAGGCATAAAAAAAGGCTCACCAGGTGAGCCTCATATTTAACGTCTTTCATTCCGTTATACTTTCTTAAACGCAAGAACTTTCTGTCTTAAATGCGCTTTGTCAGAGGTTATGGCTGGATCAGAATATATTTTCGAAGAGAGCTCAGCGATTACTGCTTTGTCAAAACCAAGCCTTGTAGCTATTTCCTGGCAATAGTTAATCTCACTGTAATATACCTCTCTGTCAACTTTCATCAACAACACCAAATCATAAAGTAGCTCAAATTTCTGGTCGTCATTTAACGAGTCCATATCTACCTTTTCCGGACGCAGAATCAACTCCTCTATCTCCCTCTCACTTATTTTGTGTGCCTTCCCAATAGACAGTATTAAATGCTTCTCATTATCTGAAAAGTCATGGTCAACAAGTGCGAGTCCTATCAGGGCACTCAGGTGTTTTCTAACATTCATTAGTCTGTCGTTTTAGAGTGAACTTGTTCAGATGAACAATTTACTGTGTAATAATCGCAAATTGTAATCTTTGTCTGCAAAATTTATTGTTACTTTTTTTCAAATTATAAATTTTGCAACAAACCATATGACTATTTATATAGCCAAATGCTCTTCACCCTTAAATATCTTTAGTTTCGAGCTTTAACTCAAAAAACTCCAGGTTATCATACACTACAGCATGAAGCAACTTGTCGGTTTCGGTTACTTTTGTTATGATCTGTATCTGCACGATGTCCCGTAGGCGAGTTTTCGAGAAAGTTTTCCTCTAAAAGTACAAAATATTTCTGTCTGTACTTTTAGAGAATTATTATTTGGAGGCCATCTTCTTTTTTCCTCTGAAGATTTCTACGATCATCATTCCCAAATGATTTAAGTCTCTGATTGCTGATTTTACTCTCATGATTTCTATTTTTTTGACAAAAGTATGATCTATTAAAATGTTGGTGGGTAAAAAGCGACCAACCCGAGCTTTGCTTAGATGAAGCGCACGTGGCAGCCGCCGAAAGCTCATTAGATAGAGTGATTCTTCTTTCTTTTCCCTCTGAACATTTCAACGATCATTAATCCCAGGTGATTGAAGTCGGCAAATCTGTGTTGAATTCTCATAGCTGTAAAGTTTTTTGTTTTTTGATATTTCAAAGGTAGGTTGCCTCAAACCAGCGTATTTGCTCATTTAAAGTGAAGTATTATCGGTGTAAGGTTTTACGTGATTCTTGCCAAATAGAAAGGCGCTGGCGTTGAAATAGAGCAAGTATTGGCTGTTGAGTACCATTAAATGCCTTTTTCTATGAATGTAATTTTTTGTGTCTCTCATACATTTTTAGAGATAAAATGGAAGATCGAACCAAATCTTACCTTTTATGGGCGAAATGGAGATAATCCTGAAAGGGCAGTCTTCACTTTTGTTCGAAGTAACTATCTTAGCAGCCGAATAAATCAATCCGCTTTTTCATGCCTAAAGGCTATCACGAAATTCTCAAAGACGTAAAATCTAATACCTATGCTCCCATCTATTGGCTCCAGGGAGAAGAACCCTTCTTTATTGATTCTATAGCCGACTATATTGAACAGCATGCGCTCGATGAGGGGCTCAAGGGTTTTAACCAAACAGTTCTCTACGGCAAGGAAAATAAGATCATAGATATTTTGAACCACGCCAGGCAGTTTCCGATGATGGCGGAGCGACGGGTGGTGCTTGTGAAAGAAGCCCAGGATATTGCCGATTTGAATAGAGAGGAAGGCGAAAAAGCCCTTACTGCTTATCTGGAAAAGCCCAACATAAGCACCGTGCTGGTGTTCTGTTACAAATACAAAACAATTGATGCCCGGAAAAAGCTGGCCAAGGAATTGGAGAAAGCCTGCGTGGTGCTGGCTGAGAAAAGGATTTACGACAACAAGGTGCCCGACTGGATCAAGGTGTTTGCTGCCGACCTTCAGCTAAAACTGAGCGAAAAGGCCGTGTATATGCTTTCCGAGCACATTGGTAACAACCTGGAAAGGATACATAACGAGCTGAAGAAAGTGAAGGTAAACCTGCCTGGCGATACGGTGGTGGACGAGCATCATATCCAGCGGTTTGTCGGGATCAGCAAAGATTTTAACGAATTTGAGCTCCAGAAGGCCATTGGCATGAAAGACCATAAAAAAGCCTTTCAAATAGTACAGTATTTTGGGGCCAACACAAAGAGTCACCCTGTTATCCCCCTTTTGGTGATTCTGTTTACTTATTTCACCAAGCTGCTGCTACTGCACAAAAATAACCAGGCGTCGGACGACGAACTTGCACGAAAAATAGGAGTTTCTCCGTTCTTTGTGAAAGAATACAAGGTGGCGGCCAGGAATTACAGCGCTATGATGGTTATTCGCAATATCCATTTGCTGAAAAATGCTGACCTTCAGGTAAAGGGCGTTACCAGCAATTCTATAAGTGAAGAGGATTTAATGAAAGAATTGGTATACAAGTTGATGCATTAAATCGTTCAAGGGGTTAAACCTACTTTCAAGTGATCAAACAGATAAGGACAGGTATTCTAATATTGATGGTAACGACGTTAGCAGGTGGCTTCGAGCTCCTGCTGGCCCAAACATCCATCAGCGACTCCCGTGAAGGGAATTTTTACCAACAAGGGGTGAGCTTGTTCAATCAGAACAAGTATGCCGCTGCCCGAAAGTCGTTCGAGGCCTATTTAAAGGCAGACCCGAGTGGTTCGAATGTGGCCGATGCGCTCTATTTTCAGGCCTTTTGCGGACTTTCACTACAGCACGCCGATGCAGAGGGTCTTTTTGAGAGGTTTCTGACAGAATATCCGAACCACCCAAGGGCGCTTACCGGTTACTACGAGGTTGGTAACTTCTATTACCGACAGGAAAACTACGGCAAGGCAGCAGAGTTTTATGCCAAAGCCAAACCTGAGCGCCTCCCCACCGCCGAAAGACCTGAATTTTACTTCCATTGGGGTTTTTCGCTTTTCACACTGAAGAAGTTCGAAGAAGCCTTGCCACATTTTAATCTGGTGAAGAAGTCGGATGGAGAATATAAAGCGCCAGCCTATTACTACGCAGGCTATATCTACTTCCAGCTCAAGCAATACGACGATGCCCTGACAGACCTTAGACTGGCGGGAGAAAGCGACGGCTATGAAACGATTGTTCCTGAGCTGGTGGCTGCCACACTGTACCGAAAGAATGATTTTAAAGAACTGATTAGTTATACCAAGCCTTACCTGACGGGCACGAAGGAAGCGAAGAATGTCGATCAGATTGCTTTATATGCTGCCGAAGCTTACTATGAGCAGAAAGATTATGCAAAAGCGTTGCCTTATTACGAGCAGTACATGAAGCCGATGCGCAAGAAGCCTGTAGCGCCGGTGCTTTTTCGGATATCCTACAGCTATATGAAGGCAAAACAGCCCGCCAAGGCAATAGAGAACTTTAAATACGTAGCCCTTGAGAAAGACGAAATAGGGCAGGCTGCGTCTTATTATCTGGGTGATCTTTACATCATGGAGGGCAATAAGTCGTTTGCAGTAAGTGCCTACCAACAAGCTGCCGACTCTGAATACGACGAGAATGTAAAGGAACGAGCCATGTTTAAGCTGGCACAGGTGCACATGGACCTGGGCAACTACGAGCAGGCCATTCCGGTACTGGAAAAATACATGAGGGAGTATCCTCAGTCGTCTGACAAGGGCGATGCGCAGGACATGATAGCCGAGGCCTACGTGAACTCCAGCAACTACGACAGGGCACTGGCCTATTTCGAAAAAGTAGGCCTGGGAAGCCAACGGATTAAAAAGGCCTATCAAAAGGCAGCCTTTCTAAATGCCACTCAGTTGTTCAATAGCGGCAAATTCTATGAGTCGGTGCAGATGTTCGACAACTCGCTGCGCTACCCCTTAGACCCGGAATTGGAAATTGATGCATGGTTCTGGAAAGGAGAGGCCTTCTCGACAGGGAAAAAATATGAAGACGCCATTGGCAGCTACACCATGGCACTGCAAAAGGGGCGGAGGAGCAATTCCTTAACCGTCCACAAAGCCAACTATGGCATTGGCTATGCCCTTTTTAACCTGAATAGATACCCTGAAGCTGCCAACTATTTCAAGGCTTATGTTAACAACCGCAGGCCCGACAACAACCGTGATGCAGAGGTGAGGCTGGCAGACTGCCTTTATGCTCAGAAGAAATACGATGAGGCCCTGACCTTCTACCAGCAGGCAGGCTCCAATGGATTTAAGGAAAGGGATTACTTGCTTTATCAGCGGGGGGTGATTCTTGGTTTTCAGAATAGGAAAGAAGATGCAAAGAGAGAGCTTGATCAGGTGACAAAGGCTTTTCCTAATTCCCGCTATGCCGACGACGCCACTTTCCAGTCGGCGCAGCTCGACTTTGAAGCAGGTGATTACGCCAGGGCCAAAGCGGGCTTCACCAGTGTGATTAGCAAATATCCTAACAGTGGGTTTATTCCCTATGCGTTGGTGCGCCGGGCATCAAGCAGCTACAACCTGAAGGAGTACCCTGCCTCAGCTAACGACTATAAGAAAGTGCTGGAAGAATACCCGCAGCATACTTTGGCCAATAGTGCTTTACTAGGGCTACAGGAGGTATTGGCACTGATGGGCAAATCAAATGAAGTTGATCAATACATCGCCCTTTATAAGAAAGCCAACCCCGATGACAAAGCATTGGAAAGTGTTGAATACGAAAGGGCCAGAAACCTCTACTTTGAACAAAAGTACACTGAAGCGGTCAATGCTTTAAGGGCCTATAGGGTGTCGTACCCCCAAAGTATCAATGCTGCAGAGGCACTTTACTACGTGGGAGAGAGCTATTACAGGCTCAATCAAACAGCGCCGGCATTGGAGGCATATTATCAACTGATCGGGGACATGCAGACAGTGTCACCGGCCAAGGTGTACCAGCGGATTGGTGCCTTGGAGTACAGCAACAAAAACTATCCCGTAGCTATCAAATACTGGCACAAGCTTCGGGTGTCATCTGATAGCAAGCGGGATTTGTACACTGCCAGGGAAGGTTTGATGGAGTCTCACTTTGCGGCCAATTCCCTCGACTCATCTCAGGTGTATGCGGAGAGAATCCTGGGTGACGACAAGGTGGCATTCAATGCACAGAACAAAGCTGGCACTTATATGGGAAAAATCGCTTTCGAGCGCAATCAGTATGGCGCTGCGCTGGATGAGTTTTTGGCCGTGGTAAATGCCGCTAAAGACATAAATGCGGCTGAGTCACAGTATTACGTCGGACTGATCCAGTACAGACAGAAGGAGTACAAGCGTTCGCTGGAAACGTTATTCGGGCTGAACAAGTCGTATGCAGTTTACGAGAACTGGCTTGGTAAATCATTTCTATTGATAGCCGACAACTACCTGGCGCTGAATGAGCTGTTTCAGGCCAAAGCAACATTGGAGTCCGTGATTACTAATAGTCCGATACCTGAACTGAAAGAGGCGGCAAGGGCCAAACTGAAGGAAGTAGACAAAAGAGAGACCGAAGCGGTAACGCAAAAAGATACCGATCAGTCGCCGATTAAGAAGGATAGCACAAGTCAAAAGAGAAACTAATTATGCCGAAAATGTATAAAAGCTTACTGTTCTGCATTTGTCTTTTGATGAGCCTGCCCGCTTGGTCACAGGAGCAGTGGGAAGAAGCCGGGGAAATACAGGAAGCAGAAGTAGTGATAGAAAAGGACAGGGAGATAGTATTGCCTTTTCAGCCAAGAAGTTTTGAAAAGATACCTCCTGCAGCCATTGAAACGGGCGGTATCAAGCAGGAATACGTTTTTCCAGCCCTCGACGTAACGGTTCCGCCTACTACCGTCGACATCAAGGCGTTGAAGCTTCAGTCTGAGCCTCTGGAAAAGTATTATGGTAACCTGGTGAAGCTTGGTTATGGCAACTACAACTCTCCGCTGGGCGAGCTTTATCTCTACAACAAGAGAAATAAGCAGTACCTGGCCGGTTTTCAGGCAAAACACCTCTCATTTGGCAAAGGCCCTGTTGACGGAAAAAACAGCGCATCAGGGGAGACGCTTCTGAAAGGAGAGGCGAGCTACTTTGGCGATGGGTTTACAGCCTCAGGAGATGCCTACTACAAGCTTTCACGCTTTAATTTTTATGGGTACGATCCATCAGTTTCGGTTACGGAAGGGGAGGACAGCCTGAAGAGGAACTTCAATAAGTATGGAGTGTCGGTAAATATCGACAACTCATCGTCGGAGTCTGATATCAGTATTTCCGGGGGCCTTGCCTACAATGGACAAAGTGATAATCTGGACATCTCGGAAAACTGGGTAAAAGTGAATGCGGATCTTTCCATGGAACTGCAAAGTGCGCTAACCGGGCATGTGGGCGTTTTTGCTGACTTGATAAGTTACAAAGATTCTCTGAGCACCAGCAGGCAAAGAATTGGACTTGAGCCATCTGTGGTGTACACTGGTGACAACTACCAGGTATCTGCTGGCATTCGGTATTTGTATCAGTCCGACTCACTGGTGCCTGCGTCGCAGCTATACCCCGTTTTGAAAGGTAAATACCAATTCGGCAAACTCTTTGGCATTTTTGGCGAATTGTCAGGAAACAGCCAGTTGAACACATGGCAAAGCATGACTGACCGTAACCCTTATTTAGCCACTGGGGTCGACATTCACAACTCCAACAACATATTGAACCTCGGGCTGGGAGCACAGGGAAACCTGGCCTTCATGAGCTACAAGGCAGGCCTTTCACAGAAGGTCTTCAAGCAATTTGGCGTCTTTCTCAATTCGCCCGACGACCCGTCGAAGTTTATTCTGGCCTACGATACAGCCAATTTCAAAGTATTGGATTTGTACCTGGCCAGCGACTTTTACATAGGAAGCTCGCTCAATTTGGGCCTGCAAGTCAATTATTACAATTACCAGTCCGGCACATTTGAGGAAGCATGGCATATGCCGGGTTACAGAATAGCATTTAACGGAAGCTTTCTTGCCTTTAACAAAATGAGAACAAAGGCTGGCTTGGCCTACCTTGGAGGGATAAAAGCCTATGACTGGAATTTAGGACAATCCAAAGAATTGAAAGCAGCGACTGATATTTACATTGATCTTGATTATTTGCTATCTGAAAGAGCAACCATATTTCTTCAGTTTCACAATTTAGCCAACCAGCAATACCAATTACTTTCAAATTATCCGGTAAGGGGGCTTACTTTCAAAGCAGGTTTTTCTTATTCATTCTAAGGTGTTCTTAAATTATTCCAAAAAAGTTTCTTTATTTGCGGCTAGGAATTTTTTCATTAAAACATAAGAAATTTCTATTTTACGGAATTGTTACTTCAACTGAGCTGAGCTTATAACGAATCTAAAGTACTCTCAACCTCTTAATAAATGGCTAAAAGCAAAGCAAACAAAGACAAGGAAGAACAGAGTGGTTCAAACGCACCTCAGGATGATGAGGACTTCGGCCTTCCGGAACTTGAATATGAAGCACTGGATGACGATGAAGACGAAGCTGAGGACGAATCTTCCAGCGAAACTCCAACTGAAGAACCCAGCCCGGTTTTTGATGAGCCAGAAACTCCTTCTTTTCAGGAAGATGATAGCCAGGTAAGTTCAATTTTTGACGTTGAGGAGCCAAGCCACGAGGAGATTTCCAATGTATTTGGGGGAACTCCACCACCATCGTTCAAACAACAGGCGTATCAGGAAGCAAATGACAGTGGCGACTCGGCAAAGAGCTTCACCAGAATCATTATCATAGGGGCGGTGGCCTTTGTTCTTATTGGTTTTGCGTTTTTGTACTGGCATCATAAAGATGACGACAAGAAAGTAGTTGCCAAAGCAACACCAAAAGTGGAGAAAGCCGAGCCGAAGCCTGTTGAACCAAAGCCAGAACCTGTTAAAGAAGAGCCCGTAGTGAAGAAGCCAGTTAACACAACCGGCGAAGTAGTTACACTAACTGAGAGAACTGGTCGTTCTTATGTAATAGTAGGTAGCTTTTTCGATGGAGACTTGGCCGATGACTATGGTAAGAAGCTGGCAAAAGAGGGGTTGAACTCAACCGTTATTAAGCCGTTCGGGAAATCAAGGTTTTACAGGGTAAGTATTTCCGATTTCGACACTTATCAGGAAGCAGTGGATGAAGCCGAAAAAGCTAAGTCAACCTATGGAGGTGAAGTTTGGGCTTTAAGGTATTGATATAACATATGATGTTACTGCAAATTGACACCGCTGATATTGCTGTTGAAGATCAGTCGGTCACTCTTATAGATTTGATGTTAAAAGGGGGATTCTGGATGATCCCCATTTTATTATTGTCCGTTGTAGCCGTTATCATTTTCGTGGAGCGGTTTCTTACGTTGAGGAAGGCAGGCGAAACCCCTGACCACTTTACAGACGACATCAGGGCCAAAGTATTGGCTGGCGATGTAAATGGTGCCAAAATGATTTGCGCCCAAACTGGCACGCCTGTTGCCAGAATGATAGAGAAGGGCCTTTCCCGCCTTGGAAGTCCGTTGAAAAACATTGAGGTGTCTATCGAGAACGTGGGCAAAATAGAGATTTACAAGCTGGAAAAAAACCTGGGTGTTTTAGCGACAATATCAGGGGCTGCTCCAATGATTGGTTTCCTTGGTACGGTAACGGGTATGATACAGGCTTTCATCGCCATTGCGCAGGAAGAAGGTTCTGTTAGTCCAAAGTTGCTTTCATCGGGCATCTACGAAGCCATGGTGACTACGGCGGCCGGCCTCACGGTAGGTATTATAGCTTATCTAGGTTATAACTACCTGGTGACCAGAATGCAGAAGGTCATTCATAGAATGGAATACAGTGCTATCGAGTTCATCGACCTGCTACAGGAGCCTAAATAACCACTGAAGCATGGATCTACGTCCAAAAAATAAGATTGATGCATCATTCAGCATGAGTTCGATGACCGACATCGTCTTCCTTTTGCTGATATTCTTTATGCTCACAGCCACGTTTGTTACGCCTTCTGGCTTGCCGGTCAATTTGCCTTCGAGCAAAAGCTCCACCATTGTGCTGCAAAAAGTGAGTGTCACCATTAGCAGCGATTTGCGTTACTATGTAAACGACAAGCTGGTGAACCGAAACAACCTGGAAATGGTTTTAAGGAATGAACTGGCTGGCAAAGAGGGAGTGGTAGTGCTGCATGTTGACAAATCTGTTCCTACGGAGCACCTGGTTTATGTGGCAGGCATAGCGACCGCTTTGGAGGCCAAAGTATCGATAGCGACAAAACCGAATTAAGTAATGGAGTTTCAGAGCAAAGAAGAAAAGAAAAATGAAAGAATAGGCACGGCGGTCTCTCTGGGCGTCCATGCACTACTTTTGTTGATTTTCGCTTTTCTTTTGGCCTGGAAAGAACCCAATCCACCCATTCCTGAGTATGGCATAGAATTAAACTTTGGCCTGGATAGTCAGGGGTCTGGCGCTGTTCAGCCAGAATCTACCGTAGAGCAAAGCGAAAGCACATCAGATGCCGAAGAGGTCAATGAAGACGTTCCTGAAGAGACACAGACAGAAGAGACGGAGCCGGTAGAGGATACGGCTGAGCCAGAAGTAGTGGAGGAATCAACCAATGCACCAGAGGAGCCGGTAGCTACGCAAAATGTAGCCAGCCCTGATGTGCGCAAAGAGGAGCCGGTCAAAACGCCGGTGACCACGCCTAAGAAAGAAGAAGAGAAGCCGAAGGAGGTGAAAAAGGAAACCAAGCCCGTAGTGGCAGAAACAAAACCAACTCCGGTAGAAACCAAGAAAGAACCCACAGAAAAGCCTGCTGAGAAACCATCAGGGGGGGTAGCTTCCGATAAAGTAGTGGCCGCCAACAGCCAAGGCGATAACACAGCTGCTACAGGTGATAAAGGAAGCAAGGAAGGAACTGTCGATGCCCGTGCCCTGTATGGAACGCCGGGTGGTGGAGGTGGCGCTGCTCTCGATATGGCAGGCTGGGCGTGGGAGGAGATTCCTAAACCAAATGATACTTCCAACGAGAGCGGGCGAATAGTCTTTGAAATCACTGTTGACGACGCTGGTGAAGTAATTGGAGTCAAAGTTTTGGAGCGAGGTGTGAGTGCTGCCGTGGCAGCAGTTTATCAGAGAGAGGTGGAAGGCCTCTACTTCAAAAGGAACCCACCGAACAGTCCTGCTCCGCCGAGATCGACAGGCAGAATCACTTTTATCATTAAATCTCGCTAATTAGCCAATGACGTACCAGGCAACGCTGGACTACCTCTACGGTAGTCTTCCGATGTTTCAGCGGGTGGGGAAAGTGGCCATCAAAAAGGATCTCACCAATACTTTGGCGCTGTGTAATGCGCTCGACAATCCCCACAACAAATTCAAATCAGTTCACATTGCCGGCACAAACGGAAAGGGCACGAGTGCTCATTCTATTGCAGCCATTTTGCAGGCTGCTGGATACAAAACTGGCTTGTATACCTCACCTCACCTAAAGAGCTTCACCGAACGCATCAGGGTCAATGGAGAAGAGATGCCCGAGGATAAAGTGGTGGCTTTTGTAGAAAGAATGAAGCCGGTATTGGAGCAGGTAAAGCCAAGCTTTTTTGAAACCACGGTGGCCATGGCGTTCGATCATTTTGCGTCAGAACAGGTCGATATAGCTGTGGTAGAAGTGGGCCTCGGTGGGAGACTCGACTCAACGAATGTGATCAACCCACTGGTGTCGCTGATTACCTCTATTAGCTACGATCACATGGACCTGCTGGGCGACACTTTGGAGGAAATAGCGGGAGAAAAGGCTGGAATTATTAAGAAAAATACGCCTGTGGTGGCCGGAGGTTATTACGGGTCATTGGATGCAGTGTTTATTGAGAAGGCAAAAAAGGAAAACAGCCCGATCGTCATTGCCAGGAACGGATATAAGGTTGAAAATAAGGAGTATAGCTTGTTTTCAAGAGTGGTTTCGGTAGCTAAAACTGGCGGTTCTGATCCGATGACATTGAACCTTGACCTAACAGGCCGGTATTACCTCAAAAACCTCCCCGGGATTCTCAGTGTCGTTGATGTGCTGCGCACGAGAGGATTTGACATTTCCGATGAAGCCGTAGCAAAAGGACTCAGCAATGTGAAGAGGCTGACGGGCCTGAAAGGTCGCTGGCAGGTGCTGCAACAGCAGCCGCTGATGATATGCGATGTAGGCCACAATGAAGAGGGTATGAGGGAGTTGTTCGAACAACTCAGCGAGAACATCCATGGACAACTGCACATCGTTTTCGGGGTGGTAAGCGATAAGGACAGGTCGAAGCTATGGAGTGTTTTGCCTAAGGATGCCTACTACTATTTCACTGCTGCCAGCATTCCCAGAGCACTGCCCGCTGAACGGCTTTATGAGGAAGCAAAAGCGGAGGGGTATGTTGGGGAAGTGGTGAGCGATGTGAATGAAGGAATTGGCCTGGCAAGCAAAAAAGCGGGAGCAAACGATGTCGTTTTTGTGGGGGGGAGTACTTTTGTCGTAGCAGAAATAGATCAGTTGTAGTAGTGAGAAACAAAACGGACAGGTACAAGCAGAACCGTGAAAGCAGGAATGTGCTGGAAGAAGGGAAGCCACTTTTTGAGACGATAAAGGGAAAGTGGAACACAGGGTTTTTCGATGACGACTTACCGCTTGTGGTAGAGCTTGGCTGTGGCAGAGGAGAATATTCTGTAGGATTGGCGGAGCGGTTCAGTGAAAAAAACTTTATCGGTGTCGATATAAAGGGAGACAGGATTTGGAAGGGAAGCCAGCGGGCACAAGCGCTTGGACTCACCAATGTGGGGTTTTTGCGCACGCAAATTCAAATGATTGACAATTTTTTTGAAGCAGGGGAGGTGTCGGCCATTTGGATTACTTTTCCCGACCCTAGACCGAAAGACAGAGACGAAAAGCGAAGGCTTACGTCGCCCAGGTTTCTGGATATGTACAAAGCCATGTTGAAGAAAGATGGTTGGGTGTATTTTAAAACCGACAGCACACCACTCTTTCAATACACCCTGGACTTGTTGAGAGAGAAATATGCCATCAAAGATATGGAGTATACCTTTGACCTTTACCAGTCTGATCTTTGGGAAGAGCACTACGGCATCAAAACCAAGTATGAGCTGATTTTTACGGAGAAAGGCGAGACCATCAAGTACATGAAGTTTCGGTTTGCCTGAGCCCCTGCCGGGGCTTTTCAATCGTCTGTTTCGAGGGCTTCCAGCATATCGGCCAGCTCATCATAGTCTTTGAAGCCCGGCTTAACTTCCTGGCTTCCTTTTAGCGCAAATCCATTCACTTCCTTGGTAGCCAAAAGACCTTCTGTCTGATCTGGATTGACGTCGTAACCCACCAGCAAAGGCACCTCTGAATTTGCACTAACCGCTTGCCTAACGGTTAATTGATCATTAAGCTCAGCAAAAATATACGCCACTGCCGGCGTGTTTTTAGCCACAGTCATGGCCGTATTAAGGCTTGCTTCTGTGGTGGCTTTTATGATAAAAGTTAAGTCTGTGTGCTTCAGTGATTCCAATAGGGATAAATCACTTATTTCCAGACAATCAAGCTCATATTGAACCAGTTGTGCCCTGATGTCTTCTTCCGAAAGCCCATGTGCTTCACCCACCAGCTTTACGCCAGCCACCCAGCCGGTTATTTCCTGAAACTTTAGCGGATTGATGTATTCTGGGCTTGCCGGGTTGATATCAAAGCCGAGCATATCCACACCCATGCCAGCACAATACCTTGCATCACTCAAGTTGGTAACACTTCCCACTTTTACTATTGCTTTTAATGCCATTAAGTTGCTTCCTTTTTTACTTCGTGTCGTTTCTGGTTTCGTTAATAAGACCCTCTATGCTATCGATTAGCACCTGTAGATGTTGCTCAATGATCGACCAAACAATTTCATAGTCTACCCCAAAGTATTCGTGAACAATACGATTGCGGAAGCCTCTTAACCTATCCCATTCGATATATGGGTTGCTTATCTTAAAGTCTTTGTCAATTCGACTCGACGCCTCGCCAATGATCTCAAAATTACGAATCACAGCGTCGATCGTTTTGTCATCATTAATGAAGGCTTCATATGACAAGCCCCCGGTATACTTTTTGATTTTTAAAGCCGATTCCAGAATATCTTCCAGAAGAAAGAGAAGATCACGGCTAGACATAGATCAAATCGGGTTTGATTTTTTCGAAGTACTTTTCTTTTATGCCGTTTCTCGACACCACATCAACTGTAAAGCCGACCAATTCCTCGATTTCATTGGCCAGGTCAATAAATCTTATGCCAATCTTATCGTTGAATTCGATTAATATATCAAGGTCACTGTCAGCTACCTGTTCATTTCTTGAATAAGAACCAAAGACCGCCATCGATTGTATGGGGTACTTGTTGAACAAGTATTGCCTATTTTTCCCAAGAGTAAGTTTGATGTCTTCGAGCGATTTCATGGCGCCGGATAGTATTGATTCTCTGCTATCCCAAAATTAGCAATTCACTACCAATTGGAACAAAATAACTGCTGCTATTGTCACAAACCTACCAAAATAAACGGGGCCCAGTAGTACGGATCCTGGTAATTTTCAGAGTTGAGCAGGCTTAATTTTGCCTTTCGGAGGTCGTCAGCAAACAGGTTATTGTCAGAATGATAGAGGTGTTGTTTATAAAACTCAATCATCAGCGATGCTGTCGAAGCATCGGCTACCTGCCACAATGAAACGATCAGGTTTTTGGCTCCGGCGTACATCAGTGCCCTGCTCAAG
>TARA_R110002012_G_scaffold77840_2_pt1 | contig 20167 bp, 17 predicted proteins | sample TARA_R110002012 | Tara Oceans TARA_R110002012 (sample SAMEA4396515) | marine metagenome | biome: Westerlies Biome; feature: [DCM] deep chlorophyll maximum layer (ENVO:01000326); material: water (ENVO:00002006), including particulate matter (ENVO:01000060) such as... | depth 40 m | reverse complement strand
ACCGAGCCGCGGCCGGTCTCGAACGCGCTGCGGATGCCGGCCTGGCCCAAAATGATGCCCGACGTCGGGAAATCCGGTCCCGGAATGATGCTCATCAGCTCGAGCAGATCGATCGCCGGGTTGTCCATGATGGCAATGCAGCCATTGATCACTTCGATCAGGTTGTGCGGCGGAATGTTGGTCGCCATGCCGACGGCAATGCCGCCCGCGCCATTGACCAAGAGGTTGGGGAACCGGGCCGGCACCACCTTCGGCTCGGAGCCCGAGGAATCATAGGTGTCCTGAAAGTCGACGGTTTCCTTGTCGATGTCTTCCAGCATCTCGTGCGAGAGCTTGGCCAGGCGCGATTCCGTGTAACGCATCGCAGCCGGCGGATCGCCGTCGATCGAGCCGAAATTGCCCTGCCCGTCGACCAGCATCGCGCCCATCGACCAGTGCTGCGCCATGCGCACCATGGCGTCATAGATCGACTGGTCGCCATGCGGGTGATATTTACCCATCACGTCACCGACGATGCGCGACGATTTCACATATTTGCGGTTCCAGTGGTAACCGCCCTCATGCATGGCGTAGAGAATCCGGCGATGCACGGGCTTGAGCCCGTCGCGCACATCCGGCAGCGCCCGGCTGACGATCACGCTCATGGCGTAATCGAGATAGGAACGCTGCATTTCCTCGATGATCGACACCGGCTCAATGCCTGGCGTAATCGGTCCGGCGGGTGATTTCTGGTCTGTCAAAGCGGTCCACGACAATTGGATGGAATCATTTCTGCGTTATAGCCGAAAGCCGCTGCTGTCGCCAATTTTCGCACCCTGAATCAGCCCCTCAACAGACTTTCTCCACCGTTGCGGACACGGATGGGGGTTTCGAACCGGTCTTATGTATCGTAAGTCAGGGAAAGAGGCCGTTTTACCAAGCTTGCCGGGGGATGCTCAATGACAGTCGAGCTGATCATAAATGCCTTCGTCACGATCATCGTGATGTTCGACCCTCCGGGCCTCGCAGCGATCTTTCTCGGCCTGACCACCGGCATGACCCGCAGCCAGCGCATCCAGGTCGCCATTCGCGGCACGGTGACCGCGGCGGGCATTCTCGCGGTCTTCGCCATCGCCGGCGCCACCATTCTCAATATCCTGGGCATTTCGCTCGGCGCCTTCCGCATCGCCGGCGGCCTGTTGCTGTTCTGGATCGCCTTCGAGATGATTTTCGAAAAGCGGCACGAGCGCCAGGAAAAGAGCGCCGAGCGGGCGATCACCAAGGACCACATTTCCAATGTCGCTGTGTTCCCGCTGGCCATTCCGCTGATTGCCGGCCCCGGCGCCATCTCGGCGGTCATCCTGCTGGCCGGCTCGTTTTATCAGCCCGTCGAGCGCGCCGGGCTGATCGGCGTCATTGTCGCCGCCTCGCTGGTGCTGTTTGCCTTCCTGGTGATTGCCGAGCGCATCGACCAGTTCCTCGGCGACACCGGCCGCACCATCCTCACCCGGCTGCTGGGTGTGATCCTCGCCGCTCTTTCGGTGCAGTTCGTCGTCGACGGCATCAAGCAGGCATTTCTCGGCGCCTGACGCGGTGATCAAAGGCCAAGACAAGGACTGCGACTTCGAGACCTGGTTCTGACGCGCCGACGTGCGGAGGAACCGGGGCGCTGTCTCACCGTATCAGCCGATCACACCAGGTCCGGCACACGAACCACCAAACTTAAGCTGCCGACCTGATCAACACCGCCACATTCCGGCATCTGATCCCCTGTTTTTCCTGAAACCCCTGTTTTCCCTGAAAGAGGACACGAAGCCGGTTTGCTCCGGCAGGACCGGAGGCTGCCAGGCGAGCTGGACTATTCGGCACCATGGGCGCCTCAGCGCCGGAACATGCCCCGGGCTCTCGAAACCTGGTCGATCATCAGCACGTTCAGCCCACCATTGGTGTAGGATGTCAGGAAGTTGACCTCCCCGGATTGCGTGACGACGCTTCGGCTGATGCGGCCGGTCTGCGTGACGGCGGCCTCGTTGACGCCGCCGATCTGGCGCAGTTGGCTCCGGCTACGATCACCAGTTTGCGAAACATCGGCGCTGTTGTGTTTTCCGGCCTGGAAAACCCCCGACACGTTGTTCTGGCCGTTTTGACGGATAAACGCGATGTTCCGGTTCCCAAACTGATTGAGTTCGACGACATTGTTGCGCGACTTCTGCCGGATTTCCGCGATGTTCAGCTGGCCGGTCTGTGTCCGGTGGATGGAATTGCTGTCGCTGGCAACGGCAAATCCCGTCGATGCTGCCAGCGTTACGGAAAATGCGACCGACACCAGTATTTTCGAGTTCATCATGAACCTCGCATGTTGCTGACCGATAGCAGGCAAAGTGGCGTGTGCTATCGAACCAGTGTTGAGTTGTCCGGAACGGCAATCGGCGAAAAATCCCGGGTCAGCGGCGGCTCATCCGTCCGCTGCGTCCCGAAAAACCTGGCCCGTTCTGGATCTGATCGATAATCGACACCTGGTTGCTGCCAAACTGGCCGACCAAGGCATTGTTCTGTCGGCCGACCTGCTTCAGGTTTGTAACGCCGCCTGAGCCGACGCTCACCGATCCGAAGGAATTGAACAGGCCATTCTGGTTGACCTGATAGCTGGTCGTGTCGTGGCGATCGATGTTCACATGAACACTGACGTTGAAGTCGTTGTTCTGGTCGATCCTCACCGTATCGCCGGCCAAAGCCGCCGAACTGGCGACAAATCCACCGAACAAGGCTGCGAAAGCCATTCGGGTGCAAGACATCTCGGGCTCCTGAAACAAGTGCAAAATCAACGGGAGACGACAAACGTCCCCCGTCTTTACAGGTGCCCTTAGCGGCGGCGCAGCTGCGTACCGATAAACACATTGTTGCGGCCACCGATCAGCGCGTCGATGTCGTTGTTGTGGCCGACCTGAAATGCACCGACGGTATTGTTGCGACCGCCCTGATCAACCCCCAGGACATTGTTGCGACCGGCCTGCGCCGAGACGGCAACGTTACCGCGCCCCGCCTGGAAAACACCAGCAGCGTTGTTCCGACCAACCTGCTCCATTGTAGCTGTGCCGTTCCGGCCAATCTGCGCAACTCCCACAGAGTTGGAACGTCCGGACTGGTGAATGGCAGCAGCATTGTTGTTGCCCCCCATGATCACCGTTGTCACATTATCGGCAAGCGCCGGACTTGAGGCCAACACAATGGCAGCCGTAGAAATCATAATATACTTGTTCATCACTTCCCCCTGTTGAATTGCTCTACTCAGAGTTCACTAGAAGTGCCCTCCCAATACAAAATTTAACAAATGATTAATATTTTATCAACAAGATAATTACTATGGGATTAGGGAAATATTTACTACAATATATTTAAATTTTTAGTCAAATTTGAAGTTCGGCGGGCGCCAGCGCAGCTTTGATTTGCTTGTTGGCTCTTGTTGAAAGTCCGTTCGGGGGGGGAGAAAACTGGAATGCGCAGTACTTACACGTGCTTGATCGCATATCGCATATGCTCGCTTTTTGCAGCTGTGCTGTTTTCTTTCCACGCCGTCGCGGACGAGATCGTGGTGCCGGAAGAGCCCGCCACGGCTGTCGAAACATGCCCCGAATTCGGGGCGGGCTTTCTGCGTGTGCCGGGCAGAAACACCTGTCTGCGTGTCGATGGATCGATAACCGCGACCTACACACTCAACACCACTGACAAGGACCTGCTGGCTGAAACAACCTATCTGAACGATAGCCCTTTCATCATCTACGATACCGTTGACACTGCAGCTTCGCGTATCAAGCCCGAAGTGGAAACCGTCCTCCGCTTCACCACGGCAGCCCCCAGCGAGTACGGACCGGTGGTCTCGGTGCTGAAATTCGGCCACCTCAAAGATCCCGAGACCGAGACGCTGCAGGTCGAGCAGGCGTTCGTTGCCCTCAACGGGTTTTCCTTCGGGCTGAGACGATCCTTCTTCGATTTTTCCTCCGGCGTATCAAATACCAACGGATATGCTTCAAACAGCAATGTCCTGCTTGCATCTTACGGTCACGACATAGGCAAGACGGGGCGTGTCACCGTGTCGCTTGAGGACAACACCAACCGGCGCGTGGATGACGGTGTCTGGTCCTTGCGCGGCAGGCATGAACTGCCTGATCTTGTGGTGGCTGCAAGCCTGAAGAATTCGGACCGGGGCTATGCTCAGCTTGCGGGTGTCGTCACCCAGCTCAACAGCGATCGCAGCACATTCTGCTGCGGGGTTCCAAAGGACAAGCTGGGATGGGCCGTCTCAGCCGGGCTTGAATACCGCACGAAGTTTGCAGGCAAGCATGGACGCTTCGTTCTGACCGGCACCTATGGCGAAGGAACGATCAGCTATCTCGGCGGCACGCCGTTTGCGACCGACTTCGTAATTGACGCGGATGGCAGCATCGTTCCCACGAAAGGATTTTCCCTGCTTGCGGGCTATGAGCATATCTGGAAGGAAAACCTGAAATCGCACCTGACGGTATCTGCCATATCAACCCGTACCACCACGCGGGACCTGAACTGGCGTCCTCTTTCGGTCCTTGCCTCCACCGGCGTCGAGTATCTGCCCGCCAACGGGATGACCTTCGGGCTTGAGGCAAATTACTATCTTGACCAAGCCAAGGCGCGCTACTTCGGCATCGAGGGTGAGCAGAGCAAAGTCGAATTCGCCAAGATGAAGGTGTACGCCCGCCGCAGTTTCTAATGCATGTCGCGTTCAAATGGATTCATTTGAACGATAACGTACATGCATCCTTTCAAAGTGTTACAGAGACCTTTGCGCACCCAATTGGATGCGCGGCGCTGTAGGCTCCGTCAGCAGTTCCAGACCGCCATACCGCGAAGTCTGCCCAGTAAGAACCGCTGCTCACGCCTCGCCAGAAGAAGTGTCAGATTCCGGACCAAGGGCAGCGCGCACCAGGCTTGGTTAGCTGCCAAGCTCCACGACAAGTTCCGCACCGCCCCAGCCATGCACCTTGTCATGGGCGCGAATGGTAACGGCGGTGACACCTTGCGGGATCACGATGCCGGACTGGCTGCGGGTAAAGGGCTGCTCGGTATCATGCGGGTGCGCCAGCACGCGCTCACCCAACACGGTGCCGTTGGGACCGATCACCTGCCACTTGTCGGCATAGTGATCCCAGCCGGCATCGGCATGGCGCACGCTGACGTCAAACCGGTAGGTTCCATCCGCGGCCCTGGCAAATGTAGCCGCCACCACATCGGCCTCGCCGGCTTCGGCGGCAAAGGCGCCTGACAGAGAGACTACAGCTGCCATCATCAGCACAGCGACGGTGTGGGCTGTCTTCGGTTTTCCAAACATGATTCAGTGTCACCCGGTCCGATGCCCGAACGCCAATCACAATCCTGTGCTTCTGCAGATATCCGGACCTTTCGGCGACATTCTGCCGCCTGCATCACGGCTCCGTTGCCTGACCGGCGCTGATCAGTTTGCCGCCGGATGGCCTTCGCTCAGTTGCAGCAGATCCCACAGATTGCCGTAGATGTCGCGAAACACCGCCACCGTGCCATAGTCCTCGGTTTTCGGCTCGCGGATGAACTCGACGCCTTCCGCGGTCAGACGATTGTAATCGCGCCAGAAATCATCGGTGTTGAGAAACAGGAACACGCGTCCGCCGGTCTGGTTGCCGACAAACGCTTCCTGTTCAGGTTTCGAGGCCCGGGCAAGAACGATCGAGGCGCCCTGCCCGCCTTTCGGCCGGACCACCACCCAGCGCTTGTCCTGCTCCGGCTGGTAGCTGTCTTCGAGCAGATCGAAGCCGAGAACACCGCAATAGAAACCGATGGCCTCATCATAATCGCGCACCACGAGGGCGACATGGGTGATCGATTGTTTCATTGCTCTTGATCCTGCGGTTTCAGATGCAAACTTGCCGGTGTCAGAAAAACAAAGGCCCGCAAACTCTGAGCTTGCGGGCCTTTTGATCAGATCGATCCGATCAGAACGGAATGTCGTCGTCGAGGTCGCGGGAGGAGCCGCCGCCGCCAAATCCGCCGCCCGAACCGCCGCGGTCACCACCCGACGATCCGCCGCCAAAGTCTCCGCCGCCGCCATAATCACCACCACGGCCGCCACCGCCACCGCCGCCACCTTCATTGCGGCCGTCGAGCATGGTCAGATTGCCGTTGAAGCCCTGCAGCACCACTTCGGTGGAGTACTTGTCCTGACCCGACTGATCCTGCCATTTGCGGGTCTGCAGCTGGCCCTCGAGATAGACCTTGGAGCCCTTCTTGAGATAGTTCTCGGCGATCTTGCACAGACCTTCGTTGAAGATCACCACGCGGTGCCATTCGGTCTTTTCGCGCCGTTCGCCCGAATTCTTGTCACGCCAGCTTTCCGACGTCGCCACCGACAGGTTGGCGATCGGCCGTCCGTCCTGGGTGCGGCGGATTTCCGGGTCCGCTCCAAGATTGCCAACCAGAATGACTTTGTTGACGCTACCCGCCATGATGTTCTCACCTTCCAACACTTCAGGCGGCACTCGGCCGCCCCGTCCAAATCGAATTTCACCTTACAGGATCAGCCATCCCCCCGTCAGACGGACAGGGACAATCCACAGGCCTTTTTTGTTCTTTATATGTTCTATTATCTGTGTCAGTTTCTGTCAAGAGATTCGGCTGCATGGCAGCTACCCGACACCGCCCATCTCGACATTGTGGCCACGGTGCTTATGTATGGTTCTGGTCTGCCCCCCGGAACAATATTTAATGTGCAGTGTTGCATGGGGGCAATGTTACTTGCGGGATACGTCCGGTCACTTCCCCCGGACCGTCAAACCTGCGAGCATTCTGGATAGGCGAGCGATCCGCTTGTGTTTCACGCGAACGCACCGGACCCTCCACGGCAAATCGGCGGCGACATGACTGAATTGAAATCCATCACCATCCGCGGGGCCCGCGAACACAACCTCAAGAATGTCGATCTCGACCTGCCCCGCAACAGCCTGATCGTGATGACCGGCCTGTCGGGGTCGGGCAAGTCGTCGCTGGCGTTCGACACCATCTATGCGGAAGGCCAGCGCCGTTATGTCGAGAGCCTCTCGGCCTATGCGCGGCAGTTCCTCGAGATGATGCAGAAGCCCGATGTCGACCAGATCGACGGTCTGTCGCCGGCCATTTCCATCGAGCAGAAGACCACCAGTCGCAACCCGCGCTCGACCGTCGGCACGGTCACCGAGATCTACGATTACATGCGGCTGCTGTTTGCCCGCGTCGGCGTGCCCTATTCGCCCGCCACCGGCCTGCCGATCGAAAGCCAGACCGTCAGCCAGATGGTCGACAGGGTGCTGGCTCTGGAAGAAGGCACGCGGCTTTATATCCTTGCGCCGGTGGTGCGCGGTCGCAAGGGCGAGTACCGCAAGGAACTGGCCGAATACATGAAGAAGGGCTTTCAGCGGGTCAAGATCGACGGTCAGTATTACGAGATCGCCGACGCCCCGACGCTCGACAAGAAATACAAGCACGACATCGACATCGTCGTCGACCGCATCGTCGTGCGGCCCGACATGGCCGCCCGTCTTGCGGACAGCATGGAGACCTGCTTGCGGCTGGCCGATGGCCTTGCGATTGCCGAATTTGCCGACAAGCCGCTGCCCGACGCCGAAACCTCGGCCGGCGGCTCGGCCAACAAGTCGCTCAACGAAACCCATGAGCGGGTGCTGTTCTCGGAGAAATTCGCCTGCCCGGTCTCCGGCTTCACCATCTCGGAAATCGAGCCGCGGCTGTTTTCGTTCAACAATCCGCACGGCGCCTGCCCCACCTGTGACGGCCTCGGCACCCAGAAGACCATCGACGAGGCACTGATCGTGCCCGAACCCAACCTGACCCTGCGCGGCGGGGCCATTGCCCCCTGGGCCAAGTCGAGTTCGCCCTATTACACCCAGACGCTGGAAGCCCTGGGCAAGCATTTTGGCTTCAAGCTCTCCGACCGCTGGGACGAGCTTCCGGCCAAGGGAAAGGCCGCCATCCTGCGCGGCACCCAGGAAAAGATTTCGTTTAAATATGATGACGGGCTTCGCTCCTACACCACCTCGAAGAATTTCGAGGGCATCATTCCCAATCTCGAGCGCCGCTGGAAGGAAACCGACAGCGCCTGGGCGCGCGAGGAGATCGAGCGCTACATGTCGAATGCGCCCTGCCCGGCCTGTGACGGCTACCGGCTCAAGCCCGAGGCGCGCGCGGTCAAGATCAATGACTGCCATATCGGCCAGGTCACCGAACTGTCGATCCGCAATGCCGGCGACTGGTTCGACAGGTTGCCCGATGAGCTCAACGAGCAGCAGAACCAGATTGCTGTCCGCATCCTCAAGGAAATCCGCGACCGGCTGAAATTCCTCAACGATGTCGGCCTCGACTATCTGACCCTGTCGCGCAATTCCGGCTCGCTCTCGGGCGGCGAAAGCCAGCGTATCCGGCTGGCCTCGCAGATCGGCTCGGGGCTGACCGGCGTGCTCTACGTGCTCGATGAACCCTCGATCGGTCTGCACCAGCGCGACAATGCGCGGCTTCTGGAAACACTCAAACACCTGCGCGACATCGGCAACACGGTGATCGTCGTCGAGCATGACGAGGACGCCATCCTGACCGCCGATTACGTGGTCGATATCGGCCCCCATGCCGGTGTGCATGGCGGCGAGATCATTGCGCAAGGCTCGCCCGGCGACATCATGGCCAACCCGCGCTCGATCACCGGCAAATATCTCTCCGGCGAACTCGACGTGCCGGTGCCGGCCGAACGCCGCAAGGCGAAAAAGAAGAAAGAACTCAAGGTCATCGGCGCCCGCGGCAACAATCTGAAAAACGTCTCCGCCTCGATCCCGCTCGGCCTGTTCACCGCCGTTACCGGCGTGTCCGGCGGCGGCAAGTCGACCTTCCTGATCGAGACGCTCTACAAGGCAGCCGCCCGCCGGGTGATGGGCGCGCGCGAAAACCCCGCCGATCATGACCGCATCGACGGTTTTGAGAACATCGACAAGGTGATCGATATCGACCAGTCGCCGATTGGCCGCACGCCGCGATCAAACCCGGCCACCTATACCGGCGCCTTCACCCCGATCCGCGACTGGTTTGCCGGCCTGCCGGAAGCCAAGGCGCGCGGTTATCAGCCGGGCCGCTTCTCGTTCAACGTCAAGGGCGGCCGCTGCGAGGCCTGCCAGGGCGACGGCGTCATCAAGATCGAGATGCACTTCCTGCCCGATGTCTACGTCACCTGCGACGTCTGCCACGGCAAGCGCTACAATCGCGAAACGCTGGACGTCACCTTCAAGGGCAAGTCGATTGCCGACGTGCTCGACATGACGGTGGAGGAAGGCGTCGAGTTCTTTGCCGCCGTCCCCGCCGTGCGCGACAAGCTGCAGGCGCTTGAGGGCGTTGGCCTGGGCTATATCAAGGTCGGCCAGCAGGCCACGACGCTCTCGGGCGGCGAGGCGCAGCGCGTCAAGCTGGCCAAGGAGCTGTCAAAACGTTCGACCGGCCGCACGCTCTACATTCTCGACGAACCGACCACCGGCCTGCATTTCCACGATGTCGCCAAGCTCCTGGAAGTGCTGCACGAACTGGTCGATCAGGGCAATTCCGTGGTGGTTATCGAGCACAATCTCGAAGTCATCAAGACCGCCGACTGGGTCATCGACCTCGGCCCCGAGGGCGGCGACGGCGGCGGCGAGATCGTCGCCGAAGGCACGCCCGAGGACATCGTCAAGGTGGACCGCTCCTACACGGGCCAGTTCCTCAAGGAATTGCTGGAACGCCGGCCGCAGAGACGGGTGGAAGCGGCGGAGTGATCTGAATGCCAAGTACTCCGATTAGGATCTCACTATTGCGCTTTGCTACTCATGATTTCGGGCGCGCGCTACGGATTTGGAGACAAAACAGCGAAGCGCTGGATATATTGGAACGGCTTGCATCTGAGCAGGCCAAGTCGTTGAATTCCTCAAAAAAGCAATTAGCAATTTCTGTCGTGTTGGCTTTTTGGCTAAACGCATCCAGAAACACACTAGATATCAAGTTGTACTTAATCGACATTTCGATACCATCTGTTTACGTGAATTTTGCATTATCATTGTCGATATTCGGATTTATGATCGCATCATTAAATTATTATATAATTGGAGAATTTGTAAGAGTTGCCTTAAATAGGATGTTAAAATTTGACTCGCCCTGGGCATTCAATACCTTGATTGAAGGGAGTAACGCATGGAACTCCACTTTAATATCGCAATTTAGGTTTTTCAAGTCACGCTCAACCCACCGAATAGCCCTTATTACAATTCTATTGGTGATATTTATACCCATATTACTAATAGTTTCATTTCTCTTTTACGTTTACATCAAAAACATTGCTCTAATTTATTCAAGTTCGAGTGCAACTTCATTGGAATTTTTGATATGTATTTCCGGTTTGCTGTTAGCAGCTAGCCCAGTTTTCGTTTCCATAATTATCTTGATACCTCTTAAGTTTGACAAGAATTCGAGGTTCATTCGTTGGAATTTCTTATTCCCACTTCATAAACGCGCAGGGGCATATCCGCAGAGGGCATCTGAATGGCGAGATCTATGACTGAGAAAACAGCCCCATGACCACACACGGAACAATCCGCACCGGCATCGGCGGCTGGGTGTTTGATGCCTGGAACGAGAGCTTCTATCCGCCGAAACTGGCCAAGACCAAGCACTTGCACTATGCGGGCAGCCAGTTGCGTGCGATCGAGGTCAACGGCACCTATTACGGCAGCCAGAAACCGGCGACCTTTGCCAAATGGGCCGCTGATGTGCCGGATGGGTTCGTGTTCTCACTCAAGGCCAGCCGCTACTGCACCAACCGCAAGGTGCTGGCCGAGGCCGAGCCGTCGATTACAAAATTTCTCAATCAGGGCATTACCGAGCTTGGCGACCGGCTCGGCCCGATCCTCTGGCAGTTCATGCCGACGAAAAAATTCGAACCGGATGATTTTGCGGCCTTTCTCGCGCTGCTCCCAGACGAGCAAGACGGCATCAAGCTTCGTCACGTCGTTGAGGCCCGGCACGAGAGCTTTTGCACGCCGGATTTCATCGAGTTGCTGGCCAAGCACAACGTGGCGGCAGTCTGCGCCGATCATGACACCTATCCGATGGTGGCCGATGTGACCTCCGACTTCGTCTATGCAAGGCTGCAGCAGGGCTCGGATGATGTCCCGACCTGCTACCCACCTGACGAGATCGATCTCTGGGCCGAGCGGCTGAAGACCTATGCCGCGGGATCTGCTCCATCCGATCTCGAGCTCATCGCGCCTGACCGCAGCGTCAAAAAGCAGCCGCGCGATGTCTTTGCCTTCTTCATCACCGGCGGCAAGATCAACGCACCCAAGGGTGCGATGACGCTACAGGAGAAGGTCTGAACCGGCCGCGGTTCAGGCTTCTGTAACTGTCTTGACCAGTATCAAGGCTGTCCTGCTTTCTCGAGTGTATCATTGCCTCGGACGCAACCACACGGGAGGAATGAAGATGGCTGCTTTTACGGGAAAGACTGCGCTTGTCACAGGATCAGGCGCCGGCATCGGCCGGGCCACGGCACTGAAATTTGCCGCTGAGGGCGCCAATGTCGTGGTGTCCGACATTCATGTGCCGGCCGGGGAAGAGACCGTCGCGCTGATCCACAAGGCCGGCGGAACCGCGATGTTCCAGCGCGCCGATGTCTCCAGTCCTGAAGATGTCGCGGCCCTGGTCGCAGGCGCCGTTGATGAGTACGGACGACTCGATTGCGCGGTCAACAATGCCGGCATCGAGGGCACCATCGCCCCTTTCGCCGATCAGGCGGAATCCAACTATGACGCCATCATGCGGATCAACGCCAAGGGAACATTCCTGTGCCTTCAGGCTGAAATCAACCACATGCTGAAGAGCGGCGGCGGCACCATCGTCAACCTGGCCTCGGTTGCCGGCCTGATCGGGTTTCCGGGCCTGTCGCCCTATGTCGCCTCCAAACATGCGGTGATCGGCATGACCAAGAACACGGCACTTGAATATGGCAAGGCCGGGATCCGGGTGAACGCCGTCTGTCCCGGCGGCATCGACACGCGGATGCTGGATTCGCTGGCGGACCAGGCAACCGCCGGCGCCCAGTCGAGCGCCGAGATGATGGATCCGCTGCACCCGCTCGGCCGCATCGGCACGCCGCAGGAAGTTGCCAACCTGATCGTCTGGCTGTCCTCGCCCGAAGCCTCGTTCATGCTCGGGGCCATCGTGCCCGTCGATGGCGGCTACACCGCACAATAGGACTGACCATTTCGGGGAGCCACGAAGCGACATCGTGGCTCCCTGCCCCTCCTGGGCCAAGGCGTAGCTAGCGAATGTTCTTGGGCAGCAAGATGGTCAGCAGACCCAGGAACGGCAGGAATGCGCAGACCTGGTAGACATAGACAATCCCCCTGGCATCGGCCACCTGCCCCAGCACCGCGGCCGCAATGCCGCCCATGCCGAAGGCAAAGCCGAAAAACACCCCGGCGATCAGCCCCACCCGGCCCGGCACCAGTTCCTGAGCAAACACGATGATTGCCGGGAATGCCGAGGCCAGCACCACACCGATGATCACCGTCAGCACCGCTGTCCAGAACAGGTCTGCATGCGGCAGCATCAGCGTGAACGGCAAGATGCCGAGGATCGACACCCAGATCACCGCCTTGGCGCCGATCCGGTCACCGATGGGCCCGCCAATCAATGTGCCGGCAGCCATCGCGCCGAGGAACACAAACAGCATCAGCTGCGAATCCTGCACGCTGACACCAAAACGTTCAATCACATAGAAGGTGTAGAAGCTGGAAAAGCTTGCCACATAGATGTTCTTTGTAAACACCAGCAGCGCCAGCACCACCAGGGCGATGATCACCCGGCGGCGCGAATGCAGCAATGTCGTGTCGGCCGCCGGGCGGCCGGCGGATGCGCGCCGGAAGGCTGCATACCAGCGGCTGACCCAGGTCAGGATTGCCATGCCGCAAAGCGCTGCAAGCGCGAACCAGGCTACCGACGCCTGGCCATTGGGCACGATGATGAAGGCCGCAAGCAGCGGCCCCGTTGCGGTGCCGATATTGCCGCCAACCTGGAAAACCGATTGCGCCGTGCCGTGCCTGCCGCCGGAAGCAAGCCGGGCGATGCGCGAGGATTCCGGATGGAACACCGCTGAGCCGAACCCGACCAGTGCAGCCGCCAGCAGCAACAGCCCGTAGTAGCCAGCGGTTGCCAGCAACAACAGCCCGATGAGCGTGAATCCGGTTCCGACCGGCAGCGCATAGCCGATCGGGCGCTTGTCGGTGAAGGCGCCAATCGCCGGCTGCAAAAGCGACGCGGTAAACTGGAACGCAAAGGTCAACAGCCCGATCTGGGTGAAGCTCAGATCATAATTGATTTTGAGGATCGGATAGATCGCCGCCAGGACCGACTGCATCGTGTCATTGAGAAAATGGCAGATGGAAAGCGCCACCACCACGGAGAACGCCGCCGGCGTGGCCGCATTGGCCACGGATCCTGCTCCGGAATTGTCGGGAATAACGCGCATGATCTTTCCTTGGTTTCTCACACACCAGGATCTCGGTCATCACCGGATGCACCGACCTGATCGCATGAGCATGTGACTTGAATGGGCGAGCCGGCGGATCAGGAACCCGGTTTCAAGCGGCAGCGCCAATTCCAGCTGTCGAAAAACAACCTCGTCCAGAGAGATACACGCCTTGTTTGCAGCCCGCCTTCGTGGTTTGGTCTGATTTTTACGCATTTGGGCCAACCGCAATGTCTCTCTCCCCTGTCCGCAAGGATCTCGACGCCCCCGGACACACCGCGCAACTCAGTCCCAGCCGGGCTCTGGTGGAAGCGTCGGAAATCCCGGCGCTGGCCTTTGCCCACAGCTTTGTCAGTGACGAGCATGTCTCCGAGCACCACCACAGCAGGTCTCAGCTGCTGCATCCGATCACCGGTGTGGTGATCGTCACCACGCCAGCCGGACGCTGGATGGTTCCGCCCGATCACGCCTTGTGGATCCCGGCAGGGACACGCCATGCCGTCGACACCATAGGTGGGGTCGAGATGCAGTCTGCCTATGTCCGGCTTGATGCGATCGATGGGCTGCCAACCCATCTCCACGTTACCGGCATGACCCGGTTGATGCGAAGCCTGCTCGACGAAACAGTCCGCATCGGGCCGGAGGCAACCGACGCCCGCGCCGAGCTCATCCGCAGCACCCTGCTGCACGAGATTCCGTTGCTGCCCGAACGCCCGCTCGGCTTGCCGCTGCCCCGCAACCCGCGCCTGGCCGATCTCTGCCGTGGCTTCATCGCGCTGCCTTCGGCCCGGCTTGAAATCGATGACTGGGCCGACAGCGTCGGCATGAGCCGCAGAACCTTCACCCGGCTGTTCCGGCAGCAGACCGGGCTCAGCCTCTCGGCCTGGCGCCAGCAGGCCTGTGTCATGGCAGCGCTTCCCCGTCTCAGCGCCGGCGAGCCGGTCACCGCAGTGGCGATGGATCTTGGCTATGACAGCATCCCGGCCTTCACCACCATGTTCTCCCGGGTCATGGGTGCACCACCCAAATCATACCTGAGAAACCAGAGACTTCACTGAACCGCAGGTCTCAGGACCACGGCTCCGGATCAGCGACAGACAACGCCTTTTACGCGCACTCTGGATGCGAAACCACCTGAGGTAAGCAAATTGTGACATTGCCAAAAATGCGATAGGCTGAGTCGCGTTCCCGTCAGACCCGGCGACCACGACAATAAGCTGCCGACAGCTGCTTCAGCCGTGCCACGGGTTCTGTCTTTCATTACAGGTTTTGAGTGTTTCATGTCCGGAATGGTCGTCTTCATCAATCTAGCCGGTGCCGTTGCCCTGCTGCTCTGGGCCACCCGCATGGTTCGCACCGGGATCGAGCGGGCCTATGGTGACGTGCTTCGCGAAAAGCTCCGGCTTGCGATCGGCAACCGGGTGACAGCTGCAATTGCAGGCTTTTTCTTCGCCATTGCGCTTCAGAGCGCCACTGCTGTTGCGCTGATCGTCGCTGGCTTTGTCGCCAGCGGCTATGTCTCGACCGCCATTGGCATAGCCACTTTGCTCGGCGCAGATCTCGGCTCTGCCCTGGTGGTCCGTATCCTGCGCCAGGACCTGTCCCTGCTCATTCCGGTGCTGCTGCTTGCCGGCACGATTGCTTTTCGGGCAAGCGAGTCCCGCAACTGGCGCCAGATCGGCCGCATTCTTGTCGGCCTTGGCCTGCTGCTGCTGTCGTTGCGGCTGATTGGCGAGGCATCGATCCCGCTCAAGACCAGCGAGATCCTGCCGGTCATCATCAATTACCTGTCGCGCGACTGGATCACCGCTTTCGTTCTCGCCGGACTGCTGGCCTGGGCGTTTCACTCCAGCGTCGCCGCGGTGCTGCTGCTTGCCTCACTGGCAGACCGGGCGCTGATCCCGCCGGTGCTGATCATCCCGTTGGTCCTCGGCATCAATTTTGGCGCCGCCGTGATCGCCGCAGTGCTGACCCGCGGCGAACGGGTTGATGCGCGTATCGTGCCGCTCGGCAACGTTGCCATCCGCGGGCTGGGAACGCTGATCGCCCTGGGCGCACAGATGAGTTTCGAACTCGAGAGCAGCTTCTTTTCGGATCAGCCTGGTGATGCCGTGGTGCTGGTGCACCTGGCCATCAATCTCGCGGTTCTCGTCTTTGGCCTGCCGTTTTGCGGCATGGTCGGGCGAATGCTCAAGCGCTGGCTGGTCCCGACCGCCTTGCCCGATGAGATTGCCGCCGAAACCAGAATGTCGGCCCTCAATCCTGAGCATCTGGCCGACCCGAGACAGGCCGTCGCCAATGCCACCCGCGAGGTGCTGACGGTCTGTGAACGCATCGAGCTGATGCTGACCTGGATTTTCGATATCTTCGACATTCCGGACAAGCAGAAAATGCGCCGGATCGAGGAACTCGACGACGAAATCGATGAAACCCATCGCGACATAAAATTCTATCTCGCCAAGATTTCCGAAAGCCGGCTGGATGAAAAATCCGCCGCCCAGCTTCAGGATCTGCTCGGCGCCACCATCAAGCTCGAGCAGGCTGCCGATATCATTGCCCAGAACATGGTGACGAGAGCCCGCAAGAAGGATTCGCGCAAGATCACCTTCTCAAATGAAGGCTGGCACGAGCTCAAGGCCCTGCACCAGGAAGTTCTCAAGAACGGGCGCCTGGCCTTCAACCTGTTCGTCAATGCCGATGTCGATCACGCCAGAGAGCTGGTGGCTCAGAAGGAGGTGGTGCGCACCATGGTTCGCCAGAGCGAGGAACAGCACATGCAGAGGCTTCGCGACGGCAACGACAACAGCTACGACAGCAGCTCGATCCACATCGATACCATGCGCGATCTCAAGGAAATCAACTCGCTGTTTGCTTCCATTGCCTATCCGGTGCTGGCCCGCGCCGGCATGCTGCGCAAGAGCAGGCTTCTGTAGACCGCAGGAACGGGCAGCAAATCAGCCGGTTACAGCGGCTCGATGTGTCCGGCGAGATCTTCGGCGCTCATGCCCCGGCCCGCACGGTTTGCGGCATCGCTGTGCAGCGCCACGCCGGCACATGCCGCCTCGAAGGCAGGCATGCCTTGGGCAAGCAGGCTACCGATGATACCGGCCAGCACATCGCCGGATCCCGCCGTGGCCAACCAGGCCGGCGCATCGGCATTCACGGCCGCGCGCCCGTCGGGTGCCGCGATCACCGTATCGGGCCCCTTGTAGACCATTATCGCGTTGAAACGCCTGGCTGCGGCTCTGGCCCGATCGATCTTCGACAGTGATGTGTCATCCGCAAGATCACCACACAACCGCCGGAACTCTCCCTCGTGCGGTGTAAGGATCAGCCGCGTTTCACCGCCGAACAGCTCCGCCAGCGCTTGCGGATTGTCTGCAAAGGAAGTCAGCCCGTCAGCGTCAAGCACGACCGGCCGCCCGGTGGCGGCGAGCCTGGCCGTGTAGCTGCGCGCCTTTTCCAGATCACCGAAGCCCGGTCCAAGCACGAAAGCTGAAAGCCGTTCGTCCGACAGCCACGTCTCCAGCTCCGCTTCGCCGCGGATCGAGCGCTGCATGATGGCGGTGAGATGCGACGCCAGCGCCAGGGTCGCGCCCGGCGCATTGGCCATGGTCACCAGTCCGGCGCCGCTGTTCAGACCGGCGGTTGCCGACAGCCGGGCTGCACCGGTGGAATTCAGCGGTCCGCAGAACACGACCAGATGGCCGCGGCCATATTTGTGTTGCCCCGCATCCGTGGCCGGGCGGTTTGATACGTAAAGACCGGGATGGTTCTTCCACAACGGATCGTCGCTGCTGATCTGCCGTGCCGGGATGCCGATATCACACAGATGCATCTGGCCGCACAGCGCCCTGCCCGGCATCAGGAGATGCCCGGGCTTCAGCGCCGCAAACGTTACCGTGTGGCTGGCCGAAAAACAGGCGCCCGTCGGCTCGCCGGTCCTGCCCGACAGGCCCGATGGCAGATCGACGGCAATCACCGGCGTATCAGTCTGCTGCGCCCGGTCGATCAGGGCCGCTATGTCGGAGGTCACCGGCCGGTCGAGCCCTGCCCCGAACAAGGCATCGACAATCACGTCGCCTAGCCGCGGCTGCCAGTCATCGAGCGGCAGCAAGCTGCCGGGACAGGCCTGGCGCGCCTTGGCTGCATCACCACCCGGCTTCGGCTCCATCCCGAAGCGCACCACCTCAACCCCGCTTGCCGCCAGCAAGCCGGCTGCGACGTGACCGTCGCCGCCATTGTTGCCCGGCCCGCACAGGATCACGGCGCGCTGAACGGAAGGATAGTGCGCCAACAGCACCGCCGCCACATGGGCGCCGGCCTTTTGCATCAGGCCGAAACTGTTGATGCCGCTGTCGGCTGCGGCCTTGTCAATCCGGCCCATCGCCTGGGGGGATACCAGAAGTGTTTCGTGAATAGCCATGATCGTAGGTGACATGGGGCTGGCGCCACGGTCAAGATTGCCGACCCTGACTTGCAGCACTCGCGCGATGGTCGCGCAAAAGCACATATTTTAATCATTCTGCACAGTTTGGAAGCACTCGCTGGCGCACAAAAAATCAGCACACGGCCAAATCGAATTTGGCGCTTCGCGGGATAATTGGCGCAAATCGGCCCGCCACGACGCAAGCAGGCACATTCGGGCTTCGTTTTCCGCGGATTTCGGCAGCAGATCGAATTATTCCGTGGGTATTGGCAGATTTTTTCGCAAAGTGGCACGGTGTGTGCTTTGATAGACGCGAGTGGGTATGTGGCGTCAGCCTAGCACCCGCTTTCACAGGACAGAGCGGAGAATTGGTTCTCATGAAAAAGATCGAAGCGATCATCAAGCCGTTCAAGCTTGATGAAGTGAAGGAAGCTCTTCAGGAAGTCGGCCTGCAGGGCATTACTGTCACCGAGGCCAAGGGCTTCGGTCGCCAGAAGGGCCACACCGAACTCTATCGCGGCGCGGAATATGTTGTAGATTTCCTGCCCAAGGTGAAGGTCGAGATCGTCCTCGCGGACGAAACCGCCGAAGCAGCGATAGATGCCATTCGCAACGCGGCCCAGACCGGCCGTATCGGTGATGGCAAGATCTTCGTTTCAAACGTCGAGGAAGTCATCCGTATCCGTACCGGTGAAACCGGCAACGACGCCATCTGATCACTGTGTGCGGCCGCGCGCCGCGCACCCATCGTCATTTACTAACAGGGAATATCGAACATGACGACTGCCACTGAAATCCTCAAGCAAATCAAGGACAACGACGTCAAATTTGTCGACCTGCGCTTCACAGACCCCAAGGGCAAGATGCAGCACGTGACCATGGACGTGTCTTGCGTTGACGAAGACCTGTTCGCCGATGGCGTCATGTTCGACGGCTCCTCGATTGCCGGCTGGAAGGCGATCAATGAATCCGACATGGTGCTGATGCCAGACACCGCGACTGCGCATATGGACCCGTTCTTCGCCCAGTCGACCATGGTTGTCTTCTGCGACATTCTCGACCCGATTTCCGGCGAAGCCTACAACCGCGACCCGCGCACCACGGCCAAGAAGGCCGAAGCCTATCTGCAGGCGTCCGGTCTCGGCGACACCGTCTATATCGGTCCTGAGCCTGAATTCTTCATCTTCGATGACGTCAAGTACAAGGCTGACCCGTACAACACCGGCTTCAAGCTCGATTCGTCGGAACTGCCGTCGAACGACGACAGCGACTACGACACCGGCAACATGGGTCACCGTCCGCGCACCAAGGGCGGCTACTTCCCGGTTCCTCCGGTCGACAGCTGCCAGGACATGCGTTCGGAAATGCTCACCGTTCTGGCTGAAATGGGCCTGGTCGTTGAAAAGCACCACCACGAAGTGGCGTCCGCCCAGCACGAGCTGTGCATGGTCTTTGACACCCTGACCCGCATGGCCGACAAGACCCAGATCTACAAGTATGGCGTCCATCAGGTTGCCCATGCCTACGGCAAGACCGCAACTTTCATGCCGAAGCCGGTCTTTGGCGACAACGGTTCGGGCATGCACGTTCACCAGTCGATCTGGAACGGCGGCAAGCCGACCTTCGCCGGTGACGAATATGCCGGTCTTTCGGAAAACTGCCTGTTCTACATCGGCGGCATCATCAAGCACGCCAAGGCCATCAACGCGTTTTCGAACCCGTCGACCAACTCCTACAAGCGTCTGGTCCCTGGTTATGAAGCTCCGGTCCTGCTGGCCTACTCGGCACGCAACCGTTCGGCCTCCTGCCGTATCCCGTTCGGCTCCTCGCCGAAGTCCAAGCGCGTTGAAGTCCGCTTCGGCGATCCGACCGCCAACCCGTACCTGTGCTTTGCAGCCATGCTGATGGCCGGTATCGACGGCATCAAGAACAAGATCCATCCGGGCAAGGCCATGGACAAGGACCTTTACGATCTTCCTGCCAAGGAACTGAAAAAGATCCCGACCGTTGCCGGTTCGCTGCGCGAAGCGCTGGAAAGCCTCGACAAGGATCGCAAGTTCCTGACCGCCGGCGGCGTGTTCGACGACGACCAGATCGACGCTTTCATCGAGCTGAAGATGGAAGAAGTGATGCGTTTCGAAATGACCCCGCATCCGGTCGAATTCGACATG
>TARA_R110002012_G_scaffold38860_1_pt1 | contig 20197 bp, 23 predicted proteins | sample TARA_R110002012 | Tara Oceans TARA_R110002012 (sample SAMEA4396515) | marine metagenome | biome: Westerlies Biome; feature: [DCM] deep chlorophyll maximum layer (ENVO:01000326); material: water (ENVO:00002006), including particulate matter (ENVO:01000060) such as... | depth 40 m | reverse complement strand
TAGCATTTTGTCATAAAATAATCAATGTGAAGAGCCCCAAATCTTTACAAGACTAGGTGCTAAAAATAAATTAGATCTGATTAATTATGAAAGCCGTGGCGGCTGGAAGAGCCCATCTAGATGTAAAGAAGATGATGGTGCCTGGTAATGAAAATTATGTGCTTTAAAATCCGAAAACTCAAGAGTTTTGAATTCTTCTTTATTTGTAATTAAAACAAAATCCGCTACAGCCGTATGATGTGTTTGATGCTGAAAAGGTAATTGCTCGTGGTCTTTCTTTTCTTCTTGATGTTCTTTTTCGTGCTCTGCTTTTAGTTCGCCATAATGCTTTGCAATAAATACAAATATATTGTCTCCATACTGCTCTTTATGGAACTCTGCATGCTCAAAAAAGTCGCCCAGCTGCACCATATCATTAATGTGCATCCCAAAGCTTTGCAATAGGAAAACAAGTGACAACGATATGGATATAAGTTTACTCAAGGGTATAAAGATAACTAATTTTAAATATTACAATATGTAACATAAGTTACCGTGAGCATATTTTAATACGTTTAATTTTACATAAAAATTGAATTGTCCATGGGTAAATCGATAGTATATAGCATCTTATTTTTAAAATGTCCTCAATGCAGAGAAGGTGAATTTCTTGAGGCGCATCCTTATAAGCTTTCTAACATGAATAAGGTTAAAAAGAACTGTCCTAAATGCCAACTAAAATATAGTATAGAACCAAGTTTTTATACCGGCTCTATGTACGTATCTTATGGTGTGGGAATCGCAGTTGCCGTGGCCGTTTATGTTTTAACCCTTATTTTTGGTTTAGATTTTGGACCTACAGGTATTCTAACGAGTATCGTCATTGCGTTAATCATCACAATGCCATACATAGGTGCCGTATCAAAATCTATTTGGGCTCATTTCTTTTTTAAATATGACCCTAGCATTCTTAAAAAAGCCGCATAATGATTCAAGAACTAAAAGCCAGTTACGGTCATCTTTTTGAAGATGAACTTATCAATGAAATACTCCAAGTAGGCACTTACAAAGAGGTTCCTGAAGGTTTTAAACTCATGGAAATAGGCGGCTATGTAAAAGGAATGCCGCTACTGGTCTCTGGAGTAATTAAGGTATTAAGAGAAGATAAAAATGGAGATGAGCTTCTCCTCTACTATCTAGAAAAAGGAGATACCTGCTCTATGACAATGACCTGCTGCATGGGGCAAACTAAAAGTGAAATACGAGCAATTGCAGAGACAGACACCAAGCTCATTATGGTACCTGTACAGAAAATGGAAGAATGGACGGCTAAGTACAAGTCTTGGAGAAATTTTGTTTTTGAGAGTTACCACAACCGCCTTAACGAGCTATTACAAACTCTGGACAGTATCGCTTTTGACAATATGGATGAACGCCTTTTAAACTACTTAAAAGAAAAGGCGAGAGTAAACGATGAGCAAATTATTCATAACACGCATCAAGAGATTGCTTACGAATTGCACACCTCAAGAGTAGTGGTATCAAGACTTCTTAAGAAATTAGAGAACTTAGGAAAAATTGAATTACACAGAAATAATATCCAAATTATAGATTTATAGACCTTAAGTAACTTGGGTTACACCTAGGTCGTTATAGCAAGTCTATTTTTGTCTCTCAATACAAAGAAGTTTATAATGGAGATACTAGAAATACTTGGATATATAAGTGCCTTGATCATCGGCATTTCTTTAGGTTTAATAGGTGGTGGTGGTTCTATACTCGCTGTACCAGTACTAGCTTACTTATTTTCTGTAAATGAAAAAGTTGCCACCGCATATTCTTTATTCATTGTAGGAGCAAGTGCGCTCGTAGGTGGTTTTAAACAACATCTCAAGGGCTATGTAGACTGGAGAACAGCAATTGTTTTTGGACTACCCGCTATTGTGGGAGTTACCGTTGTGAGACATTATGTAGTACCTGCATTACCAGATATTTTATTTACCACAGGTGATTTTGAGTTTACACGTAGGATGGCAATGTTTGGACTCTTTGCGGTACTCATGATTCCTGCTGCCTTTTCTATGCTCAAAAAAAGAAAGGATAATAAACAAAAAGGAGACGGCACTGTCACTTACAATTACCCACTTATTTTAATAGAAGGCCTAATCGTAGGAGGTATTACTGGAATGATAGGTGCTGGAGGAGGTTTTCTCATCATTCCCGCTCTTGTTATACTAGCAAATGTAGAAATGAAAGTTGCCGTAGGTACTTCTTTAATCATTATCGCTTTTAAATCATTGATGGGCTTCTTTCTAGGAGATGCCTTAACCATGGATATAGACTGGTTATTTCTTTCCATATTTACAAGCATATCATTTGCAGGGATTTTTATAGGCAGTTACCTCAGTAATTTTATAGATGGAGATAAATTGAAAAGAGGTTTTGGCTACTTCATATTTGTAATGGCCATATTCATTTTTTACATGGAGTTTTTTGTAAAACACTAAAGAGAATAAAAATTAAAAAAGGGCTATTTCTTATCATAAGAAATAGCCCTTTTTTTTGTGTGAACACTTGTCGCTACCAAGACATAACATGACAAATATCATAGTTTATAAACTATCTACGTTTGTGTAACTTAAGTAACCTACACAGTTGAAATGACTGCTTACTTTTATGTTGTTGTAATTTAAAAATCCACATAAAATGAAAATAGAACAAATTTATACAGGATGCATTGCTCATGCAGCATATTATATCGAAAGTAACGGAGAAGCTGCAGTCTTTGACCCTTTAAGAGAGGTGCAACAATACATAGAACGTGCACAAATAGATAATGCTACAATCAAGTATGTTTTTGAAACACACTTTCATGCAGACTTTGTAAGTGGACACCTTGATTTGCATAAAAAAACAGGAGCAGATATTATTTTTGGTCCAGAAGCAAAACCCGCTTATGATGCTATTACAGCAACAGATGGTCAAATTTTTGAGGTAGGTAATTACAAAGTTAAAGTTATTCATACTCCTGGTCATACCATGGAGAGCACAACATATCTTCTCATAGACCAACTAGGAAACGAGCACGGTATTATCACAGGAGATACACTCTTTATAGGTGACGTAGGTCGTCCAGACCTTGCGCAGCATGTAGTGTCTGACCTCACAGAAGAAAAACTCGCTGGTCACTTGTACGACTCTTTGAGAAACAAAATAATGCCACTTGATGACAATCTTATTGTGTACCCTAATCATGGCGCCGGATCTGCTTGTGGTAAAATGATGAGTAAGGAAACCACAGACACCTTAGGGAATCAGAAAAAATTCAATTATGCGCTTCAAGAAATGACTAAAGATGAGTTTATCAAAGCTGTACTTACTGGACTAACCGCACCTCCTGGATACTTCCCTCAAAATGTCTTGATGAACATTAAAGGTTATGAAAGCCTAGACACTATAATGGATCGTGCAACTAAGCCACTTGATCCAGAGGCCTTTGAAATAATAGCAAATGAAACAGGTGCACTTATGCTAGATACTCGCGATGCCGAAGTTTTTGCAAAAGGTTTTATACCTAACAGCATAAACATAGGCTTAGACGGTAATTTTGCACAATGGGTAGGAGAAATGATTCCTGATGTAAAACAAAAAATTTTATTAATAACAGATCCAGGCAAAGAAGAGGAGACGATTACTAGACTTTCTCGTGTAGGTTATGATTTTACAATTGGGTTCTTAAAAAATAGCTTCTCCTCATGGAAAGAGAGCGGCAAAGATTTTGAAACAATCGCCCGTATTTCACCTCAACAGCTAGAAGCCGAATATAAAATGGGACAACCTCTTGTTTTTGATGTACGTAAAAAAAGCGAATTCTTATCAGAACACGTTCTCGGGGCTATTAACGTGCCTCTCAATGAGATTAACCAGCATCTCGCACAATTCCCAAAAAACAAGCCTTTCTTCCTTCACTGCGCTGGAGGGTATAGAAGTATGATTGCCGCTTCTATTTTAAAGCAACGAGGCTGGAAAGATTTCAGCGATGTACGAGGTGGTTTTGCTCAAATTACAGAAACTACGGTTCCTAGGTCTGAGTATGTATGCCCTACCACTTTATTGTAAACAGCTATTACTTTGTAGAGCTCTTACCCTATTAAGGATAAGGGCTCTATTTATTTTCCTCCTTTGTAACTTATGTTACTGTAGCAACTGTTTCTATTAGCTAATTTTACGTTATTAATAGTTGAGTCCGCTTTCGCGAAAGCGTAAAAAAAATACACTTATGAACGTTGAACAAATATATACTGGTTGTCTAGCTCAAGGAGCTTATTACATTGAAAGTAATGGTGAAGTAGCTATCATTGACCCTTTAAGAGAGGTAACGCCATATTTAAATAGGGCAAAACAAGATGATGCAAAAATCAAATATATTTTTGAAACTCATTTTCATGCAGATTTTGTGAGCGGCCACATAACCTTATCAAAGGCGACAGGTGCTCCTATTGTTTTTGGACCAAATGCAAACCCAAGTTTTGATGCTATTATCGCAATAGATAGACAAGAATTTCCTCTAGGTGACATTACAATTATAGCGTTACACACGCCTGGTCATACGATGGAAAGCACCACGTATCTTCTTAGAGATAAAGACGGGAAGGATCATGCAATATTTAGTGGAGACACCTTATTTCTAGGCGACGTGGGAAGACCAGATCTTGCTCAAAAAATGGGCGAACTCACAGAAAAAGATCTCGCAGGTTTTCTTTATGATAGCTTACGTAATAAAATTATGCCGCTAGCAGATGACGTTACGGTATACCCTGCTCACGGAGCTGGATCTGCTTGCGGAAAGAACATGATGAAAGAAACGGTAGACACACTAGGGAATCAAAAGCAAATGAATTATGCACTACGTGCAGATATGACTAAGGAAGAATTTATAGCAGAAGTGATAGATGGTTTATTACCACCACCTCAGTACTTCCCTCTTAATGTCAAAATGAATAAAGAAGGTTATGAAGATATTGAAGACGTGCTCAAAAGAGGTACGCATGCACTATCTCCAGAAGCTTTTGAAGCTGTTGCAAATGAGACAGGAGCTATCGTACTAGACGTACGTCATCAAGATAAATTTGCCAAAGGGCATATCCCTAGATCTATATTTATAGGCCTAGATGGGAGTTTTGCTCCATGGGTAGGCGCCTTAATTGCAGATGTAAAACAACCCTTATTGCTAGTTACAGAGCCAGGTAGAGAGGAAGAAACCATCACTAGGTTATCTCGTGTAGGGTTTGACAACACAATAGGATATCTGGAAGGAGGATTTGATGCTTGGAAAGACGCTGCCATGGAATACGATACCGTAAGTTCTATCACAGCAGATGGTTTTAAAAACGAATTAGAAAAAGGCAACAAACCTGTTTTTGATGTGCGTAAAGAAAGTGAGTACCTATCAGAACATGTACTTGGAGCAAACAACACACCACTAGATTTCTTAAATGATCATCTAGCTGAATTTCCAGACAAACCGTTTTATGTGCATTGTGCCGGAGGTTATAGAAGTATGATAGCCTCATCTATATTAAAAAGTAGAGGAATTCATAACTTAATAGATGTACAAGGCGGCTTTAAAGATATTAAAGAAGCTGGCATTCCAGTGTCTGCCTTTGTTTGTCCTTCAACACTTTAAAAGACTATGAAAAATATATCACAAGTAGATTGGGAATCGGCAATTGAGAATGACAGCAATGCTATAATTCTTGATGTTAGAACTCCTGGAGAATGCAGTGAGGGTATCATTGAAAATGCAGTAATGATTGATTTTTTAAACAGCGCTACGTTTCAGGAAGAAATAGAAAAACTTGACCAAACAAAGAATTACTACGTGTACTGTAGAAGCGGTAATCGTAGTGGTCAAGCATGCCGAGCATTAGATAATCTAGCGATAAAAAACACGTTTAATCTAGTAGGTGGAGTGCTAGACTGGAATGGTAAAACCGTAATTCCAGCTTAAACAAAGACATTCCATAGAGTGATGACTATGGTCTTATTGATTGGTTAGTAAAAAACGAGGTTGTCAGTAATGATAATCTCGTTTTTAATTTAACATGATATGTAACTTAAGTTACTGGCAGTGGGAAACTAGAGGACTATCTTTAATAAAAAAATAATGAAATCAACAATCCTTATTATGTCCATATTATCATTTCTCTTTGGAGGTAAACCTCAACAAAATAGCAATATCACTGTTCTAAGCACAGCCGACTTTAAAACCGCTATCACAGATAAAAAAGTGCAGCTAGTAGATGTGCGAACAAAAAATGAGTTCGATGGCGGTCATATTAAGAAAGCTGTAAACATTGATGTTTTTGATAAAGAAAATTTCATTTCTGCTTTCAACTCTTACAATAAAGAAGAGCCTATTTATATCTACTGTAGATCTGGAAACAGAAGTAAGAAAGCCTCAAAAACCCTAGACAGCTTAGGATTCAAACAGATTTTTGATTTAAAAGGAGGATTTATGGCTTGGCAGTAATGCTTATTCATCTGTTTAAAAACGGGCGTATTCTATCACATTTTTTTCAATTACGCTTTCGCGAAAGCGTAACATAGAACTCACAAGGCTCCTACATCAAGCTGCATCTTTAGATAATTATTTACTCAATACATATCTCATGAAAACATCAATTATAGTACAGAACTTAAAATGCGGTGGTTGTGCAAAAACAATCACATCAAAAATATCTGAACTTGACAATATATCAAACGTACATGTGGACACCGAAACCGCTACTGTTTCCTTTACTGCTCAAGGTACAGAAGACGCTTTAAGTGTAAAAGAAAAGCTCAAGTCATTAGGCTACCCATCTATTGAAGATGAAAATGGAGTGCTCTCTAAGGCAAAATCTTTTGTAAGTTGCGCTACCGGAAAAATGAAATGACTTATGAAAAAATTATCACTATCACTCACTGACAAATTAGCGATAGACAGAACAAAACTTGCAAACGAGCGTACTTTTCTAGCCTACTTTAGAACCTTTATTGTGTTTTTGAGTTCTGGTCTAGCGATTATCAAACTCGACATTCTCACAGAAATAAAGTGGATAGGCTTTATGTTAAGCATCATAGCGCCTGCACTATTTCTAATAGGCTTAATACGTTTCTTATATGTAAAAAGAAGCATTAGAAGGTATTACACAGCTTAAAATTAACAATTAAAGAACACTGGAGGCTTTGGATGCTTAAAAAATACATGCTACCCTACTTATACTGGAATAAAATGATGAAGGGAGACAACGTATAAGCCCCTACTATCGCGTTAAAAAAGAGACAAAATATCAATTTTGTCTCTTTTTCATTAACTAATGTTTTATAATTACCTACAGAGATATAAAAATGAATTATACCGATTTAATTACATCTATCAATAAACAGAAAAAGGAAATCAAAGTTTCCATTTTGTTGAAGCAAGAATCGCAACGATTTACACAATTGTTATTTAACACACTGTTTGATAATGGAACTGATACAGAAAAGACTCTTGAGACTCTTGAAGCCTTATTTATTACCATAAGAGATCTTGCTTGTCCAGAGATTAAAGGTAGTCCGTGTAAAAAATGGGATGACTTCACACTTGTAATACCTACGCTCTTTTGTAGTTTAAAAAAGGATGCAGAGGCTATTTATAGCAATGATCCCGCTGCACAATCTCTAGAAGAAGTGTACCTAGCCTACCCTGGTTTTTTTGCTATTGCGATTTATAGAATGGCAAGAGAATTTTATGAGTTAGGTTTACCACTCATACCACGACTAATGACGGAATATGCACACCAGCTTACGGGTATAGATATTCATCCAGGAGCACAAATAGGAGAATCCTTTTTTATTGACCACGGAACCGGAGTGGTGATAGGAGAGACTGCCGAAATACATAATAATGTAAAACTGTATCAAGGAGTTACCCTAGGTGCACTTACGGTAAACAAGGATTTAAAGAGCATAAAAAGACACCCTACCATTGAGGATAATGTTACCATTTATGCAAATGCAACAATACTAGGTGGAATTACAGTTATAGGAAAAGATAGTATCATAGGAGGTAATACTTGGGTGACAAAGACAGTACCTCAAAACTCTATAGTACTCCACAATCCTAAAGTAGAAATTCGCAATAAAAAATAAATAAGCAATGAATAAGACACTCTTAGATCAAATAGGAAACACTCCCATAGTCAAGTCTATAGCATTAAATACAAACCCAAATGTGAGTTTATATTTTAAACTAGAAGGTGACAATCCTGGAGGTAGTGTAAAAGACAGAGCTGCTTATAATATGATTAAAAGCGCGCTAGATAGCGGCGCTATAGATAAAAGCACAAAGCTTATTGAGGCTACAAGTGGTAATACAGGTATAGCACTTGCCATGATTGCTGCTATTTATGGGCTAGAAATAGAACTCGTAATGCCTTCAAAGGCAACTAAGGAACGTGTGCAAACCATGAGAGCCTACGGAGCAAAAGTTACACTTCACCCTGACGGGATAGAAGGCGCTCGAGATTATGCTATTGATAAGGTTGAAAATGAGGGGTACTTCTCTTTTAACCAGTTTTCAAATGATCATAACTGGCAGGCTCACTACAAAACCACAGGTCCAGAAATATGGAGAGATACTCAAGGTGAGGTAACGCACTTTGTATCTTCTATGGGAACCACAGGTACCATCATGGGAACCTCAACATTTTTAAAAGAACAAAACAGCGATATCCAGATTGTAGGAGTACAACCTACAGATGGATCAAGCATTCCGGGCATACGTAAATGGCCACAAGAATATTTACCAAAAATCTTTAATGCTTCAAAAGTAGATAGAACGATTGAAGTAAGTCGTGATGAATCTATTGCCATGGCTAGAAGGCTAGCACAAGAAGAAGGAATACTTGCAGGTATGAGTAGCGGTGGCGCAACTACGGCTGCTCTAAAACTAGCTAGCGAACTAGAAAGCGGAGTTATAGTAAGCATCATTTGTGATCGCGGAGATAGATATCTTTCGTCAGAGTTATTTGAATAGTGATTACTTACTTCATAATATAGTATAAATAGAATGAGGGTAATTATGCTTTCGCGAAAGCGTAACTACCCTCATTTGTTAAAGTTATTTAAAAAAAACTAAGTATGTAACATAGGTTACTAAGCTACCTATATCTATAACGTATCTTTATATCGTAAAACATAACGATAAATATATACTATTATGGATAAAGAAAACCTATTGCCAGAACAAGTAATCTCAATGCCTAGAATAGGTGATACAGCACCAGATTTTGAGGCAGTTACGACTAAGGGAACTATAAAAATGTCTGAGTTTGCAAAAGATAAGTGGACAGTGATGTTCTCTCACCCTGCAGATTTCACTCCAGTGTGTACCACAGAAATGAGTGGTTTCGCTATTAGAAAGCCAGAATTTGACGCCTTAAATACAGAACTACTAGGTCTTAGTATAGACAGTATACACGCTCACTTAGGATGGGTTCAAAATGTAAGAGAAAACACAGGTGTTTACTTTGATTTTCCTATCATCGCAGATATTGATATGAAGGTATCAAAGCTATACGGGATGTTACAGCCTAACGAGAGTGAGACTGCAGCAGTAAGAGCTGTGTTCTTTATCGATCCTGCCAAAAAGATTCGTCTTATTATGTATTATCCGCTTAATGTAGGTCGTAATATGGATGAAATTCTAAGAGCGCTAGATGCACTGCAAATGTCAGATAAGCATAAGGTATCTATGCCACTAGACTGGAAAAGAGGTGATCAAGTGATTTGCTCTCCACCTAAAACACTAGACGCATTAAACGAGAGACTTGCAGATGATTCTGTAGAAAAAGTTACTTGGTATCTCGCAAAGAAGAGTATCTAAAACTTATAAAAAAGGGCTTGAGAGCATTCACTTAAGCCCTTTTGTTTTCTTAAACCTAAGATTATGAAAGTACAACAATTTGAATATAAACCATTAGCACATTACTCATACGCATTAGTGAGTGATGGAGAGATGGCCATTATAGATCCAGAGCGTGACCCTAAGGAGTATTACGCTTTCGCGAAAGCGAATGATGCAAAGATCATTGCTATCATAGAAACACATCCACATGCAGATTTTGTGAGTTCGCACTTGCAAATTCAAAAGGAAACTGGAGCAACAATTTACAATAGTGCAAAGCTAGGAGCAGATTATCCACATACTGCTTTTGACGAAGGTGACAGCATTACGATAGGAAAAGCAACACTAAAAGCTATAAATACTCCAGGCCACTCACCAGATAGCATTACTATTGTTGCAAGTCAAGGTAGCGATACTATCTTATTTACAGGAGACACCCTTTTTATAGGAGATGTAGGCCGTCCTGACTTACGTGAAAAAGCGGGGAATATGAAAGCTAAGCGTGAGGAACTCGCAGAAATGATGTACCAGACTATAACTACTAAGTTTACAGATTTACCTGATGACGCTGTAGTATATCCAGCACATGGAGCAGGATCTTTATGTGGTAAAAATCTGAGTGATGCAAATAGCAGCACGCTGGGTAATGAACGTATGGGTAACTGGGCGTTTAAAGCACAATCCAAAAAAGAATTTATGGATACCATCCTTGATGGACAGCCATTTATACCATCTTATTTTGGGTTTAATGTTGCCATCAATAAAACTGGCGCAGAAAGCTTAGAGCCTGCTATAGAACGAGTTCCTTTTAAGAAGGATGTCGCAGCGACTGGCTTAATTGTAGATATGAGGGATGAAGCCATATTTAAAGAAGGCCATCTTGCAGGAAGTATAAACATACAGGCAGTTTCAGAAAACGCAAAGTTTGAAACTTGGCTAGGTGCAATCGTACAACCTGAAGAAGAGTTTACACTAGTTATAGCTTCTGAAGAAGATAAAAATTACATGCTGAACAGAGTTGCCAAAATAGGCTACGAAAAGCAGCTAAAAGAAATAATAACGCTGGGAACTGAAGGTCTAGTTAAATCAGCAGATTTAAATCTGCAAGATTTCAAAAACAATCCCGACAACTATACCATTATAGACATCCGTAATGTGAGCGAAGTTCAAGAAGAGCAATTCTTTGAGAACGCACTATCACATCCACTTAATGAATTGAGAGAAACAGCAAGTAACATCTCTAAGGACAAACCTATTGTAGTACATTGTGCTGGTGGATATAGAAGTGCTGCAGGAAGTAGCATTCTAGAAAGAGAATTAACAGGGGCAACTATTTTTGACCTCAGTGAGAATATTAATAATTTTAAATAACTAATTATGAGCAATACAAACAACATCGGTTTAGACATTTCGACATCTCAAACCACAGCAACCCAACTTAACGACTTACTTTCTAACTACCAGATTTTTTACATGAACCTAAGAGGTTTTCACTGGAATATTACTGGAAAGAAATTTTTTGAACTACATGTAAAGTTTGAAGAGTTATATAATGACGCACTTCTTAAAGTAGATGAAATCGCAGAGCGTGTACTTACTCTAAGTGCTACTCCTACTCATTCATTTAAGGACTACTTAAACAGCTCAGACATTGAGGCTGCCAAAAATGTAACTGATGGTGAAGAGGCTATAGATAACATCCTTGAGTCTTTAAAGGTTTTATTACAAAAGGAAAGAACAATACTTACAACTGCTGGAGATGGTGGTGATGAGGGTACTGTTGCTTTAATGAGTGATTACATCACACAACAAGAAAAGCTAGTGTGGATGCTCTCTGCATACCGTAACTAGTACTTAGGATTTACATAATAAAAAAGCCCTTTTGATTTTATCAAAAGGGCTTTTTCTATAGCTACCATCTAAAATCCATACTGTACAAATACAGAGAAATTTCTACCTGGGTCGTTTATAGGTACTCTTGTAAAATCTGCCTGATTTACAAAAGAGAAGTTGAGGTGATTATTATAAGTCTCATCAAATGCATTTAAGACTGCTAGACCTACATTAAAGTCTTTAATAACTTCCATACCAAAACGCACGTCTAAGGTTTCATAAGCTGCAGTTTCTTGCTCTCTAAAGCTTGACGCTATCTCATCTTGTTTTGATGTCACTGTATAATCTACACTAGCCCAGTATCTATCTTTTTCAAAAGCTACTCCTAGTCTTGTAATCAAAGGAGGTGTTAATGGCAGCGACTCATCTAGATCTTCATTTTTAGTATAAACATAAGAGAGACTTGTATTAACATTGAAATAACGAGCAAAATCGATTGCTACATCGGCTTCAAAACCTGTTTTGTAAGCGTTATCAAGATTCACAAATCGTTTTACTTCTTGCGGTTGTGCCGTAGGCATAAATTTACGATCTAGTGCAGGGTCTACTACAGCTACAATATAATTTTCATAAAGTGAGTAATACCCCGACAGGCCATACCTAATTGCATCAATTCCCGTAGTTAAAACTTTTTTACCTTTTATTCCTATTTCAAACTGGTTATTTACCTCAGCTTCTAGAAAAGGATTTCCCACATATTCAAAAGGATCTTGTCCTACAGAGAAGTGATTTATATAACGCTCTATCATATTTGCAGATCGTACGCCACGCCCATAAGCTGCCTCCAAAGTTGCATTGTCTGAAACTTTATGCTTAACAGATACTGTTGCTGAGATATTATGTTCCTCTCGCTGCCCTAAGTTATTATATAACGCTTGAAAATCTGCTTCTGGATCTTGGATGTCTGAGACCACAAGATCATATCTCACTCCTGCAGTAAGCATTGTCTTATCTGAGAATGCATATTTATTTTCTACAAATAACCCAAAGTCATTTACATAAGAGTCTTGCCATACTCTATCCTGAAAAACCAAAGGTTCTGCAAGCTCCATACCCATCATATTACGTTTTACAACTCTCGTCCTACCACCATCTCTTGCAATAAGCATGGCATCAAGACCTCCATAGAGAATCCAATTATCTGTTGGTTTCATTTTTAACTCTAGCTTGCCTCCTGCCGTAGTAGCATCTATAGCAGACAGCGCCTCTGTAGTCATGAACGAAGGTCTGTTCTCGTTAGACATGATATGATCTACATAAGAGTGCTACACTTTTGCATTAAGCTCTTTTATAAAACCATTCTCCTTAGTCTTCTTATAGTCTATGGACAAAATTGAACTATTATCCTCTTCTGTATCCATTGGTAATCCAGCGTGTAATACATCTCTGCCAAATGATTGTCTCCAGTGCGCTTGAATTCTTTGGTTATCGTTTATGTTATACCCTAACCTCAAACCATAGTCTAAACTTCTAAAGGACGAAGGAATCTCAACACCATCCCCATCTTCATAATTACCAAAATCACGATAACCAGCATTTGCAGTGATATCATATTTCTCAGTTACTTGATTTAGCGATAAGGAAGATACCAGAGAATTACCATTAGATTCATATCCAGTATTTACACGACCATGCAAGCCGTTGTCCATAGATTGAGGTTTCTGAGTCACTAGATTAATCACACCGCCAAAAGTTGGTCCATACCTCACGGTATAAGGCCCTTTTATTACCTCAATACGTTCTATCTCTTCAGGCACAACATGAGTGGTAATAGGATCCATTCTGTTAGGACAAGCGTGCACTGCCTTTGTACCACCGTCAAATTGAATATTAAGCTGTTCATATTGACTAGCTCTAAATGACGGATCTATGGCATAGTTACCGCGTTTAATTAACGAAAAGCCATTAAAATCATTAAATAAGTCGGCTACATTTTTGGGTTGCACGACCTTCTTTAGAAGATCTGTTTTAACAGTAGTTAGTACTGGGTCTGTATTTCCTTGTCCAGTGACAAGTACTGTATTTAATTGAATAGATTTTGAAGTTATTGTGTCTTGTTTTTTTCCTGTTTCTTGAGCTATCATTGACACAGGTATAAGTGCGCACAGAAGCGCAATGCTTTTTATATTCATTGTTTCTTTTTTCCAAATTACATCACAGTGATATGGAGGAAATAGCATACATCTATTTCCTCTCCTTTTCTAAATAAAAAAAGGATACACCTTTGGAGGATGGAAAATTGAGTAAGAAAACATATCACTATACAAAGCCGTGTAGTGATGATTATTACCTTTTGTGGCTGGCACAAATGCTACTTCTTGGAAGCTCACCTCTAGCTGACAAAAAACCAATTGATCCCACTTTAGAATTGGAGTCTTTTGTTCATCTTGAGATGATGTATTGGCTGCTACTTTAGTTAGAAAACATTTACCGTCACACTTTAGTTCTGGCTTGTCTGTGTTCTCACATAATTGTGCTACAAAACTTTCTATATCCAGCGTGTACCATCCATAAACAGCAGATACTCTTAAGCTATTGCTCAAAAGTAACAATGATAGTATGGACATGGCAAACAGCTTCACTAAATAAAAATATAGATGACAGATACGCTTTCGCGAAAGCGTAATTAAAAAAGTTAACTAGTCAAAAATATTGAGAAATCTACTTTCTATAAGCTACCTAGGTTACACAACAAATAAAAATTAAAACTTCACTTATGTAACCATTGTTACCTATCTAAAAATGTTTAATTTTTATTTTTGTTTACAAAATCTTCAGAACTATGGATACAGAAATTCTTGCTAGAATCCAGTTTGCTTTTACTATCTCTTTTCACTACATCTACCCACCATTAAGTATAGGCTTAGGTCTTATTATGGTAATTATGGAAAGCTTGTGGATACGCACAAAAAATGAACAATATCATATCCTTGCCAAATTTTGGACTAAGATTTTTGCACTCACCTTTGGGATAGGAGTGGTTACGGGAATCGTTATGGAGTTTGAGTTTGGGACAAACTGGGCAACATATTCCCGCTATGTAGGTGACATATTCGGCAGTGCACTAGCCGCCGAAGGTATTTTTGCCTTTGCTCTAGAAAGCGGATTTCTAGGTATCTTACTCTTTGGATGGAACCGTGTAAAACCTTGGGTACACCTCGTTGCGACCATAGGCGTGTTTCTAGGCTCTATGTTTTCCGCCGTTTGGATTGTGGTAGCAAATAGCTGGCAGCAAACGCCTGCTGGTTATCATATTATAGGAGAAGGAATGAATGCCCGTGCAGAGATTACAGATTTCTGGGCAATGGTTTTTAATCCATCAAGTGTAGATAGACTTACGCATACGTGGTTTGCAGCATTTCTCGCTGGAGCATTCTTAGTTCTTAGTGTACATGCATATTACCTTATTAAAGGTCGTTATATTGTGATTTCTAAAATGGCTTTTAAAATTGCGCTAGGAGTTGCCACTATCTTTTCTTTAATGCAATTAGTCACTGGTCACAGTTCGGCAGAGGGCGTTGCTGTTAATCAGCCAGCAAAACTAGCTGCGCTAGAAGGACATTATGATGCAAGTGGCCCAGCAGATTTATATCTTTTTGGCTGGGTTGATAATGAAACACAAGAAGTCACAGGGATCAAATTACCAGGAGGATTATCATTCTTACTGCATCAAGATTTTGACGCCCCAGTAACTGGTCTTAATGCCTTTCCAGAAGAAGACAGACCTGGACAAGTAAATGCGGTCTTCCAGTTTTATCATATTATGATTGCAATCGGTATGTTCTTCATTGGGCTTACGCTTTTTGCTTGCTTTTTATGGTGGCGAGGTACACTGTTTGAAACAAAATGGTTGCTTAGAATATTTGTGCCATCTGTAATATTAGCCCAATTAGGTAATCAAGTAGGATGGTTTGCTGCAGAGATGGGAAGACAACCTTGGGTTGTATATGGGCATTTGAGAACTTCTGAAGCCTTCTCACAAGCTGTTACTGCAAATCAAATTGTCTTCTCACTGGTACTATTTTTTGTGGTTTACGCTTTATTACTTTTCTTATTTCTTTACTTGTTAACTAAAAAGATCAAACACGGCCCTTATAAAGAAGACGACGATGATATGGAAGAAAGAACCTTTACTAAGGAAATTACAGAACAAGTTGCAAACACTCTAAACTCATAACTATGGAAACTTTATTAGGTATAGATTACCCTACACTTTGGTTTCTTGTGGTAGGAGGTGTTTTTTCTGGATATGCCATACTAGATGGTTTTGATTTTGGAGCAGGCGCTTGGCATTTGTTTTTTAGAAAAGAACTTAGCAGGCGTATCGCTCTTAATGCTGTAGGACCTGTTTGGGACGGTAACGAAGTATGGTTAGTCATAGGTGGTGGAGCGCTCTTTGCAGGATTCCCAGTAATGTACGCCACTTTCTTTTCTGGCTTATATATCCCTTTTATGCTCTTTTTAATGTTTATCATTTTTAGAGCAATTGCTATAGAATTTAGAAGTAAAGAAGAATGGCTATGGTGGCGCAAAATGTGGGATATATGCTACAGTGTGAGTAGTATCATGCTTGCGTTTTTACTAGGTGTCGTGATGGGCAACGTGCTACAAGGAATTCCTATAGGTCCAGACCTAGAGTATGATGGAAGTCCATTTCTTGGCTTTTTAAATCCGTATGCAATCATTACAGGATTTACTACACTATTCTTATTTATGACCCACGGAGCTATCTATTTACTACTCAAAACAGAAGGAAAGCTTTTTGATAAACTAGAAGGACTTCTTAAAAAAGCCATTATTCTTTTTATAGTGTTCTTTCTAATCACATCTTTATACACGCTTATTTACATACCGCATCTTTCTGATGATTTTAAGGCAACTCCAGCTTTATTTATCATACCAATACTTACGTTTTTAAGTATCGCAAATATCCCGAGACTGGCTCACAAAAAGCGTTTTAAGATAGCCTTTTTCTTCTCTGCACTTACCATTTCTTTAATGATGGTCCTTGTAGCTATAGAGTTATACCCTACGCTTCTATACTCAACAATTGATCCGGCAAATAGTATTACTATTTACAATGCCGCATCTTCAGATAAGTCCTTAGGCATAAGCTTGACAATGGTTGCTATAGGAACACCGCTCGTTTTAGGATATACTTTCTTTGTGTATAAAACCTTTGCAGGTAAAGTAAAACTAGATGACCACAGTTATTAAACGAGTGTTTTAAAAAAGTATAATCCTCACATTGAAAGCACACTAGATATCCTAGTGTGCTTTCTTTATTACAATCATCTATTTGAGTAACCTAGGTTACAAATAAGCTTGCTTTAAAAGTTGATATTTGCATAAAATAATAACATGGATTGGATTTTCTCCCCCTGGCCTTGGTATGTATCAGGACCCATCATTGCTTTCATCATGTTTTTACTTATTATGGTAGGTAAGAATTTTGGAATGTCTTCTAACTTAAGAACGATGTGCACCATCTGCGGCGCAGGAAACAAAGCAGATTTCTTCAAATTTGATTGGAAACATCAACGATGGAATCTCACTGTGGTTCTAGGTGCGATTATAGGCGGTTATATAGGATCTCAATGGCTATCTACAGACATTGCAGTAGCTATTAATCCAGACACAATAACAGACCTCAACAATCTTGGTTTTAATAGTGCGGGAAAAGCCTATTTACCTACAGAGTTATTTGACACAAGCGCATTACTTAGCTTTAAAAACTTGGCCTTATTAACTATAGGTGGATTTTTAGTGGGCTTCGGTGCTAGATATGCGGGTGGATGTACTTCCGGTCACGCCATTTCTGGTTTAAGTAATTTACAACTACCATCACTCATCGCCGTTATAGGATTTTTTATAGGCGGCCTGTTTATGATTCACGTACTATTCCCCTTTATATTTTAAAACATGAGAACACTTATATATTTGCTAATCGGTATTCTTTTTGGAATAACCATGTTTAAATCTGAAGCTGCTTCGTGGTTTCGTATTTATGAAATGTTCAAGTTTGAGTCATTTCACATGTATGGAATTATAGGATCTGCGCTAGTGATAGGCATTATAGTAGTACAACTTATTAAACGTCTCAACATCAAATCATTTTATGGTGAGAAGATTCATTTTCACCCTAAGGCAAAAAGCTTTAGTCGTTACATGATAGGTGGCGTTTTATTTGGTTTAGGCTGGGCACTAGCAGGAGCTTGTCCAGGACCTATGTTCACCTTAATAGGAGCGGGTTACATTCCTATTCTTGTAGTTATTGCTGCATCGCTGTTGGGTACATTCGTATATGGATTATTAAAGGATAAACTACCTCACTAGAGGCTGTTTATCCTTTATTTATATTGAGTTTTCTTGTAACGCTTTCGCGAAAGCGTAATTACTTAAAGAGTTATTATTTTGTAATGTGCACAATAGCATCTCCTTGATTTACGATAGGAGCATGATTGATACAGATAATATATCCCGAATTAGGTGCTTTTATATTTTTTTCAAAATCACCAAAAGGTCCAGATACACTCGCAATTACATCACCTTTTTCTACAAAAGTTCCAGCTTTTACATGAGGTCTATACATTCCAGAATATCGTGCTCTGATCCAAAATGACTTCTCGATAACGATAGACTCTGCTTCTACCCTCCAGCTATAATCATCAGAAAGTTCTTTTGTAAAATCACGCACGCCGAGATGGTGCATTACTTTTAAAGCTCCTGTAACTCCAGCGTCTGTAATGTCGCTATCTATTGCAAGAGATTTCCCTCCTTCAAAAAGTAGTACTTTCTTCCCCTTTTTTACACAAGAATCTCTAAAGGATTTCTCTCTATTTTGTGACTTGAGTATAAATGGTGCTCCGAAGGCTTTGGCAAGCTCTAGTGTCTCATCATCTTCATTGATTCTTATCTGTGGAGCATTAAATCGCTCTCTACCACCTGTATGAAAATCCATACAGTAATCAACGTGTGGTATAATCTCTGTCATTAAATTATAAGCATACCTGCTCGCCAGCGAACCCCTCGTACTACCGGGGAACACTCTATTGAGATCTCTCCCATCTGGAAACTCTCGCGTCTGATTGAGAAAACCAAAAACATTTACCACAGGAATACATATGATCGTCCCGTGAGTTGGCTTATTATATTTTTTTGAAACAATCTGCCTTACAATCTCTACTCCATTGACCTCATCACCGTGAATACCGCCAGTAATAAGAATACATGGACCGGGCTTTGGTGCTCGCTCAATAATGATGGGTACCTCAATCTTTGTTCTAGTGTGAAGCTTTGCAATGTCTAGGTTTACTTGTAATCCCTTTCCTAAAGAAACAGCGTTCCCTAGTATTTCAATATCATTAGGCATTTCTCTCTACGTACTTTATAATGTAGTTTGCAATATTTTTTCCTGTCGCAGTCTCAATCCCTTCAAGACCTGGAGACGAGTTTACTTCTAGTATTAATGGACCACGAGAAGATTGTAAGAGATCTACTCCTGCAATTCCTAATCCCATTGCTTTTGCTGCTTTAAGTGCTGCATTTTCCTCTTCGTCTGTGAGTTCGATAACGTTTGCACTTCCTCCTCTGTGTAAGTTAGATCTAAACTCTCCTTCTTTACCTTGTCTTTTCATAGCTCCCACTACTACTCCGTCTACAATAAATACACGTATATCTGCTCCTCCAGCTTCTTTAATAAATTCTTGAGCAATTACTCTTGCTTGTAATCCGTTAAAAGCTTCTAGTATAGACTCTGCAGAGTTCTTATTATCTGCAAGTACTACACCTAGGCCCTGCGTTCCTTCAAGTAATTTAATTACAAGTGGCGCTCCTCCTACTCCATCTACAACCTGACCAACATCCTTAGAGTAGTTTGTAAAAACTGTTTTAGGAAGTCCTAGTCCAGCTCTTGATAATATCTGTAAACTTCTTAATTTATCACGTGATCTTACTAGTGCTTGAGATTCTGTTGCAGAGAAGACCTTCATCATCTCAAATTGTCTCACTACTGCTGTACCAAAAAATGTTACAGAAGCCCCTATTCTCGGGATTACCCCATCAATATCCTTTATCTCCTTACCCTTATAGACAATAGTAGGGTTTTTCTTTTCAATAACGAGGTTACACTTAGTGTGGTCAATAATGATCATCTCGTGACCTTTTTTCTCCCCCGCTTCGATAAGACGCTTTGTTGAATATAAATTTGGATTCTGTGATAGCACTACAATTCTCATAATGTGGATTTAGTTTCTTTTGCCGAGAAGATAATCTAATAAGTGGTTATTTAATATTATTTGAGGCAAATATTTGTGCTCAATCGCATAACTATTAATGCTTTTTTAGGCTCAAGACAAAAAGTTGTGGAGTAATAAAAATTGGTTGATTTTT
>TARA_R110002012_G_scaffold55138_1_pt1 | contig 20229 bp, 14 predicted proteins | sample TARA_R110002012 | Tara Oceans TARA_R110002012 (sample SAMEA4396515) | marine metagenome | biome: Westerlies Biome; feature: [DCM] deep chlorophyll maximum layer (ENVO:01000326); material: water (ENVO:00002006), including particulate matter (ENVO:01000060) such as... | depth 40 m | reverse complement strand
GTGGAAGATTTTGGCTCTGAGCACCGTGCATATTTTGATATTTTAGGGGCTATAGGCAGTGGCTACAATAGCCGGCCCCGAATAGAGAGTTATTTAGATATGAGTGTCGGCGTACACTTAGATAAGTTAGAAAAAGATTTTGATATCATTACCAAGCTCAGGCCGATTACTGCAAAAGAAAACTCTAGAGACATTCGCTATAAGATTGCAGATGAATTTTTAAGCTTTTGGTTTCGTTTTATATATAGTAACCGAAGTGCGGTTGAAATAGAGAACTACGACTTCATAAGACGCATAGTATATAGGGACTTTGATACGTATTCGGGTACCCAGCTAGAGGAATTATTTAAAGCTATTATTATAGAATCAAAGCAATTTAACAATATTGGTAGTTATTGGAATAGTAAAGGTGAAGATGAAATCGATATTGTTGCTATTAACGACTTAGATAAAGAAATTTTAATTGCTGAAGTTAAGCGCCAATATAAAAAGTATAGTGAGTCTAAACTGATACTGAAGTCTAAGAGTTTACTGCAGAACTTAAATAAAAAGGGCTATAGAGTTTCATATAGAGGGTTTTCACTAGACAATTTAGATGATATTCAGAATGAGTTTAAAAGGGGGCATGATCTTTTCCCCTAACAATTAAAAACTTAACTAATTTAGCAAAGGTAACTAGAACTATCACTATACCATCATACTAAAATCTATTTTAATCTTCTTTCCTAAACGGTTACTATATAAATTATTGACTATACATCGGGGCAGAAGTCTGACATATTGTTAATACTTAGTATGATGGTATAGCTTTATGTCTTTATATATGGAAATAGCTTGTGCGTATAATCAGCTAGTAAAATTTACAGATTTACTAAACCAATCTTTATTAGAAACAGAGGTAATTCATTCGCAGTGCTATAAGTTACCCGCTGTAGCAGGTGATGTGTCAGATTCAAGTGGGTGGGAATTCATTGAGCCAGAGTCTTTTACCGGTTTCACAGCTCTTAGTATGGCTACGGGGGCATTCTCTAGATTCACGCCAAATTACCAATACTCTGCGAAATACCCATTTCGTTTACCAGGAATTATTCAATTAAACCCAGTGCATCGAGAGCGTATTTCAGAGCTAGTCTATCAATGTAATCACCTAAAATTAAAAATTAAAAGTTTAATTAACTCAAGCACACTAAATCATACAAAAAAACGTGAATTAATACAGAGCGTATGCCCAAACGCAATTACTTTACAGATTTATCGCTTAATTAAAACCACAACCTCACCAGTAAGGCGCGTTGGGTTTACGTGGTGTAATAAGAACAGTATGCGTAGAATAAAAAAAAGTGAGTTTTTAGACTACCTACAAAGAAGTAAAAACAATCCTCCGGCAGGGAAAACTAAATCTGAATGGGCTCCCTGGGTAGATAAAGAAGTTGATTTAATTAGAAATAATACTAGCGACTTCGTTAAAGTGAAGCGACCTCTCCCCATTGTACCTAAGCTAAACATTTCATTTACTGATGATACGAAAACTATTATGTTTTATGGCCATCTACCTGCTATTATCTTTACCGCTGAACCTATAAAAATAACTCCACTGAGAAGTTACATCGATAAGAAGAATAAAAAGCAATTTCAAAATTATCTTATTAAACGACTGTATGTTGTTAGTGAATTTATTGATCAATCTTAGCTATTTAATCTAGCATCGTGGTATATTTAAATGCGGGTGAATTACTATATCAGCGCCTCCCAACTCACTTTAAATATATACCTTTTTAAAGTCACCCTCTGATGAGCAATAAGTAAGGTCTCTCGTACTTCTATCAACTAAGCTACTTTAAATTAGTTCTACTTGGGATAGACATAAAACTTTTACAGAGGAAGCAGAAAGCATAACTCTAATCTTAGACGAAATCTTCGTAAAAGTGTCGAGTTAGCTTTTCCGTAATCCTCTGAGTGAGGTTGTATCATTTATTATTTTTAGCGTAGATGACTATTAACTCTAATGATCTACTTCAGACTTTAAACGCTGAATAGGACCATTATCACCTAGTAAGTAAACTTTTCTATTGGCTTTACCTTTTTGCTTTTCAGCCACCACCATCCTTGCATCTGGATGCCCGTCATTGATGATTGAAGTAATCGCCCAATTAGAATTTGTGCGTCTAATTAATTCATCACCTTTGTTGAAAGTAGTGCCTCCATCTTTGCTATCCCAATAAGAAATTACACCATCACTACCCTCTTTTGATTCAAGAATAAAACTTACTTCTTGTGGGGCTTTAATAATAAAATCCCCTCGTGTATCTTGATTGCTAGTAACAGCACTTGAATCAACTGCGCTATTTAAGATCCATTTTGAGCCATTCCAACGAATATGCGTCGTTTGCTTGGGCCCGCCTGTTTTCATGCCTATATCTTTGCCGATATTAGTTGCTAAATGCGGGTAGCCGCTAGAGTCTAGGTGAACAGTACCATTAAAGGTCCATTTATCACCCGTATTCAAAGCAAGTGTTTTTTCATCTGCAATTTCACGAGTAATTGGAAGTGGAAGCTGTTCACCTTTTATGTTGCGCCATTCGTCATTTTTAGTATCAAATGTCATGTAGTAGGCATTATGTCGTTCAGTTGTATGACCTCGCCCATTAATACCTGCTTTCCCATCCCAGCAAACATGGTAATCGTAGCCAATTATAATTTCATCATTTCTTCCTTTTTCAACCCATGCATACCAGCTATCAACTGCTTTAATGTCATCGCGTCTTTTATGCTTTAAAAATGAAACTGGTTCTTCAAATGTACGGCCGTGGTCGGTTGATTTTTGATATACCCAATCACTTCGGTGCGCTCCATGCCTATAAAATAAATAAATATCACCATTATCCATTTTTACTGCTTGGTTATAAGTACCAAATACAGGTATGGTGTCTAGTTCTTCCCAGCTGCTAATGTCAAAAGGCTTTTTTGTAACTGCATGAATATTTCTACCATAGTGAATATTACCCAATGGATTTTTACCATGTTTAGGCATGCCTCCATGACCACCAAAAAATACATGAACATAGCCTAAATCATCCATTAATATGGTTGGTTTGCCATGATTGTCTATTTTTTTCCTCGATGGGTCTTTACCCATATCGCTTACACCGGCTTTGTAAGGTCCCTTCCATTCTTTAGTTTTGTGATTGTAAGAAGCTACATAAGGATCTTCTAATGGACCTTGGTAAGAAACATAAGTTATTCCGTCACGGTATACACCTGCTGGATGCTGAACAATGGCTAAAGGGTTACCAATTGCATTATCAGCAAAGTAATCAACATAGTTCTCATTCTTTGGTTGATTATTACTACAACCAGTTAAAAGTATTGCAGCGCATGTTGTCATTACACTGAGTGGTTTGATTATTTTTTTCATTATTGTTACCTGTGAATTAACCGCTTAGGTGCTAAGTTACTTAATTATTTGTGTGTATGAGTGATAATGATTTAATGTGGATGAAAATGCAAGTTAATGATTGATTGAGGTAAAAGCCCCCACCAAAATTTGATGAGGGCACAAAAGCCTAAAATTTAATTTACTTAATCTGGCTTTCATCAATTCCAGTTAATGTAAGTACACTCGGTTGGGAAATATACGGGTGAGCACTGTCTCTATTTCCTGGTTGATTTAACCAAGACAAATAAAACTTTTTACCAAAGGCTGAAGAGTCTCCCTTGCCCTCAAATACCTGGCTTTCTAATTTAATAGCCTCTTTATTGAACGAATAATGAGGGTTAGCTGCTTTTATTGCGGCATTGATAATAGGGGGATAAATATCGGCATGTTCAACGCTTACTGTCTCCAAGCTTTGCTGGTTTAATATAAAGCGCATTACTTCATCGTTTCGTCTTACTAATACCCCAATATTATTATCCGCTAGTAATTCTGGAGCATACGGCCTAACCTTAAAGCGGCCTAATGATCCATGACCGCCAAAGTCCCACCTAAACCCTTTCCAATCACTAATCCTTACAGTCTTCCAGGCTGCTCCGTCTTTACGTGCAACATAAACTTGAGTATCGCCATTTTCATCGTACTTATGATATGAAATGATAGGTTGCTTATTATGATCAAACCCAATTTTTACATTCCCATTAATCATTCCACCAAAGGGTGGGACAGGGTCAACAACTTCAGCACTTTTAGCAGTAATAGGTAACGAAATATCTTCACCGTTTGAATTCTGCCAATTGATTAGGTCTTCGCTTTTTGCATAAGACAGGCTGTGATTAGTCGCCGCATTTGGTGTATTGCGCCATACCCAAATTAAATGGAACATTCCATCAGGACCTAGTGTAGGTCCTTCGAAATAACCACTCATTTTACCTTCGCCATCTAAGAAAGTATTGGCGTGTAACCTGCTCCATAACTTCGATTGGGCATTATAAATGTTGTAAATTTCGCTACCATTGCCACTTCCACCATCTCGATATTTGACGATAAGTTGATCTTGCTTGTTACGAAGGAATACTGGATATGTCATTCTTTTTTCAAGTGAATTTTCCGTCATGACAGGCACACGCTTAAGAGAGCGAACATTCAATGGTTCTGACATACGAAAGTACTCAAGTGGATCAGCATGCATATTACCCATTACATGAAGGTAACCTTCAGAATCAAGTTCCATAGTGACATAGTTATGACTGTCCCACCCTAACCAACTATCAACTTTATAGTACCTCCATTTACCACCTAACTGCCTATGTGCCACCGTCATTTGACGATTTGCATCATAATAAGCAACAAACTGTTGTTTGCCTCGAGTTAGTAAGTAAGGTTTAATTCTGTGCCCAGACCATACACGATCTACCGCTATTGAAGTAACTGCTCGATCTTGTTGACGTGATTGCGATGCAAAACTGATTAGAGCAGTTAAAAAAACTAAGCAGCAAACAAACATATATCTAGTTTTAAGGTTACGCCTTGAGTGCATAATGAATCTCTCTAAAATTGAAATAGATTTACTAAATTTGATATCTATTTATTTAAGCTAAAATATGGGGGACAAACCCAGATATCACCTCAATATAAGCTTCTGCGATTCTGAGTTTACTATCTTATTATGTGAATTGACTTTCAGCCCGTTTACCATTCTTTAATTTGCGGTAGCTTCTCCGCAATTAACTGCTGGTTAATGACCGCATCATATTCATGGTTAAGTTTTGTCGGAATATCAGCACCTATTCGCTTTTGCCATGTTTGCAGCTTTATTTTCAATTCCGCTACTTTGCTTGGCTTTTCGCTGGCAAGGTTATTCTTTTCAGCTAAGTCATTGGTTAAGTCATATAACTCAAAATCATTATTCTCAAAGTATTGGATCAGTTTCCAGTTACCACTTCTAATCGCGCTCCCCGGACGCGTTCTAAACAGTGGATCTTGCCCTTGGTCGGTTAGCCCATTATGAGCCTGTAAGTAAATAGGGAAATGCCAGAACAAATCACGCTCGACAATTCTTTTTTTACCTAATAAGTGTTTCGTTAAATCAACACCATCTAATACTTGGTTAGGCTGTTTTGATTTAGTGATATTAACTAAAGTCGGATAAAAATCTGCATTAATTACTGGAGTATGATCAAGGCCAGGTTTAACTTTTTCTGGCCAACGAATAATTAATGGTACGCGTAAACCGCCGTCATAATAAGAGCCTTTACCGCCGCGAAGTGGCGTAGGAAAAGACGTCATGCGGTAACCACCATTATCGGAGGTAAAAATAACAACGGTATTATCGGCTAAACCTTCAGACGATAACATTTCAAGAATTCGACCAACATTATCATCCATGTGTTCAACCATAGCTGCATAGGTTGCTTCTCGCTTACTTCTTATGCCCTTTTTATGATACTTATCTACTTTATCAATAACAGCTTGATAAGGAGTATGCACTGTGTAATAAGGCACATAAGCAAAAAACGGTTGGTCTTTGCTTGATTTAACCCAGTCAATCACCTCGTTGGTTAAGCGATCGGTTAAATACTCACCTTCAGGGCCATCTTCAATGTTGGGTAATTCGTATGGGCTGAAGTAATGAAATGTCATACCTTGGTGACTACCGGCAACATTTATATCAAAACCTTGTTTATCAGGATCTGCGCCTAAATGCCATTTCCCAAAAGTACCAGTGCTATATCCTGCAGTTTTCAATGATTCCGCTATGGTAATCACATCTGTACTAAGCCCACGCTTATTCTTAATCGGGATTAACTTTCGCGTCTTCTCATTCCCTCTGGCCGAAGGGGACACCGTATAAACGCCATGACGGGGACCATATTGACCAGACATTAAAACAGCGCGACTTGGTGCACAATTAGCAGCCCCCGCATAAGCCTGATCAAAACGTAAACCTTGTTTTGAAAGCTCATCAATATTAGGTGTCTCAAACAAGTCGGTTGTTTGGTTGTAACCTACGTCAGACCAACCTAAATCATCAACTACAATCATTAAAATGTTTGGTTTTTTCGGCGTAGATGCCTGTGATAAATCAACAGCAGAAGCATTAGCTTTTCCACCACAGACACTCAATAGCAATGCGCATAAAGACATGGATATAGTATATAATTTCATGTTTTTCCTAGATTATAATTAGCCAACTATAAATTCTGTTTCAGGTAAAGAGTGGGAATTTTACTTCATTCGCCCCACACTGTTGCACCAAATACAAATTTAGCCCTGCATATCCTCTAACTCTTTACCTTTTGTTTCATGTAAGAACATAAATACAAATACCACCGAAATGAGTGCACAAATCGCATAAAAACCATACGCTCCAGCGAGGCCAACACCAGTTAGCATAATAGGGAATGACCATGTTATTAAAAAATTAGCAATCCACTGTGCAAAACCTGCAACAGCAAGACCTGAACCTCGGATTTGGTTAGGAAACATCTCGCCAAGCATTACCCACATAACAGGCCCCCAAGACAAGTTAAAGAAAAAGACATAAGCATTTGCAGCGACTAAAGCTACAATTCCTTGTTCGCCTAACTCTAAGTTACCCAACACCCCTGTTTCTGCGTTTAAAAAAGCATAAACCATAGCTGCAAGGGTCACAGTCATACCTATAGATCCAATCAGTAGAAATGGCTTTCTACCCACTTTATCAATAAAGTACATAGTGACGAATACCGCTAAAATACTTACCACTCCGCTTATTATATTAATAAGTAATGCATCAGACTCGGTAAAACCTGCCGCCTGCCAAAGTACAGCTCCGTAATAGAAAACAACATTAATACCCACTAATTGCTGAAAAGTGGCCAAGCCAATACCTATCCATACAATTGGACGCAATTTATTTTTAGACTTGTCAATTAAGTCAGAAAGTTTTGGCTTATGTTTATCAACGGCAAGTGATGCGACAATTTCATCATGCTTTGATTGAGTAGAGTCAGCTCCATACAAACGAGTCAATACGATCATAGCTACTTCTGTTTTTCCAGCCATAATTAAATAACGTGGACTTTCTGGAATAAAAAATAACGCAATAAAAAATAAGCTAGCAGGTACTAGTTCAACCCAAAACATCCAACGCCATGTCTCTAGATCCAGCCAAAATAATGCTGTTGACCCACCGGCACTATTTGCTAAAAAATAATTACTAACAAAGGCACTAAACAACCCGAAAATAATGGCAACTTGTTGCAACGTAGACAGCGTACCTCTATATCGTGCTGGTGCAATTTCACTAATATAAGCAGGCGTCATTACAGATGCAGCACCTACCGCCAAACCGCCCAAAATTCTATAAATTACAAACTCAAATGATGTATCAGCAACGCCTGATCCCCATGCACTCACAATAAACAAAATTGCAGCAACAATTAATATGAGACGACGGCCAAACTGATCGGCCAATTTACCTGCAGTAAAGGCACCAATAGCACAGCCAATTAACATACTCGATACGTTAAAACCCGTGCCTGCACTGCTTGAACTAAAAGCCGTTTGTAAGCCATCTACAGTACCGTTAATAACACCGCTATCAAATCCAAACAAAAAGCCACCAATGGTTGCTACAAAGCAAACCAAAACGATTAATAGTACATTTTCTTTATTATTCATAAATATCCATAGTGTGTGTTGTTGTTATTAATACAGATTTTGAATAGTACGTAAGCTGTAAATATTAGCCTTGATAGCTATTCGAGTTTATTAAACTTGACTCTCTTTTCATTAATTCAAAATCTAAAATGTGTCTAGCGCTTTTTTGGTCAACTCAGAAAAGTATGGGTTGCCGTTATAATTTGAAACAACGGACCACTTTGCATTTTCTTTGGGTAGAAAGCCAATTAAGCGTTCTTTAACTAGTTTGTATTCATTTAGATTAGCCACGTTGTTCCACTCATTTTTGTCATTTTCATGGTCATATAGTTCTTCACTTCCATCCTCATAACGAATATAACGATAACGCTCTGTTTTGACCGCGTGGTTATTCGGCCCATAAGTCGTTATTGCTGCATGCTCCCACTGTGCATTGGGCTTCCTTAGCAAGGGTGATAAATCCTGCCCTTCATTCAAAGGATTGTCGGGCAAACCACATATTTTGATCAATGTAGGATACAAATCCAATAAACTAACAGGGCGGTTACTCACTTGTTTGGTCGAAGACTTTGGCGGTTTGATTATCAACGGGGTTCTAGTGGCCCTTTCCCACAGAGCCATCTTAGCAAATTTACTTTTTTCACCTAATTGATACCCATGATCGCCCCATAAAACCACCGCAGTGTTTTCTGCATACTGGCTATTTTCAAGAGCGTCAAGAACAGTCCCAACACACGAGTCTACAAACGAAATACTGGCTAAATAAGCTTGTACCATATTCTTCCATTCGTTATTGTCAATTGCCCACTCAGTGGTAGGCATCATAGGTAATTCGGTTACCGCTTTGGCAATGTCTGGCACATCATTTAAGTCACCTTTAAAATAAGGCGGTAACTCAAGTTCATCTAATGGATGCATATCAAACCATTTTTGTGGTACATGCCAGGGAACATGAGGACGAAGAAACCCTCCTACCATGAAAAAAGGTTTATTGTGTTCTGTGCTTAACTGCTTGGCTAGCCACTGTGCCGATTCGAAATCAGGCATTTGCTGATCAGATTCTGGAAACGCTCCCCAATCGGTATTAGTTCTAGGATCATGCCATTTCATTCTCTCTGGAGGGTAAGGACCAAAACCTTTTTGCCGACCACCATAATTATCAAAGCTACCATCAGCTACTTTCTTATGAAAAACCTTGCCTACCGCGGCAGTATAATAGCCGTGCTGATTGAAGTATTCGCTTAAAAATATTGATTGACTCGCTTTATCGTTAGCAGACTTAATGTCATTGTCTTCAACATGACCATAAATACCTGTTGTAGAGGGAGCTAGACCAGTCATAATGCTGGCGCGTGATGGCCCACACAATGGTGCAGGTGCGTGGGCGTTAGTGAACACGGTGCCCATATTGGCTAAACGGTCAATATTGGGAGTTTTAGTATTAGCATGCCCGCCTAAAGGGCCAATCCAATCATTTAAATCATCAATAATAAGCATTAATACATTTGGGTATTCTTTTTTTAATTGTGCTAACCAATTGAATTCACATCCAGCTAAAGATGCTGCAGCTATACTAGCGCTACTAATAAGAAAATTGCGTCTGTTCATAATGAGCTTTCCTTAACTTTTCTTTTTCAATCCAGCTTGATTTAGAGCATTAAAGATACATTCAATTGCAAGATCGGTCAATATAGTGCAATATCAATCATTGCAGTTCAATTGGTTATGTTGTTTTTATTAGGAGTAACTCATATGCGGTCTGATTTTAAGAAAAATACAGATGAAAAATCACATGCGCGTTTGGATAAGAAAAACATTTATATAATTGCAGTATTAGTTATTACTGCAACGATTAATGTTATTTATTCCATTCCATAGGGGAAGTCACCATCTTCAAGCACTAACGATTACTAGCGAATAAGCTGGTTGAAAGTATTTTCTTAGGTAATAAAACTAACTGTCATAAAGCACACAACTTATAGGAATCACGATGAATAAAAAACTCAAAGAAAAAAAGTCACCTTTGCTTCTTTTAGCAGCAAGCTATTTAATTTTATCTGGATGCGCTAATGAAAGTTCATCTACTACCCAAAGTCAAAGTGTATATAAAAGTGAAGTTAAGGCTTACGCTAAGTTTGTGCCTAAAAGACAAGATGACTTTGCTTGGGAAAACGACAAAGTTGCATTTCGAGTGTATGGCCCTGCAGCACCATTAAAAGGACATGCCAGTGGCGTTGATGCTTGGCTCAAAAAAGTCGATTATTCAATTATCGACAAATGGTATGCTGAAGCATTTAATAAAACTGGCTCTTACCATACAGATACTGGCGAAGGTTATGACCCATACCATGTAGGTATTAGCCGTGGTGTCGGTGGCTCAGCCATATGGGTTGATGGAAAAGACTACACAGCACATAACTATAAAAGCTATAAAATCCTTACTAATGGCCCAGATAAAGTAGTATTTACTCTCGAGTATGAATTTGAAACCCCCCTAGGCCTGGTAAATGAATCAAAAACCATTTCGTTACCGATGGGTTCAAACCTATATCAAGTAAATTCTGAGTTTAAACTAGATGGTAAACCAGCCTCCCTTCCAATTGCTATTGGTATTACAACTCACGATGAAAAAGCGACTGTATCCCACAATGAGCAGACTGGCAGAATTTCAGCATCTGAAACGTTTGATTCAATGGCTTTATGGACAGGTATTGTTATAGAGCCAAATAAAGTAACAGATATTAAACACATAGCTAAAGAAACAAAGGATGAAAGTCATATTTGGCTTCTAACTAAATCTGAAAAAAATGGCTCAATTGAATATTATGCAGGATTTGCTTGGGAAGCTGCCGGTGAAATAACAACGCAAGCGCAATGGCATAGTTACCTAGATAACTTTAATAAATAAGGACATTAACATGGAAAAAATTGCATTTACGATGACTCTACTACCGGGTCATGAAGCTGAATATAAAAAACGCCATGACGAGATTTGGCCAGAGCTAGTCATAGAGCTAAAAAATGCAGGTGTTTCTGATTACTCAATATTCCATGAGCCATCATCAAACACACTCTTTGCTGTTTTGAAAAGAACAAATAATCACACGATGGACAACTTACCACTTACACCAGTTGTTAAAAAGTGGTGGGCATTTATGTCTGAAATTATGGAAACAAACTCTGACAATTCGCCAGTTGTTACACCTCTCCAACAAGTATTCCACTTAGACTAAAATAAAGGAGTCGTTATGCCACATCGCATTTGTAAGGTTCTAGTACTAGCCACAATATGGATAATATCACCGTTCAGTTTTGCCGATATTAAACACGGTTTAAGGGATAACGATGGTAGGCATATGATCCCTAGAGGCTATGTCATTAATACCAATGACCATGCAGGTGCGGTGGACTTTAACCCTGAAGACTATTTAAGAATGGTAAGAATGGGTGCCAATGTTCAAGTTATTCGACTTGAAATGGGTAAATTAAGTGAATTTGGCGACAACACGTTTAAACCTGAATATTTAGCCAGAGTTAAACGCGCGACAAAGCTAGGCCGCGAGGCTGGTATTAAAACTGTTTTTAAAATGACTGTGTATGGTGCTAAAGGCTTTTCGTGGGAAGATTTATATCTAAACAAAAATAACGAACAAAAAACCTACATCAATGCTTGGAAGCATGTATGGGAAGCATTTAAAAATAATGATTATGTCATTGGATATGATTTAGTTAATGAACCTCGTAAAAAAGATATGGACATCTCTTACGATAATTTAACCAACCAATATTTGATCCCACTATATGAAAAAATTATCGATGCTGCTATTCCATACAGCGACAATAAGCAGTTTCTAATACAAACTATTTTCATGAATAAAGGCGATGCCATCAACAAAAACCAATATGCGGAAATAACAAAGAAAATAGATCGTAAAAATATTATATTTGCACCACATATATACCAAGAAAATTTAGATTATATAGCCCCTACAATGGAGCGGTTTGATAAAGAATCTAATTTATTAGATGCTCCAATACTTATTGGTGAGTGGGGGTTTCCTACCCTTGTTACTACCGATAACTCCGTCAAAGAGCAACTCAATTATATTGAGTTTTACATAAAAACGGCTGAAACTTTCGATGAAATGGGGGTTGGCTCTATTAAAGCATGGTTTCTAGGCAATCGTAGTTATCAAAACTTCTTACCTGGAGGCCCTTCCACATGGGCTATTTTCAGTGATGAACAAGCAATTGGTACTGTAGAAAGAAAATATATAACTGATATTATTGCACGCCCATACCCACAAATAATTGCTGGTGCCATCAAAAACTTTAAATTTCACTTTGCCACACGCACTTTAGATTTAAATATCACAAGTGATAATGCTAAAGGGGTTTCACGTATTTTTGTTGGTGCAGATAGACATTATCCAGATGGATTTACTGTCTACATTGGCGATGATCTCATTATGAGTAAAAGCCCGATAAAATCAGGCTTAGAAGTTCATAGCTCAAGCGAGGATACACAACCAAGTGAGGTTATTTGGGATAATGATAAGCAGCAACTAATTTTACTATCATGGCCTAAAAATAAAGCAAAAATTAATATCAAAATTAAGCCCGGAATATACAAGACCCCGGATCCAACAGTAAAAATAAGCAAATAACACTCACAACAGTGGCTATCATTATGGTAAATATGATGAAGATAAAAAAGTGGCTGTTATTAGCCGCAGCCGTGCATGCCTCAACTCTAATGGCTGCTGATATTCTTAAAACAGACAGTTACTTCACAACCCAGCAATATGATTTAGCAAAGGCTGGCTATATGGAAGCAGCGAAGCTTGGTAACCCGCATGCATATTATCAGCTAGCAAGAATGTACGCGAAAGGCTTAGGAGTGGAACAAGATGTTATTAATGCCCTTATTTACTACTCTTTGGCGGCAGAGTATGACTATTTTAATGCACAAAAAGTCATAGATAACACGTTAGCTAAACTCCCAGCAGAGTCAAAAGCTACTTTTATAAAAGTAATGAATGATTATAAAAGTAAGCTTGGAAAACAAACTATTGATGCCAACTATTTTCCTATTGTTCTACAAAATTCATTATCTACAAAAATTACTTTTGATGGCCGTGAAAAATTAAAACGCACTTTCTATAGTGAAGACTTTATGGGAGATTCAATTGCTAACTTGAATAACTTAGCCATCGAGGAAGGCGGTAATGAAAATACCACTTATATGTCTACCCCTAACGAACCTTATCTAATCTTAGATATTGATATTGCTGAAGATGGTTCGATTCGTAATTATTTCGAGGTGCAAAACATGGGTGGCTCTGCTGAAAGGCTCATTAACGAGTTTATTCTCTTCCCTCAGCCAAAACCATCTATAAATAATCAACATACAAGTTTTGTTCACAGAGTATTTCTTGGTGCAGCAGTTTATTCAAAATCAATCTTGATTGATAAAAGTGAACATATGTATGCACAAATATTACGCACATCGAAAACATTAAAACAAGGGACGACATTAAACGATCGATATCAATACGCGATGTCATTATTAAACTTTCCTTGGCTAACATCAGAGCCCCAAGAGGCTGAACAAAAATTATTAGCTCTAGCAAAACTAGGTCACCCTAGTGCTATGTATGAGTATGGGATGTTACTGTATAGAGAGCAACGCAATATCCCAGAAGCAATTAATTGGATATCCCAATCAAGCAAATATGGCCTTATTCGCGCTGAGTTTCGTTTAGCCATGATTTTAAATACGAGCCCTTGGGTACAACAAGATAAAAGCAAAGCGTTATTTTGGTTTTCATCCGCAATGAATAAAGGCGATATAAATGCGTCTATTAGAGCCATTGATATAAAGCTTAACGCCAAAGACAAATCCTTAATTGATGTAGAGTCTGCCGTGCAAGATTTGAAGAATATTGAATACCAGCATGGTAATAATCCTGAGTACTACTATTTATTGGCGCTGTCTTATCGTGATAGAGAGGCTAGAGACTTTAGCCAGTTTGTTAGAAATATGCGTATCGCTATTAATCGAGGTAACTCTTTAAATTGGCTCACTAGTGAATGGCAAGAACTATTAGATAAGTCAACTGTTGGTAACGTTTATATCAATGACAAGTAGCGCATTCAAAATTATGACCATCTAGGCTACATGTCCTGATGGTTTATCATTTCATCAACTGCAGAAATAAATTTTTCTAAAAAATTAAGCCTATAAAAAGCAACTTAACAGGTACTGTTCCACACAAGCAGTAATATAAAAAAGGGGGGTCTGTGTTTGATAGTTATTTTGCTCAAGCTTTAGGATTTATAAGCTATATCTTAGCGATGCTGTGTTTCATCCAAAAAGATGATCGCCGCTTTAAAATTATGATGATTTTAATGAACTTAAATCATGCATTACACTTTTACTTATTAAATGCAGTAACTTCCTCACTATGCTGCTTATTCGCAGCAGGGCGAACAGCAACTTCATTGCAAACAAAAGCAAAGTGGGTCGCTGTATTATTCATTATACTTACCGCGTTGATAGGTTATCTAACCGTAAGCCAATGGACAGACTACATAGCAATAGCTGGATCGTGTATAGGTACGTACGCTTTATTTTGTCTCAATGGGATCAAGATGCGCTGGGTTATATTTATGGGCTCATGTTTATGGCTTATAAACAATATTATTGTCGGGTCACTAGGTGGAATGCTGCTTGAAGCCACTGTAATTATCCTCAACCTAATAACTATTTATAAATTGCATAAACTCAACCTACGAGCTTAATTACTTATTTTATCTTACTGTATACAATATAAACTAAAGCCTTACACTATTGCTTTAGTTCATTATTCTACTCGATTATATCACTGTACATATTAATCTTTTGTGAGTTTTACATATTATAAGCTGAGCATTGTACTGAGATACAGTACCTCGATAACTTCATATGAATAACCCACATTAATCTTCACTAGTCTTTATTAAGCTTGGTTCTATACACAATTACAAAGTACTGTAGTCTAAAAGATAGTGCCCCCTTAGGCTAAGAAAATTAAAATAACCATCGAATATATATGCACTTTACAGTTTGAGCATACTTAAACACTCTACCTTTAGTATAGGTTATTAAGCAAACAATCTCTTAGTATTGCTAGATTAGTTCATTTATGACCTTATAGAATGAAAAAAGCCTAACAATAAATTGTTAGGCTTTAAAAAGTAACTTAATTTTTACTTAGAAGCTGTAGCTAAAGCTCACTTCATAAATACGGCCAGTGTAATCAACACGCGAAACCGCCTTTTCGTTATTACCCCAGTACTCATAACGTTGCTCATCGGTAAGGTTATAACCTCTTAAATAAGCTCTGAAGTTATTAGTGAACTTATATGAAGTTACTAAATCTAGGCGGCCTGTTGCTTTCTGTACACGAGGCTGTACGCCTAAGTAAGAGTTTTGACCTTTCAAGTATGAGTCGTCTTTCCAGTTATACGCAACCCTTACGCTAAAACCGTCGTTTTCGTAGTAACCTATTGCATTAAACGATTCAGGTGCAACAGAATACAATGTACTTTCTTCGGTTCCATCTTGGTCAATGTAAGTGTAGTTAAATACACCACCAAAGCCATTCCAAGGGTATGGTAAAAAGTCTAGCTTTTGCTGAATAGCTAACTCAATACCTGTTAATTCAATTGTTTCATCATCGTTAAACTTCTCGTTGATTCTAACAGAGCGGAAGTTTTCTGTGCCGTCATCGCCAGTAAATGGTTCAACCTGTGTACAAACAAAACCACCTGTAGCAGGGTTATCTTCACGAACCACATCGCTACCTAACGCTTCAATTATAAGCGGGTCGCCTTCAGGGCAGCTTTCTCTATCCTCAAAAAAACCCGTAAGTTCTTTATAAAATACGCCTACAGAAATAGCACTACCATCACGGTTATACCATTCTAATGACATATCGTAGTTATCTGCATCATATGGTTTTACAAAGCTAGCAGGCTTATCAATAGTTACATTTGTATTACCGCCTCTTACTTCAGTTGTTGGCGTCATTACACGAAGGTTAGGACGAACAAAGCCCTTATTATATGCTGTACGCAAAACAAGATCTTCACGTAAATCAAAAGCAAAGTTAACTGATGGTAACCAGTGATCGTAGTCATCACTTATCTTTGTATCTACTAAAACATCGCCGGCACTACGATCTCGTCTGATACCATTAAAATCGTTATTAGTATGGACATACCGCATACCAACATTACCGGTCCACATTACATCGCCAAGTTCACCATTTAAGTCAGCCATAACATAAGCTGCTGCTATTGTCTGCTCAACATCAAAGTTTGTTGCATATTGCTGTGGGTGTGGCCCGTTAAAACGCTCATAAAGGCCTGTATCGCCAGCTTTAATACCACCGTCCAGATCTGCAATACCATCTGTCAAAGCAGCAATGTGAGATAAGTTATCAAAAGTTCTCCAGCCACTATCTGCACCAAATGTTCCAGGAAAATTACCGTTAAAAAACTCGCTTTGTCCATCAGAAAGGAGTGAATCTTTAATCGCAGAGCTTCCTACAGCACTTGCATTAACACCCGCAGCACCTATTTGTTGGTCAAAGTTTTCGAGTATTTCGCGGCTATATCTTGCACCAAACTTAACAGATCCAAAATTTAGAGTCTCTCCTAAGCCAAAGTCTACATAACGCTTGGCATCAAATTCGCCACTTGTCATTTTACGAATCGGGTTATCTATTCTCCCGGTAATGTACTGGCTTAATCGTCGTCCACCGTTTAACGGATCGGCTGTTGTTAAAGATAACGCATTTAAAGCTGTAGGGCTTTGCCAATCTACGTCGTAGTTGTAGTCATCCCAACCTGTAGCATTAATAAATGCTCGATCTAGATTACCCTCACCCGAATCTAATTGAATATCAATTCCAGTCGGGACTGTATCGACATTGACCCCGTTAACTTTTGTAGTAGCCTTATGATGGCCTGTATGCCTAAAATCTAAACCGATATTTTGAAAGTTATTCTCTGACTCAGAATGAGTAAGCATGGCATTGAATGTCCAATCATCTACAACGTAGTCACCATATAAAAATAGACCTTTGGCCTCTTCAAAAAAAGTAGTCTCACGATTTGTAAATAAGTATTCGCCGTCAGTAATCGCTGTTTTGCTTACTGCGTATACAGGAGTCCCATCTTCAAGAGTGTCATAGATAAATGGAGCCGTGTTCATGTCTGGCTCTATCATGTAAAACCGATCGCTATTCTGTGGTTTGTTTTGATTATAGCCTGCGCTAAATTGTGCATCCTGTTTTGTACCACTATCAAGATCACGCTTAGTATAAAGTAAATGTGCACCAACAGTCATATCACTAGTAGGTCGCCATTCAATATTACCCGTAAAAGAAATACGGTCGCCTTCACTATACTCTGATACATTCCTTAATGAAGATGGACTGCGAATAGCGGCGCCTTCTGGGATACCATATTTAGCACGGTAAGCATCAATTGTAGTGGAGTTTACGCGTAAGTTTGCATCTGTAGCGGCATCATTTTGGCCAATTAATGGCGCATAATTTGTAAAGTTTGCAGTATCTCTGCGGAATGTTTGCCCTGAACCCGCAGCTTTAAAAGCGATTGCAAGCTCGTTTTCAATAAGATGTTTGCTCATTGAGAATTTAACAGATTCATCCCATTTTTGGGTTAATTCTTCGTAACGCCCACCTACACTTACATTATATTTACCATCAGGCTTTGCTAGCGCTCGCTGCAATTGCTTATCGACGGTCCCAGCTATTCCGCCAGCTTGCATATCAGCAGTAGGGGCTTTAATAACTGTCACTCCATCGAAAACACTAGCCTCGAATGCAGCGAATGGGTTACTTGACCCCACATCATTAAAACTTCTACTTGGTGTCGCAAAACTCTGTCCAGCTGAAGTAGTTTTGACAAAACCGCCACCCAAACCACGTAAACTAATTTCAGACTGCCTTCCTTCACCAGATCGTTCAATTTGCACACCAGGTACAGCTTGCAGTGCTTCACCTAAATCAAGCGCAGGTAATGCATCAATATCTGAGGCAGAAATAGCATCAACAATAGATGGGGCATCTCGCTTGGTATTTAACGCATTCTCTAGAGAACCACGAATGCCTTGTACTTGTATAACTTCAAAATCGGCTTCAGTTTTTTCTGCTTGAGCCTCTTGATTATTGTCTATAGCTTGTTTAACTTCTTGAGCCAAAATTGAAGGTGCAAATAAAGTTAAAGCTATACCTAACGAACTACCTATTATTTTAGTCGAGGCGAGTTTTTTATTTTCTTTATTAAACATTGTAATCCCCATATACGTTGTGTGTGTCTGCTATTTTTACAAATAAGCCTGTTGCGTGTTTATCAAATTAACAACCAAAACTGCTAATTAACAATACGGTAACACAATAAATGACACTTTCAAATCAAAAATAATCAAAACCAATCTTGTTAAATTTTAAACGCATATAAACAACAACTTAAGAGGTTTGATTTTATTTAAATTTTGAGAAAAAAACTATTTAAGCTATATTTATGGCGATTATAAAACCAATTAATTTGGATACAACAAATAAAATGAGCGATAGTGATTTATTTTGATTGGTTGCAGTTGCTAGCGAATAAGAAATTAGAAATTAGAAATAAAACTTAATAACGATAAAAAATACAAAGCCACTGTTTAAATGGCTTTATAAGTTAAGAAACTCTTTTTTTAACGTTATACAACTCCATTTGATTCTTAGTAATATCTCCCTTATAGGTGCCAGGAACTAACATAAAATAGGGATTGGCCTCTTCTGAAGTGTAGAAAATATGAAATATCATCTCTTTAAGCTTACGGTAGCTTTTTGACAACTCAGTCGAGCGTTCAGCAAAGGAACGCTGATCAAGCTCATTGAGCAAAAGCTCTCTATCTGCTTTCGATGCACTTTGGTAATTAACTTTAAAACTTGATTGGGCAATTAAATCTATCTGTTTAATAATAAACTTATACTGTTGCTTAGTTTCACTACCTGCCCAACTGAGCATGAGCGCATCGAGAACATCTATAACCTTTGCATCAGTAGCTCCTGGGGTATCTGTTCTGGGTATCATTATATCAGCCGCATCGCTCAAAATAGTCATTTCTTTTGCAGTAAAGAAACGCCCATTTTGAGAAAAAACAGATAATGAATTTACAGTATTGAAAATAGATGCCCATACAGGGGTAGCTACAAAATATACTGATGCTCCGATAAACAAACGACGACTTATATTAACTTTAGACATAATCCCCCCTTTACACTCGGTCTTTAAAAATTAGTTTTGCTGCATAATCGACAGCTCGAGCGGTAATAGCCATATAAGTCAATGAAGGGTTTTGAGTGGCGCAAGACGACATGCAAGCACCATCAGTCACAAACAAGTTATGAACATCGTGGCTTTGCGCCCATTTATTTAAAACGGATGTTTTAGGGTCTTCGCCCATACAGGCACCTCCCATTTCATGCACTCGATCGCCAACAGCAATTGGCTTTGTTTCAGGAAATTCATTTACTTTAATATCCACGCAGCCGCCTGCAGTCAGTATTTCTTTAATATCTACAGCCGCTTGCTTAATCATCTTGCGCTCGTTTTCTCTTATTCGCGCATCAATATGTAATATAGGAATACCCCATTGATCTTTTTCTGTAGGGTGCAACCGCGCATGATTTTCAAACCTTGGCAGCATCTCACCGTACATTATTGCTCTAAAGCGCCAAGGACCTGGTTGGTTACTATTCATTTTAACCTCAGCGCCAATACCTACCTTTTTTGCAGTTGTACCGGTATTGCTGCGGTGCTGGGCTGTACCTTGAAAACCAAATCCCCGAATAAAATCGGTACCTTTTTCTTGTTCGTGTCGATAGTTTGGAATATAGGTAGCAATAGGTCTGCGTCCGACTGAATATTTGTCATCAAAACCAGGTACTTTTGCATCCGCTATAACACCAGAAAAATGATCCATAATATAATGCCCAACAGCACCACTCGAATTAGCGATTCCATTAGGGAACGTTTTAGACTTAGAATTCAGGAGTACTTGCACAGAACCTAATGCTGAGGCGCAT
>TARA_R110002012_G_C11675788_1_pt1 | contig 20253 bp, 12 predicted proteins | sample TARA_R110002012 | Tara Oceans TARA_R110002012 (sample SAMEA4396515) | marine metagenome | biome: Westerlies Biome; feature: [DCM] deep chlorophyll maximum layer (ENVO:01000326); material: water (ENVO:00002006), including particulate matter (ENVO:01000060) such as... | depth 40 m | reverse complement strand
AGTTAAGGGGGCTTAACTTACTGTCCAATCAAATGTAGCAGGTCCATATACTCTAACTACATACTTTACTCACACTATTGTTGCAAATAAAAAAGGTAACTAGATTGTGAATATAAATTGAATTGGTAGTAAGGTGTGATATACTGTTATTCATAACTCATGTCCAGAGTTAATTCTCTTTTGAGATTTTAATTTAATAGAAGAATTAAAATTAGGCTTATATAAACACATATACCATGACACCTGAAGAAGTTAAACTGAAGGAAAGGGAAATTAAAGTTGAGGAGGATAAACTTCAATTTGAAATTCATAGAGAATCAAATGAGAAAATCAAAATTTTCCAGAAATTTGGTATAAGCATAACATCGATTATATCAATTGCGGCAATTTTGGTTGCCTCAATTCAATATTTTGACTCCAAATCAGTTAAAAAAGCTGAAATAGAAATAGCTAAGACTCAAAAGGATAAGGAAATCGAACTTTCAGAACTTAACAACAGTAGAAATTTCGATTTAGGCATAGCTGATTTCTTAATGAAAAATGAAGCTACTTTGTTTTCTGAAACCAATGAGAGAAGAACTCAACTTCTTGATGTATTAACTTTAACTTTTGGTGATGTCAAAGTAAAACAGATTCTTTTGCGGCTAAAGTATACCGAAAATCTTGCAGAAGACTCTTTGGCTAAGGAATATCTTGAAAAATTAGACTCAAAAATTATTGATGATATTCAGAACACAATCTACAGGCTGAGCGATGAGAACCGTAACCTTAGAACTAGTGCGAGGGATGAGCTGTCAAATTTGTATAATAATTATCCTAGGGAAGTACAAAATGAAATGTTTGAATCCTTTAGAATGGGAAATCTAACATATAGAGAGGTTTTAGGAATCATGGTTGTACTTGCAAATGCCAAAAATGGCTGGGATGATCAAACTGGGATTTTAGAAAAAATAGAAAATTATAAGAGTTCTGATGCAACTTTAAATGAATGGAGAAAAAGGGCAATCTCGAATTACAGGAGTGATAATTAGGTTATTATTGTCGAAAGGATTTTCGTTTATGGGTCAAAATACGCTAACTAAGATGATTGAAGGTTAAATAATCTCAAGGAAATCATGCCCGGCCAACACATATCAAGGTTTTTCTACTTTTATATAGTAGTCTCAGTTTTTCCGGTTTAAAAGAGAAGCTTTACCAACTTAATTCTTAAACCGGCTATGGGTGATTGAAATCTTTGTCTGCATTTTGAATTTCTTGCTGATAGAGCTGCACAAGCTCAGCTGTTTCATTAATTTGGCTTCCCTAAGTCCGAAAACAAGCATTCCCCGATCCTTGTGTTCTATTCTCATCTTGAGATTTCATTTGAAGGCTTTGGCCTGTGGATGCGGTTTTTAATTGGGAAATTCACAATCTGATTCCCTAGGGCCTTTCTATCAGGTTTTGTCTTTAGCCGGGCATAATATTGGATTTCATAATAAACGGAAAACTTTATGCCTCCTCTCAACACCTAATTCCAATCTGCAGTCTTTCAAGAACCTTAATATTTGTGTTCGTTTCTGGAAAAGATGCTTATACAAATAATAAAATAGCTATAAAGCTTCTTAGCCGGTCAAAAATGATTGATTTTTAGATAATAATGTTTAATCCTGGATACTGCTTATAACAGTATTTAACCTCATTATAATTGTATTAATACAGGTGACTGTGGGACATATTAATCAATGTTTAATCATCCTGAAATTAACAGCAAAATAAAAGCTATAGTAACTTAAATCAGTAATATATGCTGGAATAGTAGGAGCAGGTTTTAAATTACTCTTTTATTTGGCTTATGATGTTGATTTAATTATGATTTGATGTTAAAAAAATGTAATTGCAAATTATCCTATTTGAATTTTTTTTTAGATAGATAAAGTGTGAATTGTTAAAAAGTAAATTTATGTTGTAATTAGTGGATACCTAATGCTTAATTAAATGTTTGGAAACTTTCATCTTGCGGATCGAGTAGCATCAATATTTTCGGAGATTGATTATGAGTGCCGGAGGGAATTTATAGCTGGAATAATTATAGATGAAAGAGATTATGTGTCAAATTTAACCTCAAAAATTAGACAAGCAATTAAAAACCAATTGGTTACAAAGTGCTTTGCCCAGACTTTGCCCTCAAATAATGAAAGGAAGTTTGGGGTGGATGGAATAATGATTTTTAAATCTTGTGATAAATTTAAAGTAGGTATTTTTGAAGCTAAGAGACCAAAGGTTAAGGTTAAAGACTCTAAATGGGACAAACTAAGTACGAGAAAAATATCTCATCTATCTGAACAGATTGTTAAGCAAAGAATTTGGAAAGATGAACTTGCTGTTTGGGAAATGTTTTTCAACGAAGCTGAAGATGGCTTTGAATCTCCACCATATGATTATTTTGGAAGCTCATGTGTTTGGCATGAATTTGCCTATTTTTTTATGCATAATGAAGATTTAATATTTCATCGGTGGACAACAGAGAAGCTTAAGAAACTGTTAAAGTATAATGGAATAAATTTATATTTTATCATATATGATATTATAAGTTGCCGTGCTGGAAAAATACTTAAAGTTGGTTCGAGAGAAAATTATTTAACTTTAGTTACTGATACCAATCCGCAGACTTTTTTGGAAATACCAATTTTACCTGATGCAAGTAGTGACAAAGATAAAAGGATTTCTGAATTTTTGTTGGAAACTGGCATTCAGAGTTATCTGTTTATAGATTTATCTAAATTTGAAAGAAGGAATCAATTTGGAATATGACTATAAATTAGCATAAAGAAATCTTATTATTTTATATAAACTCTCCTAAAGGTCATCATTTGGTATTCCTTAAAAATTGTGATAGAAAATTATATTAAATTAAATGTAAAATTCACTTTTTAATTTATTGTAACGATGATGAGAATATTTACATCCAACCTCAAGTCTAAGCTTTTTTTGGAATTGTTTCAAATAAACACTTCACTGGCGGAGCTGCCCAGAGACACGAACTGACACCTTAGTAGGAAACTGCTTGGAAGGGGAAACTTCTCAACGGGACGTAGATGTTTTAATATGAACAACAAAAATAAGAAAGATCCTGCCGATGAGGAAAAAAGCCCATTGCTAAAAATCACCTTCATGGTTAAAGTTGATAATGATTTTTAAAAGAAGCCTTTCGCTAGAACCTTTGGCAAAACCTCGCATTAAAGATTCGGATGGGTGATACCTAACTGTGCTGGAAAGGTCTATGTAGTATTCCCAATTTCCTTAGGTCCGGATCTGTTTCTGGCCGCAGGCGGAATCGGAACTGAATTTTGGCCTTATTGAAATTATGGAAGAACACTACCTCCATTGGTCCTACAGGGGACCATACAGGATGCACACCGGGCTGAAGGGGGTTTGGGGGTTAATGATCAGAGAAAAACCGGATGGAGTACTGTGCGACCGATACATGGGACTTCCGGCACGCATGCTTCCCAATTCAACATCGCCCATAAAGAATATATGTACCTGCCAAGCAATATGGAAATGGACCATCTTATCAGGTTTGTGTCAAAGATACTACCTACCTAAATAATGGATTTATCCACCTATTAGCGATCAATGAGCTGTACATCAGACACCTTTTCGGTTGGTATATCTTGATTAACACCATTATGGAATGGTGCAAAGAACTGTCTTAAGAGCTCATCATTCAGTACGGATGTCCAGGATTCTCCTTAAGGATTAGGGAAGAATTACCTCATAAATCTTAACCAATTCGGTATTCCACAATGGAATACGTATGAACATGGGTGGCAAAGGTGAGGCAATTGACAATGAATTTGTCAGGAGGTTTGGCGAAGGGTTAGCTATGAAAGGTCTATCCCAATGCACTACAGTATGGATTGGGTCTTTAGACGGATATGCCAGAATTCATTCATTATTACAACAATCGAGGAATGTACAGTAAAATGGATAATCAAATTACGGATTAAGTATATTGCTTTGTTGAAGAACCGTCTTCTTTACAATTGAAGTTATAGCAAATCTGTCCTAACGATTGCTGAATGATTATACTATTATTTAAATGCGTTAAATTTTCACTTGTACTTTGAATTCTAGCGTTAAATAATTTATATTTTGAATATTTATGTTGGCAATTTTTACTATGCGCAAATAAACTTACCTTCCTATTTCTACCACTATAAAATTTTCAAAAAGTCTTTGGTTTATATGTTTCTAATTGCAAATCTCGATTATAGATTTATAGGCTTCAGAATGCCCTAATTCTCCTGCTCTTGAAAAGTCTAAACACCCGCTTTCTTTTTGTTTTATCATGATTTTAGATAACCCTCTGATGTAATACGATTCTGAAGAATCAGGATTGTTCTCTATTTCCTTTGTGAAATCAGCTATCGCACCTCTATAATCCTCTAACTCAAGCTTTAATTTTCCTCTTGACAAGTAGATGAATGGTAGGGACGGAGCTAGTTCAATACCTCGAGTGTAGTCATATATAGCACCTTGGTAGTCCTTTATTTCTTCTTTTGACATTGCTCTGTTAAAAAATAATACGGCTTTATTAGGATCAAGACTTATTGCATTTGTGTAATCGGCTATTGCTCCTCTGTGGTCATTTAGAATACTTCTGATGTTGCCTCTTTGGTGATAGGCTTCTAAACAATTTATATCTAACTCAATTGCTTTGCTGTAATCACTATTTGCTCCATTGTAATCTGAAAGCCGATATTTTGTATTCGCACTTTCAAGTAACTTCTCTACCGATTGACCATAAGATACCCATACCAAAAAACATGAAAGAAAAAGTAAAATAGAGGTTTTCATTTTAATGATTGATACAAAGCTTAGTATATTCTCCGCTAGGCTCTAGAGGTTAAGAATTAACAGGGTAATACCCTTAGAACTAAGTTAGTAATTCGTTCCTAAAATCCTAGGTTTAACTTGCTTGAATTGATGAAGATGCCGTTTAAATCAGTACCGATCCTTGGGTTATCCAGCTAATTTAAGTCTAACTGATTCACTACCGTTTAGATTGTATAGAAGTGGAGCGAAGGACTTTCTGACCGCGGGGGTCTTACTTTAATTACAATTTTTTTAACCTGCTTATGGTTTCTGCTCCAAATATTCCTCACGTAACCAGGGCGAATTAAAAAAAAGGTTACTAACTGCTTTAACTTCTTTGAAATAAGATAATAGGGATACCTCCTTTTATTCTTGCAATTCATTATACACAAGTACCTAAGGACAAGGAGTTAAGTATGGATTTTTTTTCCTGGCTTGCTTCATCAATTCTTAAAAAAAAGAAGGTTTTAGCACAAAGGCCAATAGTACTGTCAGTTTAAAGATTGGTGCTGTTGGCAGAACTTCCTGAAAAATTTGGTTCCCTAGCTTTGGAGATTAAAAAAAGTCATAAATCATATTCAAAAAGATTTCCTTACCTAAGCCGCCTATTATTCCTTTTAATTTCATTCACAGTCTTGATCTTTTAAACCCATAAAAATTCAGAAAAACATTTTTTATTATTTTTTACTAAAAATTATTAGTTAAACTAAATCAATTTGGTATTGGCTTTTTCTTAGGAATGTACCCTACAATTTTGTTTAAATCCTAGAAATAGGACTAAACATATAAACGCATAATATTTATAAATTCTGCTGTTTATTGACGAAAATTTTTAGGGATTCATACAAGAAAATGATTTTTATAATTCTGTATTTATTCTTCAGATACAAATAAAATTTTGGATAGTAATAAATTTTCAAAATATAAATACCATATATAGGGTATTTTTTAAAATTTAAATTATTTAATCATTTGCGCTAAATATTTCAACTATTAAATATGGGTGCAAAAAATTTACTCGGATTATTCCTGTTTTTTTACTTGGTAAATATCTCTTCCATCTGGGCCCAATTACCCGGTAATATTCAGACACAGGTAAACAATAATTTCCCAAAACCAATCCAGAAGTCCCCTAATGCTTCAGCTATTGAGCGGTATGGAAATTACGATGTCAATCTGTATACGGGGGTTCCTAATATTTCAATCCCGCTATACTCGGTAGAGGCTGGACCGATTAAAATTCCTATCAACCTTAATTACCATTCCTCAGGGATAAAATACACAGATCAGGCAAGCTGGGCAGGGTTGGGATGGTCAATAATTGCAGGAGGGCAGATTACGCGTCAAATCCAGAAAATGGCTGACGATTCATATTTCCAAACAGGATCAAACAATTATTCCGTAGGAAATTATTGTATTGGTGTTACACAGACTGATAAAGATAACTGGCTTTATAAGAAAAACAGTGTGCAACCAGGTTATGATAGAGAGGCTGATATATTTTCCTATACTCTGCCAGGCAAGAGTGGGAAATTTTATCTCCGACAAAATGGATTAGCACCGTATCTTTTCCCAGAGGTTCCCATAAATTTAGTGGTTGGTTCCAGTCTTAACTACTTTGATATTACCGATGAAAATGGGATCAGATATAGATTTGGAAGAAACTCGGCCAATACAAACTATACTGAAAATACTACAACTAATGGCGCGGGAGGTAGTACAGTCAGTGGAAGAACTACCTGGTATCTGGTAGAAGTCTTTGCTCCCAACTCTGATGACAAGGTTGAGATTAGTTACCAAGATCTAGGTTTACAATCACTTGAGGATATAGAACATAACATTACGGTTATTGATCAGTGTAACACGACCAATCCTACAAGTCTTCCCTGTAGAAGTGGAACATATATCCAACAGGAAGTCAATACTAGCTCAGTGACTAATAGTTTGGGCATTCATGAAATCAAATATAAGACAGGCAAAGTTACATTTGTCAAAAGTACCGCGAAGCGTTCTGATCTTACCAATTTAAATTCATTGGATAGGATTGAGATATACAGTAAAACTGATACAAGCTATACGCTTATTAAATCCTACCAGCTTACAAAAAGTTATTTCACAGGTGTCTCACGTCTTAAACTTGATGAATTAATTGAAAAAGATGGGGCAAACACGGTAATTGACAAGCAATCTTTCAGCTATCATACTACCTCATTTTCGTGGAACCAAGCAACCAAAAGTAAGAGCAGGGACTGGTTTGGGTTTTATAACGGAAAACCAAATAGTAGTTTGATTCCACAGCAGACCATACAATATCAACCCAATACATCAACAGCGGTATCGAACATCAATATCGGTAATGCCAATAGGGAAAGTGATACTACCTATATCAAGGAAGGTATGCTAAAAAGGATCACCCATCCCACTAAAGGTTACACTGAGTTTTTTTACGAGCCTCACAAATATTTAGACGGTTCAGTGACCAAATATGGAGGGGGATTACGGATAAAGAGAATCACCAATACTACTGGATCATCTGTTTATTCCAAAGAATATAAATACGGGGAAGGGGAGGCTGGAACAGGGACCAAAAACTTCACCCAAAGCCTGTTCTTTTTTGTTACTGAGTCCCAGTCCAGATCAGGTTGTGAGGTGACGGGTTGTAGCAGGAGAGAGCGGATCAGGATGTTTTACTCCAATTCAGCCATAGCAGCAGGCTACGATGATAGTCCTGTAGTATACCTGAAAGTGAGCGAATATGAGAATATCAATGGTACAAACGGAAAAACTCTATATGAGTTTGATAACAATACTCATATCCCAGACTTGTTGATGATTGTACCTTTTTCCAATAAAACCCATCGGAACTCAATTGCATGGGAGAGAGGGAAACTGACAAAAAAAACAGTTAAGAATGCTGCGGGTACTGATGTGTCTCAGACTGTCATTACATATTCAAAATTGAAAGCTCAGAACATTGCTGTCAGTCAGGCTGCCATCCAGTTTATTGATGACGGATATATGCCTCCTTTTAGCTCTTCCTGCATAGATGAAATTGGTACTGCAGTCGATATCATGACCTACCAGATTAGAAATCTTGAACAGCAAACAGGGTCATATGTGGAAAGTTCAAGGACCGAGTCAATAATTTATCCAACAGGAACACTTACCACAACTACATTAAAGACTTATGATCCATCTTATCTCCAACTTACCCAAGAGGAAGTAAGAGTCAGTTCGAACCCGGAAGTGGTTGTGACAAGATATCGTTATCCATTTCATGTTATAAATACCGGTACAACCTATACCGGATACCCAAATATTCTTAAGCAACTGACCTTAAAAAACATACTTAAGCCAATAGAGCAGTATACCCTAATCCAAAACCTTAACGGTACAAATGCCCAGATTATAGGCAGTCAGTTAACCTATTTCAAGGCCTCAGGCAGTTATTATGTGCCTGATAACATGTGCTTTTTGGAGATTGCTTCGCCTCTAGCTATAGCGTCATTTACCCCATTGACAGTTTCTGGTACCTCAGCAGTCACCAGGGACACCCGCTATCAAGTGAGACTGACCTTTTCTACTTATGATACTAGAGGGAATCTGACCACATTCAATAAATCCGATGCAGCACCAAATTCATTTATTTGGGGATATGATGGGGCTTACCCCATTGCAGAAGTTAAAAATGCTACAGCTACACAGATAGCTTATACTTCTTTTGAAACCAAAGAAAAGGGTGGCTGGATTTACAGTGGGCCGGAGACTGTCCTTCGTTGGGATGAGGCGAGAACCGGCAGAAATGCTTACAGATTATCCGGAGGTGCAATTACACGGACAGTCACAGGGGCTTCGACCTCAAATAAGTACAAGCTAAGTTTTTGGGCCAAAGTACCCAGCGGGACGCAGTCATGGACCTTTTTGGGAGCAACTGAAAGCCTGAGTACCACCTGGAAACTTGTCGAGCGGGACATTACAACTACAGCATTATCAATTTCCGGTTCAAACATTCTTATCGATGAAATCAGGATTCAGCCACCGGGATCTGAAATGAATACCTATACCTATGTTCCTGGCGTGGGCCAGTGGTCACAATTGGATGCAAAGAACCAAGCTGTAGTGTATAAGTACGACCGGTTGGGCAGGCTGGAAACCATTCTCAACAATGACGGACATATTCTTTCACACTACGAATACAACTTTATCAAATAATAAATATGGGCACCTATAGATCATTATTTTTCACTAGCCTACTTTTTGGAATGTTTCAACTTGGTGTGTTGGCCCAGTCCAAGGATAGTGTAGCAATGGCCGCCATTTCAGGAGCGTGGCTCATGGATGCGGATATCCAGATGGAAAAATCCACTTCGGCTGGTAGAAACAGTAACAATAAATTGAAGCAGGAACATTTTGAAAGCCTGCTTGAAAGCATGCGCTCAAGAGTTTATGTATTCCAGGAAAATGGGCGGTTTGAGTCATCGTGGAATTCCCATGGAGACACTCAACTGGTTTACGGTAACTGGATAATTAGGAAAGACGGAATTTTGGAAATTGAACTGGAAGACAAGTCAATGTTGAGCTACACTATTACCTTGAACAAAAGTGACCTTATACTTGCCCCTGGCAACTCGGATGAAAGTGAAGCACTTATTCTTCACCTAAAAAGGTTTGAGCCATGAGGTCTATACTTCTATTTCTCCTGGTTTTTATTTCAGTAGGCTCTTACTGCTATTCCCAGGCTATTTCTTACATAGATATTGTAGGGCCAAGTTCAGTAACAGCTGGTCAGCAAACAACATACACCATTAATTTTTACAGTGGGTCAGGCCAGATAGCGCCTCCAACTTCAGGAAGCTATTATTGGGATACCAACGGAGCAACGGCCTCGGGAAATGCGATTAGTTACAACTATCTTACTTGGCCTTCCTCTGGAACATTCAGTATCTACTACGAATATTCGGATGTAACCGGGACATTCTATGATTACTTAACGGTAACTGTTACAGGAAGTACGACGGATTTATGCCCTTTAGTCATACCTTCAGCTCCTGGAGCTACATTGATCGCCAATGGACAAGTAACTTTGTCGGCAAACCCTGCACCTGTCGGATTTACTTATCAGTGGTATGACAGTAATCAAACAACCCTGCTTGCAAGTACACAAAATTATACTACCCCGATTCTTTCAGCAAGTAAAACATATTACGTTGCGTATCGATATACTTCCACGGGTTGCATTACCTCCAAAATGCCAGTTAGAATCAACCGCTATTCAGAAGACCAGAACTGGACACGTGAATATTCGGCAAGGGATACCTTGACAGGGGATTATACCCTGAGAAATTCCTCACAAAAATTATCCTATAAACAGACTTCCTACCACGATGGTCTGGGAAGGCCTAACCAACAGGTGACCATACAGGCTTCTGTTAACGGCTCTGACATAATCACTCCTGTTGGATACGATGCATTGGGAAGACAATACAGAGACTATCTTCCATTTCCCGATAATTCTACAAGCCAGGGGTTATACCGTAGCACAGCCACCACTTTACATAATTCCTATTACACAGCCCAGTACGCAGACTCCCGCGGATATTCCGATAAGTCTTTTGAGACTTCTCCACTCAACCGTGTACTAAAGCAGGGGGTTGTGGGCACCCCTTGGATTGGCCATGAAATAGAGTTTTTTGAAAATGTAAATACAGCAGCTGATTCAGTTAGGATTTGGACAGTAAATTCCTCGGGTTTACCAGTTAATGGAGGATTATTTGCCAATGGGGCATTATCCAAAGTGGAAAGCTATAACGAACAGGATCAAAGAACGATCGAATACAAGGATAAACTGGGCAGACTGATTTTAAAGAAAGTTCAGATTGATTTAGCCCCTACATCCCATCACGATGGATGGCTATGTAGCTATTATGTGTATGATTTGATGGGTAATCTAAGGGTAGTTATGCCACCAAAGGCCATCAGCACATTAAGAGCTTCAAATAATTGGGCCGGCTCTATAAGTGATTCCAACAAATTCGGGCTTTATTATCTCTATTCCTATGATGTCAAGGGCAGGCAGATCACAAAAAAGCTTCCAGGTAAAGCTCCGGAAGAAATGGTTTATGATCTACAGGACAGATTGGTTGCTTCTCATGACAGTCTTTTAATCTCACAGGGTAAATGGCTTTTTGCTAAATATGATGTGCTAGGTCGTGAGGTTATGACTGGTTTGGTTACCTATTCGGGAACCAGGGCGACTTTACAGACATTAGTTGATGGATTGGGCAATAACAATGCTGTAATCAATTCCACTTCGGGCAAGACAGGAACTACCAATGCAGGAGGATTTCCGAGAGCAACAGATGGCAATGGCGAAGGAGATGTACTGACAGTGAATTACTACGATAATTATTCCTTCAGAAAATCCACACTCACTTATGTAAAGCCTACGGGCTACCATGACAGCAGTACCAAAACTACAGGTATGTTGACCGGCACTTTGGTGAAGAACCTGGGGAACAACACCCGTTATGAAACAGCGATTTACTATGATTCTCAAGGCCGGGTAATTCAAACAATTTCTGATCATCATTTGGCTGGGACAGTGCGTATATCCAGTAAATATGATTTTGAAAACAAACCACTGGAAACGATTACCCAACACACTACGCCAGGTACCTATACCATTACAAAAGGTTATGTATATAACGCCGCCGGAGGATTAAGCCATATTAACCACAAGATCAATTCAGGTGGTGTAGTTACACTGGCCACTCATACCTATAATCAATTGGGAGAGCTTACTTCCAAAGCCTATCCAGTTGCAGGAGCTGCATTGACAAGTTTTACTTATAATATCAGGGGATGGCTTAAAAAAATCAATGATCCTCAGGTCAGTAATGCTACAACAGGAGTGTTTGCTCAGGAACTATTTTATGAAGCAGGAGGAGGCTTCAATCAGTTTGGAGGAAGTATCGCTAAAGCAGAATGGAAAGGAAAGGACAATTCTAAAAGAGTTTATAATTATTACTATGATATGAATAATAGACTGGCAGATGTACTGTATACGGTGCCAGGTTCTCCAAGTGAGGATGGGCGTTATAATATAGGGTATGTCAGCTATGATGCAAATGGAAATCTTATGAGTCTTTGGCGTTTGAATGAAAGAAGCTTAGGGAGTTTTGGAGTTGTAGACCAGCTTACATATACTTATGCGGTCAACAGTAACAAACTTTTGAATGTAGCTGATCCAGAACCAACAAATTTTGTTTCTAAAGACTTCAAGAATTTGGGAACTACCAACTATACGTATAATTCTAATGGAAATCTGACTTCGAATTCTGACAAAAGCATCACGTCCATTACCTACAATCATCTGAATCTTCCGGCCACAATTACTTTCTCAGGAACCAATAAAAAAATTGATTATTGGTATGATGCACAGGGAGTGAAACTCAGGCAGGTCAATACGGATGGGGCAACTGTTAAGACATTTGATTATCTAGGAGAAATTGTATTTGAAAATAATGCGATATCCTATATCATGCATGAGGAAGGTAGAGCTTCCTACGAGAATTCTGCCTTCCAATATGAGTTCTTTGTCAAAGACCATTTGGGAAATGTACGACAGGTGATCCGTGCTCCAGTGTCCGTTTTTCGTGTTGCCACCATGGAGCCTGAGAATACCCAGGAAGAGGAAAAGTATTTTGAAAACATCAGTGAATCCCGCCAGGGAGCAGGAGAGCATAACAAGACTCCGGGAGGATACGCTACCGCATGGCTCAATGCGGCAAGAAACCGAATCTTGGGACCATCCCGTTCTCAGGAAGTGCAACAAGGCGACAGCGTCACACTTGAGGTATTTGGAAAGTATGTTGATCCAAAAAAAATCAGGCTTTCTCCGGCCAGCTTTGTAAGGTCAGGAATGGACAAAAGGATGATCCGACACCTAACGGAATATGGTCAGAATCTTAGTGCAGGAGGAGTGAATGAAATCGCTATAGCCAATGTGGTTGCATTGGTGATTACTGAACTACAACAGAAGCCAGTTCCGGAGGCCTATATGGCCTATGCATTGTATGATTCTGACTCTACCCTGTATGATCAAGGAAAAGTAACTCTGTCCAGGAGAGCCAGAAATAAACACGAAGAACTGACTAAAAAAATTGCTGTATCTAAAGACGGCTATATAGAGACTTATCTGGTTAATGAAACCTCAGATGATGTTTGGTTTGACCAGTTTAGTGTCACTAGTACAGGACCCTTGATTGTTCAGGAGACTCATTATGATCCATGGGGAGTAGAACTCTCAGGACTTGGGTATCAGTATGGAGGAATCAAAGTCAATCCTTATCTTTATAATGGAAAAGAGGCAAACGGCCACTTGGGAGTGAATATGTACGACTTCGGAGCTAGGATGTATGACCCAGCTATAGGAAGATGGTTTGTGATGGATCCGATGGCAGAGCAGATGCACAGGCACTCACCCTATAATTATGCTTACAATAATCCAATGCGGTTTATTGATCCGGATGGGATGGCGCCGGTTACTATCAACCAAGGCACTGCCACTCATAGTGACAGTGAGGATAACACTCAAAATGAAGTGGCTACTGGGAAAGTGGGTGAAGAACAATATGACAAGAGGTTAAATAATATAGTAAGAAGGGCATTAATTCAGCGAAGTGATTTTCAATGGTCCGATGGATATGGGAATCAAAGTGCAAGATTTTCAACCACTTCAATGGGATCCCATTTTGGAGAGTATTCTGTATCTAAAAATAAAAATAGCCTAGCGGGTTATGATGGAAATGATCACCCAGGTGTATTAAATTTAAAAAATCAAGGAAGAGAAGCAATAGCAGTTCATTTACTAAAAGGAATTAAGTATCACATGACTAGTAAGACAGATATTGATCTTAATGGCTTATTTGAGTGCTTGAGTACTGAATGCTTAGGAATTGGAGGTACTCATTTGGAATCAAAAAAGCCTCAACATATGCTCAATTCCTTTTTGGGCCCAAGTGGCGACTCATTCGCTCCATTTCAAATGGGAAATAGAGAGGTTAATATGTTGTACCAAATACCATTTCACGGGCCTGAGAGGGGGCTCTCATTTAAATATTTTGATTATCAAGATGGTTATCATGAAAATGGAAATTGGTATATTAGATGGGGTGGAACATCAGGTCTTTATTTGAATTTTAAAAATAATCAAGAATTTATGAAAAACTGGATATTAGGCAAATGAAAAAGATCTTCATCGTAATATTATTAATTTGTAGTTATTGTACTCAGAATAGAAAATTGTCTAAACAAGAAGAGTTTATTTTGCACTCAATGGAAGTGTATTCAATACAATCAGAAAATAATGAAAGTATTAGTTTGTTAGATATTGCCATTGACTTTGAAGGGTTTTTACTAGAAAATAATTATCTAAAATCTACTTCCAAAGAAAACTATAAAGGTTTTTATGACAAATATTTACTAGGTGGTACTAAACTAAATATGGCTAAACTATATAAAGACAATAACGCATATTTTTCTTTAAGCTATCCCTCTAATCAAGCTAGAAGCTGGTTTATTTATAATGAAGCAGTAAATAAATTTAATAATGATCTAAGTGATACTCCTTTTCTAATTGATGTGGTAAAATTATTAGATGATTTTAAGTATAGGGATTTTATGGGCAAAGATTTGTATAACAAATATATTGATTGTATTCCAGATAAAGATTTTTCAGAAAAAGATATTTATAGAGTTCCAATTTTAATTCATTTGTTTGGAGAATTAGAATTTAAAAACTAAATGAATTAGTTAGCCATTAGCTTTTTTGTTTTGTATCTACTACCATATAAGATATTTATATGCCAATTAATACCCTTTACAATTTCTAAACAATAATGATACAACTGAAACTGATATAGAAAGCTATCGAGAGGAATGACTTCGTAGCTACGATTTATAGCCTATCCCGATAGCGAAGCGTATCAGGAATCCTGCTTTCGGGCTTTGGTTTGTTGTTGATCCTAGGTCGGAGCAGATGAGAAGACATTCTCCTTTTAATTATGCATACAATAATCCGCTAAGGTATATTGATCCGGATGGGATGCAGACCGTTAATATCATTTAAGGAAATGGCTATTAAAGCGACAGTGAGGATGGTTCTCAAAATGAAGTGGCTATTGGGCAGGTTGTCATAGGGGGATATGGGGAAGATATTGATATTGGAAATGTATGGAGTCATACAGAAGAAAGAGGGTATCTATCTGGTAAGATAAAAAAGAAAGCAAATACTGTTGATCAGAATCAACCAAATGCCAATATTGATTCAGACCTATTAAATACTCATGTTAGTGAGGGAGAAAAGCTTCATACTATAGATGATTTTGTAAGTAAAAACTCTGGAAAAGTACTTAGGAGAATAATTAATCAGCGTCCAGCACAAAAAATCCTAGGAATTTCTCTTGCTTCAGGAGGACCCTTTATTAGATATTTTAGAGATCCTCAAAATCCAAGCGTAGTCATTGATCTCAGACATGTTTTAATCGTAGGCAGTTATTGGAAATGGGTAGGAAATCTTATCGAAAGGGGGCAGTCTGCCGGAGGGAAGGAAAAAACTGCATTTGATAAACAAGATTATTTTTCCAATAATTTAGGTTATGAGTTCACCAATCAGTATGGTAAACAAATTGAACAAAACCCCTCAAAAATTGCTCATTATTTAAAAGAGTTTTTAGTGAATCGATCACAGAATTATTATATATACAAATAGAAAAATTGAAAAAAATGCTAAAGTATTTTGTTGGATATTGGGTTATGTTTATATCAGTTATTCTAGTTTTTGTGACTTTAATTTATTTGTTAATCTATCTGCCTTCTCAACGAATTTCTCAGGAAAATTTGGAAAATGTAAAAAAAATTAATCATGGTGCTTCTCAAGATGAGGTTATAAGTATTATGGGCAATAAAGGCCTCGAAAAAGGTGTGTGGGGACCAGATTCCGTATACAGCTACGAAGCTGGCATCCTAGCTTCTTCGAATATTGAAATTATTTTCAATGGAAAAATGCAGGTTAGACAAATAATATTTCCTTAGTTAGATTATGTGGAATTTTTCTTATTGAAAATGAAGCCTATTCGAAAAGTCTTCCATCTTTAAGGTAGATATTTAAGCTTGAGCTAAAATAGGATTTAATTATTATTTAAGGAAATCGGCAATGTTGATATCAAAATATTCGTTTTTTTTTGTGACAAAACGTGAAAATTTGAAGGCATTAATTTTTTTTTACCTTCATGGCAATGTCAGATCCTTAGGTTCGGAATCCTTTTGAACAATATTAAATCATGAAAATCAATCAAGTATTTATCAAGGATGCAATCGTTTCAATCAACAAAGGAAACGGAGGAGTTTCAAAGCAGGCTATATTATATAGAGAAGTGAGAGAGGGTAGAATTTGCAATTTGCCCTTAACATTCTTTAGAATTTGTAATTCTAGTCCATTATAAGGATCAGACAAAGACAACAAGACTCACAGCGGCAATGCCACTGCTTAGCTGGATGAGGGGAGAAACCGTATGCTTGGGTTTAGCGAGATCACAGAAAGTGCAACAAGGCGACAGCGTGACACTTGAGGTGTTTGGGAAGTATGTGGACCCGAAGGAATGAAGATTGTCTCCGGCAAGCTCCATACGCACAGGAATGGATAAAAAGATGATCCGACACCTAACGGGATATGGTCAGAATCTTAGTGCAGGAGGAGTGAATGAATCGCAATAGCCAACGTGATAGCCCTGGTAATAACCGAACTGCAACAGAAGCCAGTTCCGGAGGCCTATATGGCTTATGCATTGTATGATTCTGACTCTAACTTGTATGAACAAGAGGGCTGAGCGTAAAGAGACAATCCAGTGAACTGTTTTAGCGAGGAGCCAGGCCGTCCTTAGAAAATCCTCTCCATGAGAGCCAGAAATAAACACGAAGAACTGACTAAAAAAATTGCTATATCTAAAGACGGTAAATTTACTGGCTTTTTGAAGGGCAGGAGGGTGGACAACATTCTGCGACCAGCATTCAGGCTGTGTTTCGGAGGGCAGTGGAGAAAAGTAGCTCTAATTCCTGGGCGACAGTGCATGCACTTTGTCATAGTTTTGCCACCCATTTATTACAGAAAGGTACAAATCTACGCTGTGTGCAGGCACTATTGGGTCATGATAAACCAAGACAACGGAATTCTATATCCATGTTCTTTCAATTTCGAATAAAAATTTTTAAAGCCCACTAGATGGGATCGACGAAATTCTTAATTTGGTCACATCAGCACCCCGGAACCCTGTGGACAATTGCGATATAGACGCAATAGGGTAGAGGTAATGCTGTAAATACAAGTGTTAGGCAACATTTAAGAAAAACAACTTCGAATGTCAAAACTGAAAAAGAACAGAGAAAAACTTAACTTGACACAGGAAGAACTTTCTGATAAATCAGGGATTTCTATAAGAACCATACAACGTATTGAATCGGGGAATGAACCAAAAGGACAAACACTTAAAATATTAGCGAAGACCTTAGGAATAAAAGAAAATGAATTGCTTGAAAAAGAAGAAGCCCAAATTGAAATTAAGTCCACCTTAATAAAGATTATCAACCTTACTTCATTGCCTTTCACTATAATCCCACCTGCAAATATTATTATTCCACTTGTTATAATGTTTGCCAAAAAGCAATTTAATCCATTGGCAAAGCAAATTGTTTCCATTCAAATTTTATGGCTAATCTTTGCTGTTATTATTTTTATGCTAAGCTCCTTTATGAAAAATTGGTTTTCACTTGGAAATAAGTTTAGTCTAGTTGTTATGATTTTTTTGGTATTGTCAAACATATTCATAATCCTCAGAAATGCAGCAGAGATTGACAAAAAAGGCGAACTGTTTTTCCGTCTGAATTTCAGTCTCATATGAGCCTTTCGTGAAGATGGCGGTATATTGTCAGGTTATTGGCGGGGAGATTTTTATGATGAAAATCATCAGGAATCGCATTTTTGCAGAAAAATAATTATTAGTATGACAAAACAAATTTTCTTTAGCGTAGCTTTTCTTGCTTTATCTATTTTTAGCGCCATTGCACAAACAGATAAAAATTCAGATTTATTTATCGAACTCAAAAAGCAAGACAGCATTTTCTTTGAACGTGGGTTTAACCAATGTGATTTGGATTATTTAGAAAGTCACATAGCCAAAGATTTAAAATTTTACCACGACCAAAGTGGATTCCAAGATAAAAATGCCTTCTTCGAAAATACGCAAAAATACATCTGTTCTAATTCAGAACAAAAGCCAATCCGCAAAGTAGATACAAATAGTTTGGAAGTATTTCCCCTCTATAACAATGGAAAAATATATGGTGCCATACAGAAAGGTGTCCATCATTTCTATTTAAGGGAAAATGGCAAAGAAGATGTATGGACCAGCACGGCAAAATTCACGCATATTTGGATTTTGAAAAATGAGATTTGGAAATTGAGCGAAGTGCTGAGTTACGACCATCAAGACCCTGTAGTTGGAAGCCCTAAAAATGATATTGAAAAGTTATTGAAAGATAACAACGTTCCTGCATTGGGAATTGGAATAATTGAAAACGGAAAATTGACTAAAGTTGAAGTTTACGGAACATTGGATAAACAAACAACTGCACCTTATAATGCTATCTTCAAAGTAGCATCTTTGACAAAACCTATTTTTGCATTGACCACATTAAAACTGATTGACAAAGGACTACTGGATTTAGAGGAACCTTTATATAAATATTGGATTGACCCTGATATTAAAAATGATAAAAGATACAAGGAATTGACCCCAAAAATCATTTTAACGCACCAAACAGGTTTTCCAAATTGGCGTTATATGACTGATTCAAATAAACTGACTTTTCAGTTTGACCCCGGAACAAAATATCAATATTCGGGTGAAGGTTTTGAATATCTAAGAAAAGCCATTGAAAACAAACTGGGTAAAAGTATTGAAGAGCTTGCCAAAGAACTCTTGTTTACCCCTCTTGAAATGACAGACACCCGCTTCTGGTGGGATTCGGGAATGGACGAAACACGATATGCTCAAAACTTCAACGAGAACGGAGAAAAAATAAAAACTGTAAAATACTATGAAGCCAATGCTGCTGCAAATCTCTTAACTACGGTGGAAGATTATGGTAAGTTTTTAGAATACATCATAAACGGGGCTGAACTTTCTAAAAAGCTATATCAAGAAATGATACAACATCAGGTAACGCTTAAAGAAAATGATTTCTTCGGATTAGGTTGGGAAATCTTAACTAACTTCAGCAATGATGAATTTGCATTATTACATACAGGCAAAGACCCAGGAGTAAGCACTTTAGCAATATGGTTTCCTAAATCAAAAAATGGCTATTTAATTTTCTTGAATGGTGATAATGTAAACAATATATATGAAGAATTACTGACCAAACGACTTTATCTTGGAAATGAATTGTGGAATAAAAGATAGAAAAACGTTGCCTAACATTTTGTATAAGTAATGGCAGGTAAAGTACTAAATATCAAGGCTTGTAGCCCGATCAAACTGCGTAGCGGTTTGACAGGAGAGTACCACGAAATCTGCCACTACTCATACAATTTACCGTTGTGCGTCAGCTAAAGAAAACGACAAAAAACAAATTAACAGATAAAAACGAATGAGAAAAACACTTGGAATTTTAATCTTGACAATAGTATCATTAAGTGCTTGCAAGAATAAAGAGGACAAAAATTCTGGACAAAACAATGAAAATATAAAAATGGAAACAAAGGAAATAGAAAATTTAGAAGACACTTTTATAATCAGTCACACATTTGAAACGAACAAAAAAACATTGTTCAATATGTGGGTTGACCCTGAAACTTATACAAGTTGGATGGGTCCTACAGGAGCAGAAATGTCATTTTTGAATTCTGACATAAAAGAAAACGGAACGGCACTTTGGCAAATGACAACACCTGACCAATTGACCAAATATGGTAAATTGCATTACAAAACCATAAACCCGAATGAAAAATTGGTTTATGTGCAAAACTTCAGCGATAAGGACGGGAATTTTATAAAAGCACCATTTTCAGAAACCTATCCCGACAGTCTATTGCTAACTACTGATTTTGTACAAGAAGCTGAGAACAAAGTAAAGATGACTGTTAAATGGGAAATTTTTGGCGAATCAACAGAAATTGAAAGAAAGACATTTAATGAAATGAAACCCTATATGGTTAAAGGTTGGAATGAATCATTTGAAAAGATTGAAAAATTATTGAACACGAAGAAATAAAAAGCCAAACGCACAACATTGTGTTCCATGAATAATCAAAAGTTCATTTTCTAGCATTTTTTCTTT
>TARA_R110002012_G_scaffold104009_1_pt1 | contig 20262 bp, 16 predicted proteins | sample TARA_R110002012 | Tara Oceans TARA_R110002012 (sample SAMEA4396515) | marine metagenome | biome: Westerlies Biome; feature: [DCM] deep chlorophyll maximum layer (ENVO:01000326); material: water (ENVO:00002006), including particulate matter (ENVO:01000060) such as... | depth 40 m | reverse complement strand
CGGTCCGACGTCGAGGCCGATACCCGCCAGTTCGCGGCGGTGACCTGGGTGGCCCTGGCGTTGATGGGTCTGGGACTGGTGACCGCCGTGTTCGTCCAGGTGAAATTCGGACTGCGTCCCCTGTTCGAACTGCGAAATGAAATCGCCGACGTCCGCAAGGGCAAGGCGGCCCGCATCGAACAAACCTATCCCCTCGAAATCCAGCCGCTGGCCGATCAGGTCAACCGTCTGCTGGACCACAATCAGGAGACGGTGGAGCGACAACGCACCCATGTCGGCAATCTCGCCCATGCACTGAAGACACCCCTGTCGGTGATGCTGGCGGAGGCGGGAACCGCCAGCGGCGGCTTGCCGGACATGGTGCGACGCCAGACCGAGATCATGAAGGCCCAGGTCGATCACCACCTGCGGCGCGCGCGCGCGGCGGCGCGGGCCCAGTTGATCGGAGAACGGACCCCGATCGGCGAAGTTCTGGACGAGCTGGCCGTGATGCTGGAGCAGGTGTTCGAAACCAAGGGAGTCGAGATCGACTGGCGTGCGCCTGATGACCTCGTTTTTCGTGGCGAGCGGCAGGATCTGCAGGAAATTCTCGGCAATCTGATGGAGAACGCCTGCAAATGGTCGCGACGTCGCGTCCGGATCACGGCCCATGCCAACGCGGCACAATCCGGCCAGATGGTTGTTGTGGTCGAGGATGACGGCGAGGGCCTGCCGGCAGAACAGCGCGATGAGGTGCTCAAGCGCGGAGCCCGGCTGGATGAGAGTGCGCCCGGGTCCGGGCTCGGGTTGTCCATCGTCGATGATCTGGTGCGCGCCTATGACGGGCGGTTGACCCTGGCGGCCAGTTCCATGGGGGGACTGAAGGTGATGCTGGATTTACCGGCGGCCGAGTCCTGACGTAGAAACCTCAGGATATTCCTGTCGGGAAGTGGATATTAACCCTATCCCGTGAGGTTGGGGTAAACGAGGCCCGATTCCGGGGCCGCGGGACGTCGGAATGGCCGATCAGGCGATTATTCAGAGTGTCATGGCACCGCTGATTGAGCGGTGTGCGGACCCCATGCTGGCCCAGCTGGCGAAGGCCGTCGCCACCATGCCGGGTGAGCGGGCGCGCATGCTGTCGGACATGCTGGCGGAGGAGGTCCATGACCGCCGCCTGCGCAATATCGTTCTCGCGCCGATCGTGCCCATGTTTTACCCGCGTTCGGATGGCATCGAGTCGCTGATCTTTCCAGCCGGAGTCCTGCCCCGTCTCTGGAAGATTGCCAGTAATCGTGAACCGGCCCTGCTGCATCGCATCGAGGGAGATGATCCCAGTGCAGTGATCGTTGCGAACCGGATCTGCGTGGCCGCCGCCGCCGCCGTGCGCGACCAGCCCGACGTCGTCTGGCCACCCGAATTGTCGTCGCCCGAAGCGCGCGAGCAGGGGCTTGCGGAACTGGCCGCCTGTCTTGATCTCTGCCACCTGGCCCGGCAGGGGCTGGAGTCCCTGGATGGCTGGTTGACTCGTCCGGACGGCGACCAGCTCGCCGAGTTGCGGCTGCTGATCCGTGACAGCGCCAATGTGATGCCGGATGGCGGACAGCGCATTCTGGAAATTCTGTTCGCGCATCTGCTGGATGCCGTGATGATTTTGCGGATCGTGACCCAGACGTCCGGTGCCGCCGGACGGGAGTCCTTTCTCAGCGCCTCTGAACTGGCCGGGTTCGTGGATCGACTGATCGTGGGTGTGACGCAGCGCGTGGAACGAGTGGGGGCCTATAAGCCATCCGGCGGGTCGGTTCAGGACGTGATCAGAGACGTGAACTGGTGCGCAGGTGTCCTGGCAGAGCTGGATGCGACCCTGGAACTGGAGCCCGGCAGTGTCTGGGGTCGGTCCGCGCGCCATGCCCGTGTGGCCATATCCAAGACGCTGAACGCTCTTTTGCGGACCAGTGAAAAGATGGTCGACAAGGCCCTGCCGCTCGTTCGGGTGACGATCACCGGTCGAATGACGCGCCAGGCTCCGAAGCTGGACGCACCGCTCGACAGCGAAGCCATGAAGGATGCCCGCAAGCTGCTGCATCTGGTCGGTGCGGTGCGGGGAGCGGCGGCCATATTCGGGTGTGAGTCCGAGCGCCGGCAATTGATTGACGCCCTGATGCAGCGGCTGAGCACCTATGCCGAGGAAGCGTTCGTCGCGGTGAACAGCGGTGAAGGTGACAGCAAACATGTGCTCAAACTGATCGGGGTATCGGCAGAGTTCCAGATGCTGATTGGCGAGAAGAGTTCCGCCATCGTCCTGCGGCGTCGTGTGACCGTCGCGTCGCGGACCGCCATGATGGCCCGGACCCCTGACGTCCTGATCTGAACCACTGCGACGATGTCGCCCTCCGGCCCAGCCCGGAACCACTTTCCCTTCCTTCCGCCGCGCTCTAAACCCCCGATCATGACAGTGTTCTGGATTTTGACCGGCCTGACAGCGGCGCTTGCCGGATTTCTGGTGATGGCCGGTGCCCGGCGGGGCGCGGAGACAGTGTCGGGCCTGACGTCCGACCTGGCCAGCCGCGAACTGGCCGAACTGGATGATCTTAAAGCCAGAGGGCTGCTGGACGAGGCGGGCTGGGCTGCCGCGCGCGCCGAGGCCGGACGCCGCTGGCTGTCGGCGGGCCGGGACGCCCGCGCCGCGCCGGCGGGTCAGCCGGGTGACCGGTTTCAGGTTCTGGCAGGCGTGGTTCTGTGCGTCGCGCTCGGACTGGGGCTCTATGTCGCCGTCGGCGCGCCGGGAATGACTGACCAACCCTATGACCGCCGGGTTGATCAATGGATGGGGGAGCTGGCGACGCTGGAAGCTCCGCAGATCGCCGCTGTGGCGGCACGGGTGGTCAAAGACCGGCCGGGTGATCAGGAAGCGCTGGTCATGCTGGGGACCGCCCGGTTCGAGGCCGGTGATCCGATCGGCGCGGCCTCGGCCTTTCGCCGGGCTCTGGAGATCCGGCCGGACGATGCGCGCAGCTGGGCGCGGCTGGGTGAAAGTCTGGTGCGCTCGCAGGACGGCGTTGTCGGCGGCGACGCCGAAGCGGCCTTCCGCGAGGCCCTCAGGCGCGATCCGGATCAGCTGGGCGCGCGCTATTTCCTGGGCGATGCCGCTCTGGCCCGGGGTGACGTCGCGGCTGCCCGTACGGTTTGGGCCCCATTGATCGCGGCGCTGGAGCCGTCTGATCCCCGTCGGGCCGATCTGCTGGAGCGGCTTGCGGCCGCCGGGGCCGGGCGCTGATGAGCTGGTTGCCAAAATCACCGAAGGCGCGGCGACGGCTATGGATCTTCGTCGCCGTCGCGCCGGTCCTGGCGCTGGCTGTCGGCCTGTCCCTGTGGGCCATGCGCGACACGGTGACCTTCTTCTTCTCGCCGTCCGAGGCGACGCCGGACAAGGCTCCTGCCGGTCGGGTGGTGCGTCTGGGCGGACTGGTGGTGATCGACAGCGTCCGGCACGGGAGTGACGGGCAGGTCGAGTTCGTGATCACGGACAATGCGGCCGATACCCGGGTGACTTATGGCGGCGACCTGCCCGATCTGTTCCGCGAAGGGCAGGGCATCGTGGCCCAGGGTGCGTTCGCGCCCGACCGCAGCTTTCGCGCGACCCAGGTTCTGGCCAAGCATGATGAAACCTATATGCCGCGCGAGGTGGCCGAGAGCCTGAAGATCAAGGGTGAATGGCGACCCGAAGCTGGAGCGACTGACCGGTGATTGTTGAATTCGGGGCCTTTGCCCTGATCCTGGCCATGACGTTGTCGGCGTTGCAGATGGGCCTGTCGGCGGCCGGTCGCCTCAGGCGCAGTCCGGTCCTCACCGGGGCCGGACAGGGGGCGGCCCTGGCGGCGGCCGTGGCCGTCGTCCTGGCCTTCGGCGCGCTGATCCACGCCTTCGCCGTCAGCGATTTCTCGGTCGCCAATGTCGCGGCCAACAGCCACACCGACAAGCCGATGCTCTACAAGGTCGCCGCCGCCTGGGGCAGCCATGAGGGGTCGCTGCTGCTGTGGTGCCTGGTCATGACCGTTTTCGGCGGGGCCCTGGCCCGGGCCCGGGGACTGCCGTTCGGATTGAAGGCCTCGGCGGTCGCGGTGCAGGGGGCGCTGTCGACCCTGTTTCTGGCCTTCGCCGTCTTCACCTCGAATCCGTTCGCGCGGCTGGACCCGGCTCCGTTCCAGGGTGCGTCGCTGAACCCTTTGCTGCAGGACCCTGCGCTCGCCATCCATCCGCCGTTTCTCTACGCGGGCTATGTCGGGTTTTCGGTGACCTTTTCCCTGGCGGTGGCTGCCCTGATCGAGGGTCGGGCCCAGTCCGGCTTCTGGCCCGCCTGGGGGCGCTGGGTGCGACCCTGGGCCCTGGCCAGCTGGGGGTTGCTGACGGTCGGCATCACCCTTGGAGCCTTCTGGGCCTATTACGAGCTGGGCTGGGGCGGCTGGTGGTTCTGGGACCCGGTTGAGAACGCCTCCTTCATGCCGTGGCTGGCGGGGACGGCCCTGCTGCATTCGGCAGTGGTGACCGAGCGACGCGGGGCCCTGGCCGGGTGGAGCGTGTTCCTGGCGCTGCTGACCTTCACCTTTTCGATGCTGGGGGCCTTCCTCGTGCGCTCAGGCGTGCTGACCAGTGTGCATGCCTTCGCCGTGGACCCGGACCGGGGGCTGATGCTGCTGGCCATTCTGGGGCTGACGTCCGGACTCGCCTTCGGCCTGTTCGCCTGGCGGGCCCCGACCCTGAAGGGCGGCGGGCTGTTCGCCCCGGTCAGCCGTGAAGGCGCGCTGGTGCTCAACATCCTGTTCCTGACGGCCGCCGCGGCGACGGTGATGCTGGGCACCCTGTATCCGTTGATCCTGGAAGCGGCGTCCGGCGCGACCATTTCGGTGGGGCCGCCGTGGTTTGCCATCACCTTTACCCCGCTGATGGTGGTTGCCTTCCTGATCCTGCCGGCCGGTCCGATGCTGGCGTGGAAGCGCGGTGACATCAGGGGGGTGATGCAGCGGTTGGCCCTGGCCGCCGGTCTGGCCCTGCTGGCGGGACTGGCGGGCTGGGCGCTGTTCGAACCGAAAATCGCGCTGGCCGCCGCCGGTATCGGTATCGGGGCCTGGCTGATTTTGGGAACCTTGGCCGAGGTGGCCGAGCGGGTGCGCCTGTTCCGGGGACCGCTGGCCCAGTCCGGTCGTCGTCTGAGGAAATTGTCGCTGGGGACCTGGGGCATGACCCTGGCGCATGCTGGTCTGGGACTGTTCGTGATGGGCGCGGTGGTCGAGACCAGCTACCGGGTCGAGGCGGCAGCTCCGCTGGCCATCGGCGGCGAAATTCAGGCCGGGCCCTGGGCCGTGCGGCTGAACGGGGTCGAGATGGTCGAGGGCCCGAACTACCTGGCCGAACAGGGGCGGCTGACAGTCGAGCCTCGCGGTGGTGGCAAGGGTCATGATGTCGTGGCTGAACGACGTTTCTTCCCCGCCGGTGGTCAGACCACAACGGAAGTCGGACTGGATTTCCGGGGTCTGGACGATGTCTATGTGGTCATGGGTGAGCGCCGCTCCACGGAGACGGAAGCCCGCGCCTGGACCGTGCGGGTGTGGTGGAATCCGTGGGCCCGGTTGATCTTCCTCGGGCCGGTGATCATGGCGCTTGGGGCCCTGCTGTCGCTGCTGGACCGGCGGTTGCGGGTCGGGGTCGGCATGAAATCACGGGTGAAGCCGGGATGAGACGGGCTCTGTTGATCGCTCTGGCGTCAGTGGGACTGATGGCCGCCGAGCCGGCGGCGGCTCCCGACCGACCCCTGGCCGATGCGCGGCAGGAGGCCCGGGCCCAACGGCTGTTCGACGGGATTCGCTGCGTCGTGTGTCAGCATGAATCGATCGCCGACAGTCCGGCGGGCATCGCCGGCGACATGCGCCGGTTGGTGCGCGAGGAAATCGATGCGGGTCAGTCGGATCAGGCCATCCGGGACGATCTGGTGCGCCGCTACGGTGATTTCGTGCTGTTCCGTCCGCCGGTCCGGGCGGGGACCTGGTTGCTGTGGTTCGGACCGTTGACGCTGGTATTGCTGGCCGGTGGCGGGCTGATGGTTCTGGCCCGAAGACGACGTCCTGAGACCCTGCCCCTGTCGCCGGATGAGGAACGTCGACTGGCTGAACTGCTGCGGGATGAGGCTGTTTGCCCTGATCCTGACGCAACTATGCCCAACGACAGGCAACAAGCTGGACCATTCAATTGATGTTGATGGTTTGGTCCCGGGCCAGACCGCCCTATATTCACCGATGAACGGGTGCACGGCACCCGCCTGAAAGGATCCACGCCCGAGATGATGAAGCGTAAGGAATTCATTCTGGGGGCCGCCGTCGGCCTGACCTTTGCCGCCGCCGCGACGGCGGGCGGCGTCATTCAGTGGCCGGGGGCTCACGCCGAGCCGGCCCGGGCCGTGGGGCAGTTGATCCCGTCAGCCGGTGCCGCCGGCGTGGCCTTTGCGCCGCCGCAGGGCGCGCCGCTCAGCTTTGCCGACATCTTCCAGCAGGTCGCTCCGGCGGTGGTGCAGATCGACGTCAAGACGCGGATCCCGCGCTCGCGTCGGGGGGTGCTCAATCTTCCCGGCTTCGGAGCCGTGCCGATTCCGGGAGCCCCGCGCGGGGATCAGGATCCGGGTGCGGAGGATGAGGGCGCGACGGCGATGGGGGCCGGGTCTGGTTTCCTGATTTCGGCGGACGGTTTCATCGTCACCAACAACCACGTCATCGAGAATGCGGAGAAGATCACCGTCAAGCTGGCCGACGGTCGCGAGATGGACGCCCGCCTCGTGGGACGGGACCAGGCCACTGACCTCGCTGTGATCAAGGTCGAGGGTTCAGACTTTCCCTTCGTCTCGTTTGAGGAACAGGCCCAGCCCCGGGTCGGGGACTGGGTCATCGCCGTCGGGAATCCCTTTGGGCTGGGCGGCACGGCCACGGCGGGGATCGTGTCAGCCCTCGCCCGGCAGAACGTCGATAACCAGACGGCCCAGTATGTCGATTTCCTGCAGATCGACGCAGCGATCAATCGGGGCAACTCGGGCGGTCCGACATTCGACATCTACGGCCGTGTCATCGGCGTGAACTCGGCGATCTATTCGCAGACAGGCGGATCTGTCGGGATCGGTTTCGCCATTCCGGCGTCCATCGCGAAGGGCGTGACGGAACAGCTGATGCAAAACGGTCGCGTGGAACGCGGCTATGTCGGTCTCGGCCTCAGAACGTTGAGCCCCGATGGCTGGGAGGCGTTGGGCCAGCCCCGCGACTTCAAGGGAGCTCTCATCGAGAGCGTAACGGAGGGTGGGCCTGCCGTCCGTGCGGGTGCGCGTATCGATGACTACATCGTCTCGGTCAACGGCGAAGCGGTGGCGGACAGTACAGAGGCCTCACGACTTGTCGGCCAGGCGAGGCCCGGCGAAACGATCCGTCTTGAGGTCATTCGTAACGGTCGCCACCAGACGCTGAACGTCCGTGCGGGGACCCGTCCTACGGAAGAGGAATTGCTGGCCGATGAGGGTTCGGGTTCCGGCGGTACCGCTCAGACCCAGCCGCCCGCCGCCCAGGTGGAGCCGGTAGAAGGTCTGGGCGTAGTGGCGCTGACGTCCGCCCTGCGATCGCGCTACAATCTGCCTGACAACGTCAGCGGCGTCATGATCACGAACGTGGCCCGCTCGACCCCCGCCGCGCGCCTTGGCCTGCAGGCCGGTTTTGTCATTACCCGCGTGAATACCCGGAACGTGACGTCCGCCGCCGACCTTCGGGCGGCCGTCGCGGCCGCGAAGCAAGCTGGCCGACCGAGCGTGTTGCTGTTCATCCGCACCCCGCAAGGCAATGTCGTCGCGCCTTTGAAATTTGACGACGGCGAATGATCACGACTCTGAACAAGCCTTAACTGCCCCCATCGCCGCCGATGCGCTAACATCGGCGGCGATTCCGAATCTGAGGGGCTGATTCCATGCGTATTCTGGTGGTTGAAGATGACGCCGAGGCGGCCACGGCGATGGTGCGTGGCCTGACCGAGGCTGGCAACGACGTGGTCCATGCGGTGGACGGGGCCTTCGGTCTGCTGGAGGCGCAGAAGGGCGGCTATGACGTTTATGTCGTCGACCGGATGATGCCGCGACTTGACGGCATCGGCATGGTCGAGACCCTGCGCAAGGACGGCGACCAGACTCCGGTGCTGTTCCTTTCGGCCATGGGTGAGGTCGAGGATCGCGTCGTCGGGCTGAAGGCCGGTGGCGACGACTATCTGGTCAAACCTTATGCCTTTGCCGAACTGATCGCCCGCGTTGACGCCCTGGCCCGACGCCGCGAGACCGGCGGGGTCCAGACCGTGCTCAAGGTCGGCGATCTCGAGATGAACCTGATCGCCCGAACCGTCTATCGGGGCGAGTCCGAGATCGACCTGCAGCCGCGCGAATTCCAGCTGCTGGAATTTTTGATGCGCCACGCCGGTCAGTCGGTCACGCGCACCATGTTACTGGAGAAGGTCTGGGAATATCATTTCGACCCCCAGACCAATGTCATCGACGTCCACATCAGTCGCCTGCGGGCCAAGATCGACAAGGGCTTCGATCACGCGATGCTGCAGACGGTGCGCGGCGCGGGTTACCGGCTGGAGCCCTAGGGCTGTATGCGTCTGCCATCGCTCTTTCGGCGGACGCCGTTCCGGCTGACGCTGCTGTTTCTGGCCCTGTTCGCCGCGGCAGCCAGTGCGGTGCTGGCCTATGTCTATTTCGCCTCGGCCTCGGAGGCCCAGGCTCGGGCCGAGGCCGACGTGCGGGCCGAGACCTCGGTCCTGACCGCCCTCTATCGGACCCGGGGCGTCGATGTGCTGAACCAGGCCCTGGTCGAGCGGGTCACCAAACGCAGTTCCTACCTCTATCTGCTGATGGACAGGGACGGCCGGAAGATCACCGGTGATCTGGATGTCACCGTGCGCAATCCCGGTGGAGCGGCCGCCGGCCAGCCGGTGAATGTCTCGCCGATCGATAATTACCGGGGCGGCGAACAGTGGGGGACGTTCCGGTTTTCGGACACGGATGCCGCCGGGAATGTGATCCGCCCACAGGCCATGGGGGTTCAGGTCACCCTGTCAGGCGGGGAGATGCTGGTGGTGGCCAAGGACCTCGGCGACACCGAACGCTACCTGTCGCGTCTGACCCAGGCCTTGTGGGCCGCGATGGGCATGGTCCTGCTGCTGGGCGCGGGCGGCGGCCTGATCGTCAGCCGCAATGTCGAACGGGCCATGGGACGATTGAACCGGGTCGTCACCGCCGTGCAGGAGGGGGATCTGAAGACGCGGGTCGAGGTGCGTCGCAGCGGTGACGAACTGGACGAACTGGGAGCCGGTCTCAATGCGATGCTGGATCGGCTGCAGGCCTCGATGGCCTCGATCCGGCACGCGGGTGACGCCATCGCTCATGACCTGCGCTCGCCGCTGACGCGGATGCGGGCCAAGCTGGAGGTCGCCCTGATCGATGCCGAGGCCGGCCGGATCGACGGCGTTGACGCCCTGCATCTGGCGCTGGGCGAGTCTGACGAACTGCTGAAAACCTTCAATACGGTGCTGGCCATTGCCCGGCTGCAGGCGGCGCAGGGCCGGACGCCGGACCCCGAGCGGTTCGACGCCGCCGGTCTGGCCGCCGATATGGCCGAGCTGTACGAGCCGGCTGCCGAGGACAAGGGACTGGAGTTCTCAGCCGAGATCGACACCGGCCTGATGGTCGAGGCCAACCGGCCCTTCCTCGCCCAGGCCCTGGCCAACGTTATCGACAATGCCATCAAATATACGCCGGCCGGCGGGGCCGTGATGTTGCGCGTGCGGCGGCGGTCGTCGGGTGAGATTGAGTTCTCGATTACCGACACCGGCCCGGGCGTACCGGACGATGACCGGGACCGGGTGGTGGAGCGTTTTGTGCGCCTCGATAACAGCCGCACCCAAACGGGTTCCGGGCTGGGACTGTCGTTGGTGGCGGCGGTCATGGAGGCCCATGCCGGGCGGGTGCAGCTGGATGAAGGGCCGGGTGAATACGGAGGCTTCGGTCCAGGTCTGCGGGTCGCGCTGATCCTGCCGGCGGCGACGTGAGTTCCCCGGTCCGGACAGGACCGCTCGGACCGCGGCTGCAGCCATGTGGTCCGGTCATCGACGCGGGCTCTGCGGAGCGCACGCATGAACGTCTCCTCGAGGCGGCTGTCGCCGGGGGCTGGGATGACCTGCTGCCCGTGGTCTGGCCGGCCCTGGCCCCGGTGTTTTCCGCTTCGCCCTATCTGGCGGGTCTGGTTCGACGGTGGCCGGAGCGGCTGAGGGCGACGCTCGAGACTGACCCCGAGGCACGGCTGGAGGCCATTCTGGACGCGACCCGGGCGCTGGAAGGCGAGCCAGATGCGCTGAAATCGCCCCTACGAAAATTGAAGGCCGAGCTTCATCTGCTGACGGCCCTGGCCGATCTGGGTGGGGTCTGGGATCTGGATCAGGTGACGGGGGCCTTGTCCCGCTTTGCCGATGCGGCAACGCAAACGGCCCTGGCCTCGGTGGCTTTCCAACAGCGTGAGGCAGGCAAATTGCTGGCGACGGTGGACGATCCGCGCGGACCGATTCCGGGCCTGTTCGGTCTGGCCATGGGCAAGCACGGGGCGTTCGAGCTGAACTATTCCAGCGACATCGACCTGTCGCTCTTCTACGAGCCCGAACCGCTGGAGGCGGCCCTGGCCCCCGGCGTCGAGGCGCAGAGGTTCGTCAATCGCGCGGCCCAGACCCTGGCCGGATTACTGTCGGAACGGACGGCGGACGGTTATGTGTTTCGCGTTGATCTGAGATTGCGACCCGACCCGTCCTCGACCCCGCCGGTCGTCGCCGCCCCTATGGCGCTGGCCTACTATGAATCGGTCGGCCAGAACTGGGAGCGGGCGGCCTTTATCAAGGCCCGGGCGGTGGCTGGAGACTTTGCTGCGGCTGCGAACTTTCTGAAGGCGCTGACGCCATTCGTCTGGCGACGCAGTCTGGATTATCCGGCTATTCTCGATATCCAGTCGATCAAGCGCCAGATCCATGTGCACAAGACCGGAGAGGGACTGGAGGCGGCGGGGGCCAATCTGAAACTCGGCCGCGGCGGTATCCGCGAGATTGAATTTTTCGTCCAGACCCAGCAGCTGATCCTGGGCGGGCGGAATCCGGCCCTGCGGATCAGCCGGACGGTGGATGCGCTGAAGACCCTGAGCGAGGCCGGCCACATCACGACGGGGGTCGCGAACGAACTGACCGGTTTCTATGTCAAGCTGCGCGGGCTGGAACACAGGGTTCAGATGCTGGAGGACGAGCAGTCCCACAGCCTGTCGGTGGAGCCGGGTCCCCGGGCGGCGGTCGCGGCTCTGGCGGGACAGGCCGATCTGGCCGGTTTCGATGCCGGGGTCGAACGGACCCTGCTTGCCGTCAACCGTCGCTATGGCGAACTGTTTGAAGGTGAGGAGGATCTGTCCTCGCCCTATGGCAGCCTGGTCTTCACGGGGATTGAAAATGATCCCGAGACCCTGGGGACGCTGAGCCGCATGGGGTTCAGCGATCCGGACACAGTCGCCGACACCATCCGCAGCTGGCATCATGGGCGAATACCGGCGACGCGTTCCGCCCGGGGCCGGGAGCTGTTCACCCGGTTGGCTCCGCAGTTGCTGACCGCTGTTGCCCGGTCCGGTGCACCAGATGCGGCTTTCCGACGCTTTGCCGTGTTTTTTTCCGGGCTGAGCGCGGGGGTTCAGGTTCAGGCCCTTTTCCTGGCTCAGCCGCAGTTGTTTGAAGTGGTGCTGGGAGTCATGGCGTTCGCGCCGCGTCTCGCCCGTACCCTGGGCCGATACCCGGCCGCGCTGGACAGTATTCTTGACGCCCGGTTCCTGCGGGATCTGGACGAAGATTCCGGGTTGCTGGCGCAGTTGGAATTTGAGGTCGCGGCCGCTGACGATTTCGAGATGGCGATGAATGCGGTTCGGCGCATTCATCGCGAGCAGATGTTCCGGATCGGCCTGCAGACGTTGACCGGCCGCGTCGGGGCGGCTGCGGCGGGGCGGGCCTATACGTCATTGGCTGACGGTACCATGCGGGTGCTGGCACCCGCCGCCCTGGCCGAGGCGACGCGCATGGGCGGAGCCATGACCGGCGGTGTCGCGATGGTCGCCCTCGGCAAGGCCGGGTCGCAAGAGATGACCGCCGGCTCTGACCTTGATCTGATGACTGTCTATGAGGCCAGGCCCGAGGCCGTGTCCGAAGGGCGTGGCTGGAGCGCGGAGGTCTTTTTTGCCCGCTTCACCCAACGGCTGATCGCGGCGTTGTCGTCACATACGGCTGAAGGGGGGCTGTACGAAGTCGATATGCGGTTGCGGCCGGGTGGCTCCAAAGGGCCGGTCTCGGTCCGGCTCGGGCGGCTGGTAGATTACTACAAAAAAGATGCGGACACTTGGGAGTTCATGACCCTGACCCGGGCACGGGTCGTCTGGGCCAGTGACGCGGCGTTCGGAGAGCGGGTCGGAGAGGCGATCGAGGCGGCGCTGCGTCGTCCGCGTCCCGGGGCGGACATTGTGGGGGACGTGCGGCGCATGCGCGACCGGATGGAGCAGGGGCGACCGGCGCGGGGGTTCTGGGATCTGAAGCTGTCTTCCGGCGGTCAGGTCGATGCGGAGTTTGTGGCCCAGTTCCGCCAGCTAACGCGGGCCGTGGCGGGGAAGGCCCTGACCGTGTCGACCCTGGAGGCTCTGGAAGACGATCCGGTGCTGGCCGAGGCCTGGCGCATGCAGCAGCGTCTGGCCCAGGTGTTGAGTTGCGCGTCGGATGACCGACCGGACCCGGAGACCGAGCCTGAGGGGTTTCGCCAACGCCTCGCCGAAGCGGCCGCGGAACCGGATTTTCAAACCTTGAAACGCCGTCTGACCGAGGTTCGCGCGGCCGCACGGGCGGCCTTCGAGGCGCTGCTTCCGCCCCCCAGCGACGGACTCTGAGGCGGGCCCCGTTAGAGACTTCAGACGGGGAAACTGCGACCGCCAGTTCTGCGGTCTCTGGAGACTGATCGTTATGAAGAAGACCCTCATGCTGGGTGGCCTCGCTGCCCTGACTCTCGCCGCTGCCGGTGGTGTCGCCCTGGCGCAGCAGGCACCGGCCGGTGCGACGCAACGACATGCCCGTGCGGACGCCAACGCCGATGGCCGCGTCAGCCAGGCTGAATTCGTGCAGCAGCGCGTCCAGCGTCTGATCGCGAGCGATGCCAACCGGGATGGCACGGTGACGGTCGAGGAACGCCAGGCCGCCATGCAGGCCCATCGCGCCGAGCGAAACACGGCCCGCTTTGCCCGGCTGGATGCCGACAACAACGGGACCATCAGCCGCAGCGAATTCGACGGTGCCCATGCGGCGCGCGGCGAAGGTGCCCGGGATGGGGCGCACGGCGAGCGCAGCCGCGGTCACCGGGCTGGCCGGCACGGCAACCGTGGTGGCGCGATGGCGCATCAGGGTGAGCGTCGCGGGGCCGACCGTGGTCCGGTCGTGATCACCGAGGCCCGGGCGCGGGCGATTGAATCCTTCGCTCGTCTCGATACGAATCACGATGGTTATCTCACGGCTGAGGAAGGGCGCGCCGGGCGGCAGCAGATGCGCGAGCAGCGCCGGGAACATATGACGGAACGCGGTGCCGCCCGTCAGGCCCGGAGACAGGCGTCGCCCGCGTCGTCGCCTTCGGAGTAGGATGATGTCGGGGAAGGCGGTCATCGACCGGCCGGCCCTTTCGGTCAGTCACGAAAGGACCCGGATTGGCGGGAATCGACGACCCCGACGAGGATCTGGTGCGCCGCGTGGGTCAGGGCGACCCCGCGGCCATTCAGGCAATGGTGGCGCGCAAGCTGCCGCGCATGCTGGCGCTGGCGCAGCGCATGCTGGGCGACGCGGTCGAGGCCGAGGACGTGGCCCAGGAGGCCATGCTGCGGGCCTGGCGTCAGTCCCGGAAGTGGACGCCGGGCCGGGCGAAATTCGACACCTGGCTACATCGGGTGGCCCTCAACCTCTGCTACGACCGGCTGAGACGGCGGCGAGAGACGCCGACCGCCGTGCTTCCCGAGCGCGCCGACGAGACAGCCACGCCGGACCGGGGCTTGCTGGCTGCCGATGTCGGAAAGCGTGTGGACGCGGCGCTGGCGCAGCTGCCGGATCGTCAGCGCGAGGCCATCGTGCTGTGCCACTATCAGGAGCTGACCAATATCGAGGCCGCCATATTGATGAAGGTCAGTGTGGACGCGCTGGAAAGTCTGCTTTCGCGGGGCCGCCGGGCCCTGCGACAAGCCTTGGCCGATCTGGCACCCGAGGGTGCCGGCCGGCCAGTTAGGGGAGAACGGGGATGAACCTGCAGCAGATGAAGGCGCAGGCGGACGCCTGGGGCGGCGACCTGCGTCGCTGGCCGGACGACGCGCGTGCGGCGGCGGAGCGATTGCTGGACTCCGAGCCTGTCGCCGCGGGTCGGATCGTCGCCGAGGCCATGGCGCTGGATGAGGTGCTTCATGCGTCGCCGCGCCCTGTGCCTTCCGCCGCGTTGCGTGACCGGGTGATCGCCTCCGCTGCCGTGGCCGGCCTCAGGGTTCGTCGTGGCGGACGGTTCCGGATGGATCGCCTGGTGCTGGCATCCGGTTTGGGATGGGCGGCGGCGGCCTGTGCCGGGATTGTCGTCGGCCTGACCCTGACCACCCGATTGACGGCAGACCTTCAGGCGGATGCGGTTCTGTATCAGGCCACCCTGGCCGGAATGGATGATACGGAGGTGCTGGGATGACGCCCAATTCGCTCAAGATCGGTCTTGCCGTATCGGTGGCCCTGAATCTGTTCGCGATTGCTGCCGGGGTGACCGCTGTGGTGAACCACAGCAGGATCGAGGCGCGGGTTGAGGCTGATCGGCGGACGCCGCGGGCCTCACCGATCCGGGCGCTGATTGCCTCGATGGACCCCGAGATCGGTGAACGGGTTCATGCGGAATTGCGCGCTTCGGCGCTGGCCTCGCGCTCTGATTTTGAGGAGGCCCGTTCGGCGCGCCGTTCAGCGGTTGCCCTGGCCGGTGGCGAGACCTTCGATGCGGCCGAGGTCCGGGCCATGCTGGAGCGGTCGCGTACGGCTGAGCTGCGGGGTCGCGCCCGTCTCGAGGAGACCGCCGTGTCAGTTCTTGCCACGCTGGATGTCGATGACCGCAAGGCGCTGGCCCCCATTCTGGCTCGTCGTGGTGGCCGGAACGGTCGAGGTGGCGCAGAGCGTGGGCCCCATGCGGACCGGAACGAAGCGCCGCCCCCGCACTAGACCTTCAGGCTGCGCGGGCCTGTTGCGGTTCGGCCATGACCGGGCGTTCGATGGGCAGGGCGAAGCTGACGGTCGTGCCCCGGCCCGGTTCGCTGTCGATCACCATCTCGCCGTGATGCAGCTCGATCAGTGATCGGGTCAGGGACAGGCCAAGTCCCGTACCCTGGGTGGTTTTGGAGTGCTGTCCTTCCACCTGTTCGAACGGACGGGCCAGGCGGGCAACGTCTTCAGGCGCGATACCGATGCCGGTGTCTGTCACCGCGACACGGACCCTGCCCTCCTCGCTTCGAAGGGCCACGATGATATCACCGCCCTCCGGCGTGAATTTCACGGCGTTGGAAATGAGGTTCAGCATGATCTGCTTCAGGCCGCGGTGATCGGCATCGATTTCCGGCAAGTCTGGCGCATCGAGGCTGAGCGTCAGGCCGCTTTCCTGAATCTTGCCGCGCATCAGCCGGATGGCATCCTCACACAACTCCTGCAGTGACACCTTCTCATAGTGCAGGGTCAATTTGCCGGCCTCGATCTTGGCCATATCGAGGATGTCATTGATCAGGCTCAACAGGTGTTGGCCGGATTGCAGAATGTCAGCCGCATAGCCCTTGTAGCGGGCATCGCCGAGCGGCCCGAACATCTCGGCTTCCATGATTTCGGAAAAACCGTTGATGGCGTTGAGCGGGGTGCGCAGCTCGTGGCTCATATTGGCCAGGAATTCGGACTTGGCCTGGTTGGCGGCCTCGGCCCGGGTCATCGCCACTTCGTATTTGCGCGCCAGCTGTGACAACTCTTCCCGACTGATTTCCAGCTGATTGACGGTTGTCTGCAGGGCCTGGGCGGCTCGCTCGCGCTCGGCCTCCTGCTGTTTGATCGCGGTAATGTCGGCGGCGGTGACGACGGATCCGCCATCGGAGGTAAAACGCTCTGACAACTGCAGCCAGCGGCCGTCATGCAGTTCGACCTCGCGGGCCCCGGCCCGGCCTCCGGCCGCAGGACGGTCGCCCTTGATGGCCAGGGCGGCGATGCGATTCAGATCGTCCTTGAGCGCCCCGCGACGCACTATGCCGGCCTCGAAGGAGAAGGCGTCCTGGAAGGCCTGATTCCACAGGATCAGCCGGTTATGCTTGTCGAACAGGACGAAGGCGTCGGAAACGCTTTCGATTCCGTCCCGCAGGCGACTTTCCGCGGCCTGGGCATGCGCCTTGGCGCGGCGGGCTTCGGTAATGTCGAGGGCAACCCCGAGGATGCTGGTGAAGCCGGCGTCGCCGCGCGGACCGCGCGACTGGCCGCGCGCGTCGATCCAGCGGGCGCGACCGTTTTCGTCGGGCACAGGGAAGGTGACTTCAAAGGCACCGAAGGTCGCGGCCTGCCGCAGGGCGTGATCGACCGCCGCCCGATAGCGGGGGTGGATTCGCGCCGACACGGCCTCGGCTGTGACCGGCCCGCCCTGCTCGAAGCCAAGCAGCACGGCCATATAGTCCGAGAGATTGACCTCGCCCTCTTCGAGGTCCCATTCCCAGACACCACACCGGGCCCCTTCAACGGCAATGCGGAATCGCCGTTCCGAGGCGGCCCATTCGCGACTGGCCCGGGCCTGCCGTCGGTGCATCATCAGCACCAGTCCCAGAACGACCACGCCGATGCCGAGCGGCGCGGCCAGAACCCAGACGTCGTTCAGCAGGGCGTTTGCGCCGATGCTGAACGGGGCCGAGGCTACGGCAATCAGGCCGCTTTCCCCGACCGGTACGGCGGCGCGGATGAGCCCCTCCTTGTCCAAATGAACGGTGACGACGCGTCCGTCCGCTTCGATCGGGGCCGAATCCAGCCCCAGCGCCGGGTTGCCGTCTGCCCCGCCGTCTGCGGTTCGCCCGGATGCCAGCACGGTGGTCGGGTCGGTGAGCAGGGACAGGTCCACGCCGACGCCGGTCGTCAGTTCCGGCAGGGGAACCCGGCCGACCAGAACGACCTCGTCCAGTCCCGCCGGTTGCAGCAGTAGGGCCTGACCATCGGCAGAGAGATGAATTCCGGCATCGGAGGAACCGGTGAAGCTGTCGGGCTTGTCCCCGACGGCGGCAAGCACGCGGCCGTCGGCGGTGATGACGGCGAAGGCCGAGCCGGGAGAGACGGCCCGGGCGGCGTCTATGGCGTCGAGGGGGCGATATGGCCGTGCCGCAAGGGTGTCCGCGCCGGCTTCCGCCCCGCGGCGCACCGGAGCCAGCCGGTTTTCGAGGTCGAGCGCCAGAAGGCGGGCCTCGCTGGCGACGGCCTGGGTACGGAGTGCATCGACCTCGAGACCGGGGCGGGCGATTTCACGTGCGAACAGGAGGACATAGGCGGCAATGGCGAGGGCAATGGAGAGAATCAGGACGCGTGCCCACGTCGGCGCACTGGTGCGTCCGTCAGAGGTGCGGCGCCCCTGTTCAATTATGCGGCGCTCATTGCCCCGCAAGGCACTCTCCCGGACGATTCGATGACGAAGGCCCGAATCTAGGCTGCGTCGCGGATTCGTGTCGAGAGCTGGTTAACGATGGTCAGGCAGCCTGGGTGGCCGGAGCCTCGATTCCCGGAGGCGTCGTCAACTTCTCGGTGATTGTTTTCAACAGGCTACGGGCCTCTCCGGCCAGGCGACGAGTTTCGGGCGGCGCATCATCGGGAGCGTCATCGACCGAGGCGACCAGCTGTTCGGCCAGGGCCATCAGGGCCGGCGACGCGTTGATCAGACGTGCCTGGAACTCGATACGTTGCGGATCGCGGTCATATTCCGCGCCGGGGACGCGCCAGCCGCCCCAGTCGGTCACATCGGTGACAATGACCGGGTAGGTGCCGGGGAAGGGGTGGTGGAGGCATTCGTCGGCCTGCTGCCATTTGTTGCGGGCGCGCAGCAGGCGCCAGTTGTCATCGGCCTGGGCGCTGACCGGATCCTCGACCGGCAGCATCAGCTCATGGCCGAGAAATTCCCGACCGAGGCCGACGTCGTAGGTGACCCGGACCGGTTCCTCGAAGCCTTTGGCCCAGACAGGCTGGACCTTTTCGATCTGGGCCCATGCACCAACGCATTCGACCCAGACTTTCTGGCCTTTTTGAAATTGAGCGCGCGCCATGATGTCTTCCTGTGTGTCCTCGTCACAGAATGCCCCGGCGGCGGTGAACAGGGGGTTCCGGCCTATGGTTAAGGCCGGGTAAGCGGGGCCTTGCGGGTCACGTTTCCGGATCTGTGTCGCCGCTTCCGCTTTCGCCGGACGGCCCGGGAGGCTAAGCGGGGCCATCACGCCGGAGAACCGATCATGACCACCACAGCCAACGTCGCACGCGCCATTCTTGATCGTCTGGGCGTTGATGCCGCGACCTGGGACGGGACCCTGGCGGTCCGGTCGCCGATCGACGGCGTGGGTGCGGGGGCTGTGGCCGAGGCCGACGCCGCCGGCGTTGAGGCCGTGCTGGTTCGCTCGACGGCCGCGTTTGACGCGTGGAAGCGGGTCCCGGCTCCGCGCCGCGGCGAGCTGGTGCGCTTGCTGGGCGAGGAGCTTCGGACAGCCAAGGACGACCTGGCCATGCTGGTCACGCTGGAAGCCGGCAAGGTGATGTCGGAGGGTCTGGGCGAGGTTCAGGAGATGATCGACATCTGCGAATTCGCCGTCGGCCTGTCGCGGCAGCTGTACGGGCTGACCATGCCGTCCGAGCGCCCGGGCCACCATATGCGCGAGACCTGGCAGCCGATGGGACCGGTTACCATCATTACGGCCTTCAACTTCCCGGTCGCGGTCTGGGCCTGGAATGCGGCGCTGGCGCTGGTGTGCGGCGATCCGGTGATCTGGAAGCCGTCGGAGAAGACGCCGCTGACGGCGTTGGGGGTGCAGGCGGTGTTCGAACGCGCCGCGGCCCGCTTCGGTGATGCGCCGGAAGGTCTGGCGCAGCTGGTCATCGGCGGTCGTGCGATCGGCGAGACACTGGCGAAGGATCCGCGGGTCGCGCTGGTTTCGGCGACGGGCTCGACGCGGATGGGTCGGGCCGTGGCCCAGACCGTGGCCGGACGGCTGGGTCGCTCGCTGCTGGAGCTGGGCGGCAACAATGCGATGATCCTGACGGCCAGTGCCGATCTGGAACTGGCGGTGCGGGCCATCGCCTTCTCGGCGGTCGGGACCGCCGGTCAGCGCTGCACCAGTCTGCGCCGTCTGCTGGTGCATGAGGATGTGGCTGATGCCCTGCTGACCCGTCTGGCCAGGGCCTATGACACCTTGCCGGTCGGTGACCCGCGCGAGGACGGGGTGCTGGTCGGGCCGCTGATCGACGAGGACGCGGTGAAGGGCTTTGAGTCGGCCCTGACCCAGGCGGTGGCCCAGGGCGGCACGATCGTGGCCGGCGGCACCCGGGTCGAGCGCGACGGCTTCTATGTGCGGCCCGCCATCGTGCGCATGCCGGCCCAGACCGAGATCGTGCGCCACGAGACCTTCGCCCCGATCCTGTATGTGATGACCTGGACGGAGTTCGACGCGGCGGTGGCGATGCAGAACGACGTGCCCCAGGGCCTGTCCAGCTGCGTCTTCACCGACAGCGTGCGCGAGGCCGAGCAATTCCTGTCGGCCTGGGGCTCGGACTGCGGCATCGCCAACGTCAATATCGGCCCCTCGGGTGCCGAGATCGGCGGGGCCTTCGGCGGCGAAAAGGACACCGGCGGCGGGCGCGAGAGCGGGTCGGATGCGTGGAAATCCTATATGCGTCGTCAAACCCAGACGATCAATTTCTCCGACGAACTGCCGCTGGCGCAGGGGGTCAAGTTCGAGGTCTGACCCTGGGCCGGAGACGCGGCCACGGGTCTGCGTCCGGCGGCCCGAGGGTCCGGCCATGGAAGGGCGGGCGGAGCGCCGGGCCTTCGCCCGGAGATCTTTGATTCTACCGTTTCGACGAAGACCGACGCTCCGCGTGGAGATTTTCGACGAG
>TARA_R110002012_G_scaffold115327_2_pt1 | contig 20263 bp, 16 predicted proteins | sample TARA_R110002012 | Tara Oceans TARA_R110002012 (sample SAMEA4396515) | marine metagenome | biome: Westerlies Biome; feature: [DCM] deep chlorophyll maximum layer (ENVO:01000326); material: water (ENVO:00002006), including particulate matter (ENVO:01000060) such as... | depth 40 m | reverse complement strand
CCTCCTATGCCAGGTGGGATGCCCGGACAACTTCCTCCAGAGTTAATGATGGCCACAGAAGACCTTTCTGCCCAGGCAGGAGAGAATATGGTCGAGGAAGAACTAATGGCCGATATCCAACAGGCTACCGATGAAGGTCTCGAAGACATCAACATGGCAGGAGATTACCGAGAGCTAATGGGGGCTGTTTGGGAGGAAAACGCTCCTGTTGAAGTATACAGACAGCGCTTAGCCGATGTCGTTGGGCCGGGGGACGCGGCCCAAACACCCGATTCGGTACTGGCTCTTGTACAACCCACCTTGCTTATGGCACAACTAGACCAAGGCATTGGGGCCTTGATGCAGGAAGAACTTTCCGAGGTTTCTCCTGGCGTAACCGGAGAAGGCATAGCCACTTTAGCAAGCGAGGCCCCCGTAGCGGATAGTATGGCGACCCAAACGGGCGCTTTGGTTGATGCCGTAGGAGGGATGTCTAATGGTGCCATGCCCATGGACCCGATGCTAATGGCAGCTATGGAAGATGAAGCCCTCGCGGCCCCCGGCCCCATGGGGCCCTATCCTGTTTAGGAAGCGCAATGGCTAGAAGATCTTACCCAAGACACGGCATAGTTGGCGTATCAGGGCCTAACCTTAATTCTGTTAGGCAGGCTTTACATACGTCCGGACTTTACCCTTTGCACAAACAAGAAGGAGGGGAGGTAACATCGCTTACCCCGGAGGAACAGATTCAAAGGCAAATGGCTTTGATGACTCCAGAGGATCCAGAGCCACCCACTCTAGCGGAGCTTGAGGCTGCCCAACAAGTTTATGCCTCGTATCTTGGAGATTCCGGTTACGATGCCGAAAAAGCCGAGGATAGAAAATCCGCCAAGCTTCAGGCGTTACTAGCCTTAGCCGAAGCAGGTTTTAGGTTTGCAGGAGAGACTCCCAGAGTAGGGGAAACCGGACTGGCTACTCTGGGAAGAGCGTTTGGTGCCCCTCTAGCTACAAGCATGTCCTCTATTGCCAGCACTTTTGCAGAGCGTGACGCGGCAAGAAGAACAGCGCAACGAGCAGAAGAACGACAAATTAAACTTCAAGCCTTCCAAGACGTAACGTCAAGGAAACAGGCCCGCTTTGCGCAACAAGCACAAGCCCGACAGGCCGCCATTACTTCGCTAACGGGTAACGTAGAGGTCCTATACAACCAAGAAACGTTTATTAATGACACGTGGCAACCAATAGGCAACGTATCACGCGAGATGACGGGACCCTTTAAGAATATCCCGGTATACAAGGTTAACGGTAATATAATAGATACCCCCATAAGAAATTCTCAAACTAAAAAGAATGAAAAAGATAGCGTAACATTACTTGAGGGCAACGCGCGTTGGATAGCCGACCCCAACGATCCCGATGGCGGGTCTTGGGTCCCCAATGTGCCGGTATTCTCAGTGGTGTCTTTCGACTCTGAAGGGAAAACTGACAGCATCTCCTATAAGTTTGGTGATGGGACGGAGGCCCGATTTACCTCACAAAGTTACACAGACCCCGATACAGGGGACGAGGTTACGGTTCCAGCAAATGTTAAATCTTTAGCGGATGACGCTGGCAAGCCAACACAAGGCAGAGTCAATTTCGCGAGGTATCTTGACGAAAATGGGGATCCAACAGGCCCTATATTCCCGACCAACTATGTACGTAACCCCGAGACAGGGGAGTACGAAATTCGTAAGCTGGACGATAACCAAAGAATACACTTTACAGGAGATTTCAAAAACGCCGCTCTTGTAAAAGAGGCGGACACAGGAGCGGGCAAACCAACTTACACAGAGGAACAAGACGACCGTGCATATGAAGGGGCCCTTAACGCCATAAACAACTTGGCGGAATCCAGCCTGCGTCCAGCCGAAAACACTCTCAGATATAGCCCAACTTTGGGCGGCTTTACTTTGCGCGGGGTCGCCCTGCCAAAAGAAGCTCAAGCCGCCGCAAAGACTTATTTTAGAAACGTATTCGACAACATCCTGGCAACGGTAAAAACAGGTCAAATGTCCACCGGGCAACTTAACCTAACTCAAAATTTTGTGGAGAGGGTGGTTGGAACCCCCGTCCAGCACATACTTACCGCCGACCAAATAGCAGCAATTGGTGACGATGACGATGAAAGTGGTCTGCCCCGCACGGTACCTTCAAATATAACCAAGGGGAGAGTTTTCAACCCCGGTAGTAGGGACAAAAATGTCGCACTAAGCGACTATAGTAACCTGGCAGAAGACCTTACAACTAATGCCTACTCTGAGAATCCGATTTCTGCCGCGGAGGTACTCGACGGAGGGACCTACAGTTCTGTTGCCCCGCTGCCCTTTAACCCAGGTCTCTCTAAGAACCCATGGGGAAGATTAGTCCTTATGAATGATTTAGCTCCAGGGACGTGGAGGAACCCCCGCACAGTTAAAGGTAGTACTTTTGAAAACAATCCCCCCACCAAAGAAGCTATTACAAACAGACTTCTGGCTGAACAAGTAGCAACTGACCCTGGAATAATGGCAGCACAGCAGGATTTAAAAACCAGGGGAACCGCCCTCTGGGCAGCACAGCAGGAGAAAAAAGACGAATTAAAGAAACGTATTAAAGACAATAACACGGGGGATAATACGCTAAAAGATCATGTAAACAAAACAGTAAACATGCTTGAACTGATAGATGATATAGAAATCGCACTACTTGAACTGGACCCCACCGGTTTTATTAGGGGGTCAGTCTCTGCAGAGTTAGCGAAAAGGGGGCTTTTGGATAGAAATATAAAATCATACATAAACGATTTTTTTGACGGAAGTTCCAGTGAAGAAAAAGCCAAGGAGACTAGCCAGCTATACTTTAAATTCTTAGCGCAGCAGAACATCCTAACTCAACTTGGGGGGCGGGATATACTTAGAGAAACCGGAGACAACCGATACTCTGATAGAGATATGCTAGGAGTACAAAGCGTGCTGGTTAAGCTGAGTGAAACCCAAGATATGAACCTTGCGACTTTAAAGGAATTAAGGGGGTATCTTCTAGGGGGCCTGAACGCAAATCTTACTGAATTAGGTGCTATAGGCTTGAAAGATTCAACAGTCATTAAAGCCTTACAGTTGGGAGCATCTCTAGAAGGAGTATACCCCTCTGCCAACGGAGCCTGGTCCCCCTTCGTTAAAGAAAGGTACCCGCTGACCCAAAACCCGATGCCTGGATACTCCGAAGAGGATCACTTTCGATGGGAAACGCAAGGGGCACTTAGGGGGGCGTTAAAGGACAAAAACTACATTCTTCCAAAAGGGCGCGGAGATGGCGCTTGGAAAAACACTGAAAGTATTCCCCAACAAAGCTTATTCGAGAAACACAAAACGGGCGACCTTAAAGGTCGCTATAAGTACAGTGAACTTATAAACAACTACCTTGCGTGGCTTAAGTGATTTTAAGGCACCCAGTACGGGGACGACTAGATGGCGGATATAAACATTGAAAATTCTTCCCCGGAGGTTTTTCCCGAGGCAGGTGATGGGGGTTCGGCTCCACGAGATCTTGAAAGGCTCGCAGTACCCTTACTGAAGAGGAAAGACCTACAAAAAGGTCCTCCTTTTGACTATACGGAAAATTATTCTTTATGGAAAAAAGGGGTGGACCCGTTTGTCGCGGACCTTTCGGCAATACAGGGAGGTATTGACACAGCTGATGCCGAAGTAATAGGTGCGGAAAAACAAATCGAAGCCTTAGACGCTTTGGCTGAAGTGGGTAGGATAAATGAGCAAGGAGCCATTGAGTCGGGACTAGCCCCCAGTAAAATTATAGATCTCCCTGGCGCAGATAATGTGCAGATAAGAGTTACTCCCCTAGAGAATAACCTATATGCGTATGAGGCTGTTGTGAACGGGGATACCTATCTAAATCTTTCTGGAGAGGGCTGGTTTCTTACACCAGACAACTTTACGGAAGCCTTACAGTCCGAGGATATGGTTAATCGTATTCGTAAAGCAATAGGGGACCATGGAGGGCTTGTTCAAAGAGAAAAAAGAGAATCTTGGGTTCAGACACTAAGTAGTGGGATGCAGGAGGGTCTTATGTCCCTACCGGGAACGCCCGCTTGGATAGCAAACAGTGCCCTCGCTGTGCCGGATATATTTGCCACTCTGGGGGACTGGGCTAGCAAAGGGTTTCCGGAAGACCATCCTATAGCTAAAGGTAAGTTTACGCACATTCTTTCCCAACCCGAAGGGACCTACGCTGGGTCTCCGGAACAATTTGCACGGCTGGCTCAAAATGTAGGAGACCATGCCGGTACGGCGCGTAGATTTATAAATGAATCTATTGGGACCGTAACCATACCCATGATTAAGCAAGAAATTGGTTTCGGCAACTTTTTAAGTATGCTTGAGTTTGATACTTCTCCACAGAACAGGGATAAAACACAAAAGTATTTAGGACTACTCGGGAACATTTTAGGGGCGGCTCCTGTTGAAGGAGCTTTAGTTGGGAAATTACTCCACAAGCTATCTAAGACGCCGGGACCGGCGACCGAGGAAAAGCTTCTTGATGAAATGAGTTCCTGGGAGTATTCCCTGGGGGGAGAAGGTTTCTTTAACTGGCGCTCATGGGCAAGCCCTCGATCTGAAATGTGGCACGGTGCCCTTGGCGCAGGTGGCATGGGCGTGACGATAGAAACGCTTCCCGAAGATGCCCCCGAATGGGCGCAACAGATAGTAGCTCTAGGGGGCGCTTTTATACTCCCTCCCGCGGTGTCTACCTCATTGCGAACCTCCGGGGAGTTGCTTTCGATAACTCCGATAGTCCAAACGCCAATAGAGTGGATACAGAAGGGTATAGGGCCAATACATCAGTCAGGTATACAAAGAGCCGCATGGAAAGAGCTTAGAGAGCATGGGGTAGCCGAGGCTACCGAGAGTTCTATACTTGATGTTCAGCAGCATCTGGAGCTTGCCATATCGCAGGGCAGTACGATGGATATGACATCTTTTATTACGTATACAACCCCTCAGTTAGCAAGATGGCAAGCAAACATTCTAGAGGCTCGCTTGGCAAACCCCCAGACTCTTCTTTCAGAAGGAGAAAGAGCTAGACTAACCGCGTTAGTTCCTGATCTGCGTAAATATGCGGCTTATCAGGAGCGCCGATTAAAAACAATTTATGGTAACTCCAAAATTGTTACTGAAGTATACGCAGACCACGCCCAAAGGCTGCTTGAGAGAAGAAATAAATTATCCACGGCTCTGGAAAAGGTACTTCCTGTGGGGGACGGCGTATCTCAGGTACCTATGTCTGCAGAGCAAATTGATCTTATAGAGAACGCTTTTCAGACCGCCGTGGATAAGTCCATAGCCGCCGCACAAGAAAGGATAAAAGCCCTTAACGAGGGGCGACCTGCGCGGTTTGAAACTGAAGAAGACCGCATCTTTTTTAACCGAATGATTCGTGACGAACTCCGAGCTGCGGCAAGTGAAATGTCCGCGTACGAGAGCCTCCTCTACCGGCATATCCCAGGGTTTGACAAAAAGTTAACCTCGGAAATTTTAATTGATGAGGTGCCTATTGGAGAATGGGCTTCAAACTACCTAGCAAATAGGACTCCAGCACAATCCCTTGTTACGCCTGCCATAGCGTATAAACTTTCGGGGAGAGGACGGATAACAGAGCAGAAGTTAGTCGATGTGGAAGACAACGATGCTGTAATTAGACTTAGAGCCCGTATAGAAAATCTGAAGGCAGACCGGCAGGTTGTTATAAACGGCGATCTTGCGAGGGCCAAGGAGGAGCTTGGCCGCGCAAATAGGGCTGTGAATAATATTAATAGAAGAGTAAATCCAAGAGGTACTAAAAATAAAAAGGATCTGGTAAGGGCAGAAGCACAGCGACGAAGCGTTAAAAACAAGATAGCTAAGATAGAGGATAGCATCGCAAAGCAGGACAATAAGATCCGGCAACAACAAACCAACTTAGAAAGAATTTACTTAGACAGGGCCGTAGACACCTCAGACGGAAGCACAACTGTAGGTGCCGTAGCGCCAACAAAAGAGGGGCTGTTAGACGCTAGGACAAACGACGATGGTACGATAGAAGGGTGGTCAGCGGAGGACCTTAACGCCGTGCTGTCTGATATAAAAAGAGAAGTTGCTCAGCATAGATCCAGTCCTATTCCAAACAATTTAAAAATAACTGAGTTAGAAAATATACAGGGGAAGCTAGAAGAAGCTTTAGAAACCAATTTTAATTTGCCCCCAGCTTGGATGAAGATGGCAAGGGCCGTATCACAGGTAAAAAACGCGGCTTTTGCAGCACGCGGTGTAGCAGATCTTCTACAACAAGGAAGGGACCGTGGCCCGAAAGTAACCCTTGAAGACACCTCTACAAAGGTGCTGCGCAAGGGAGAGGATCAACGTCCTGACCTGAGGGAACTACAATTAGCCCTTACTAGAGTACAGAGGGGGGAGGACTCTCCCCTTGTCCCCGGCGGTACAAAAACCCGTGAGAATCCTGAGGGACTGCAACTTAATCCCGTCCTCCTGCCCGGCGGTGACCCGGCTGCAGCGCAGAGAATCCTTGATACATGGCGGGACGTACCCCCTCCGTTTGAGCCACTTGGTAGTGGTCCCCCTCGTAGGACAGGTTACCGTGTGGCGAAGGGTACTCCCGTGACCCCCGAAAACATACAGATTGTCGAGGGTATTTTATGGGACAGATTTAGTGCTCTATACAACGTTGACACAGGTTTAAATACATCGGGAGCGCGGGACTTTGTAACGAACAACGATGCTGCGATAACGTGGTTGGAAAACGCCAAAAACAGCCTCTTCGGCCAAGGAGCCGGGATTCGTAGATACCAATCTGCCTTTAGGGACATCACCGCGGCGGAAGAGGCCGTCCGCAAGTTAGCAACATTAAGGCCTGATAACATAGATCTGATTATTAGGCAGATGCTGGAATTAAATGTTTTCAAAGATCTTAATGTAACTGAGAGCAGCCTACGTACAGTTCTAGAAAACGCCGCAGAAAACCAACAAAATCTGGCTTCTCTGAAGGTTTTGTTCGATGGTACGGATCTTGCTCTGCAAGGGGAAACGGTTTTAGATGCCATACTGTCCTCTAAAAACCCAAAGCAAAGGATAAACGAGATTCTTCACGTTTTGAAACAAGGGGAGCTTGCAGACGGAACTAATCCTGCACTAGAAGGCTATAAAACTTTACTCGCTGAGGCCATTCAGAAAAGAATACAAAGTTCCGGGAGAGACACTAATACAGCCGTGGGGAAAAGTGCTGAAAGACTGTCTGAGTACCTTGGTCAGGACGACCCTATCTACCTATTAGACAATGCAAAGCTAAAAAAGTTACTAGACCCGAACGAAGCAGAAGGAGTTCAATTTAGAATCCTTGTGGATGAAGCCTTCGGGGGTCCCGAGTGGGCTAGCCGGATGCCGAATGAGGAAACTCCTTCCCAGTATTTAGCTAAGGTCGCTACAGCCATCGAACAGGCACAGCTACCTTTTCCCGCATCAACCCAATCAGGGGTCGCAGTAGGGGGTGAAATTCCAGAGGAGCTTATAGGCAATCTCGGGCGTATGTTTGGCACGGCTGTCGCAAGGAAAACACACCTTGTTAATGCGCTTGTTGCCGCCGGTATTGGTAGGAGAGCCGCAGTTTCGGTGGCAAAAAATCTATCGCAGGCAAGCGTTGAAAGGCTTATCTACGAAGGTCTTATGGACCCCCAATTTGCAATGGTCCTAATGAAAAAGTATGAAAAATTCACTCCCTCCGATAGGGGAACCTTTCTTGAAAAGGTCAAGGATATATTACACAGGCAAGTCTGGTTGAACGTTAGACGTGCACAACATATGACAGAGGACGCCCCCGGCTCTTTTTTAGAAATTCTTCGTCAAGCTACAGACGACGATCTCTTAGAGGAGCCCGTAGCTCCCCAGATAGACAAAGAAGGGTTCGGCAGGTATCACCCCTTCGCCAACCAGACCTCTTTGCCACGAGCAAACAGCGCCTCTTTGCTTAGTCAAGTGAACCCAATCTCCCCGCAAAACGCAATTTCCCCACAAATGCTTCAGCGCTACCAGCAAGTATTTCCGGAGGACCGGTTTTTAGGAGACCCCGCACTGGCTGCAAAAGACGGCGGCATCGTTACCCTTGACAGGAAGAAAGCAAGGCAACGTGTAGGATGAAGTTGTCCGAAAACTTTACGCTGCAAGAACTAACAAAATCTTCCACGGCGCTTAGACTCAGAATAGTCAATAAACCTGGGGAGCTTGCGGTGGAGAATCTGAAGGTAGTTTGTGCCCGTATTTTAGAACCCATTCGCGCTAACTACAAAATTCCGTTCTCCCCCGCTAGCGGATATCGTTCGCCTAATTTAAATAAAGCGTTAGGCTCTAAAGCCACCTCTCAACATGTAAAAGGACAGGCCGTAGATTTTGAGCTGCCTGGGATTCCCAATTTTGAGACAGCCTTTTGGATAAAACAGAACTTAGCTTTTGACCAATTGATTTTAGAGTTCCACAAAATAGAAATTCCTTCCTCCGGGTGGGTGCACGTTTCTTTTGTCTCCCCCAAAAAGAATAGAAACCAGGCGCTCGTTTTTGATGGCGTTACTTGGAAAGACTTTACTTGGGAGGTATTTTAGGCGCATACACTTGCGCTCTATTCACAGGAGCCATTTACGCAGCTCCTCTCCAAGAATTGTATCGGCAACATTAATTTTGTCGCGGAGGGCCTTAACAATCCTTTCATCGACGGTCCCCGGACTTATAAGGTCGACATACGTCACCTTATTGAGTTGCCCAATACGATGTACCCTATCCTCGCTTTGAACTCTTAGCTCTAAGTCATAGCTATTGGAGTAATAAATGCAACAGGAAGCCGCTGTTAAAGTAAGCCCATGCCCCCCGGTCTTAGGGTGTCCCACGAGGAAACGCAATTTAGAACTAGTATCTTGAAAGGATTCCACGATACCTTGACGTTCGTTATCTGGCGTTTCCCCGTGGAGACGGGCGACCGCGTCGACTCCGTAGCGGTCTTGCAGGGCCGAAGCGATTGAGCGAATATCCCGCGTCCAGGTTGCCCAAATAACCGCTTTTCCCTGTAGCTCCTCGATAACTTCGAGAAGTTCCTTCAGGCGATTAGACTTCAGTTCGTGCACAACTCCTTCATCATCTGTAAGATGGCCAAGACAGATTTGCTGTAACCGCATAATTTGCGTTAAAGCATTCTTGGTTGAGGACAACTTCCCTCCCGCTAACAGGGTCAAGGCAAGTTCTGTCATTTGGAGGTAGGCCTGTTTTTGAACAGATGTTAATTCTACCTCCCTACGCGTGTAGACCTTATCAGGTAGATCTAAGCAGTCCATCTTACGGATTCGAAAAGAGTTTCTAGCCAATTTATCTGTTAATTCATCCAAGCGTTGATAACCCATCACCTCCGTAAAGGAGTGAGAGCCTACACTGCGCCGTCTAACCACAGCGTAGCGTGCCTGAAAAGAGTAGAAACTTGAAAAGCCCAAAATATTAGGGTCCAAAAAATACATCTGCGCGTACAGGTCCAACGGAGAGCGAGTCACTGGAGACCCTGTTAAAATTCGTTTGAAAGCGGCGTTGCCGCCCAACTTACACAAAGCTTTCGACCGCTTGCTTTGTCGATTCTTTATTGTTGTGCTTTCGTCCACGACCATGAGCGTCCGAAAGCTTTTTAGAAAATACTCGGCAACAGTACAACCCTTACTCGTGGAGAAAGCCTCTACGTTCATCAGCAAAAATTTGAGCACCCCTTCGGAGGGCGTCGCAAGAGCATGCAGCTCCTCCCGCTTTGATTTAGTCAACGAGGGCTTCCAAACACAGACCTCTCGGGCAATCCTCTCAGGGAGATGCTTTGTGATTTCCGGCCTCCAATTTTCCGTCACACCCTTCGGCGTGACAACTAAAACAAAGTCGATGTCGCCCCGCTCGAAGAGCCACCCCGCTGTGTCTGTGGAGATTTTGGTTTTACCCGTGCCCATATCCAACAGCAGGGCATACGACTTCAGGTCTCGACTCTGTTCGAAGCATTCGAGCTGGTGTGAGTAGGGCGTCGTTTTGAAAGAGTAGCTCATCATATGGAAAGGTTCTTGCATATCCCGAGAAACTCTTATAGTATTCTGATTCGCGGGAGCAGTCAATTCAAACGAGGAGACAGGGATTATGGATCTACTCTCTACGATGTCCGCGGACTCAGCGGACAACCTGAAGGAAAAAGATGGATTGGACGCACTGCCCGAGGGCAGTCTGGACCCAATCTCCCGGCTTGCAAATGAAGCCTCTAACATTGAGCGGGAAATAGAAGCGACAGAAAAGGCGCTCAAGGAATACAAGAAACAGCACTTAGAAATTATTGAGCAAAAGCTGCCCGACGCCTTGGAGGCGGTAGGCCTCAAAGAATTTACCCTACTAGACGGTGCCAAAATTGAAGTCAAACCTTTCTACGCGGCGAGCATTTCGGCGGCAAATCGGGAAGCAGCGTTCACGTACCTCAGGGACCACGGGTACGGCGACCTGATCAAGAATCAGGTTACCGTTTCGTTTGGAGCCGGGGAGGATCAGGCGGCGGAACAGTTTGTATCGCAATGCGAGGAGAACCGGTTGACCCCGGCTCAGGCCACGAAGGTCGAGCCTATGACACTCAAGGCCTGGTTCAAGGAACGCATAGAGGTGGGCGACCCCGTCCCACTCCAAATTTTCGGGGGATACATTTCACAACGCGCAAAAATCAAGAGGAGCAAGTAATGGCAGCGAAAAAATCTGCCGTGGCAAAGGCCACGAGCAACAATGTTGTTGAGTTCAACCCGACGATGTTTGCCGCCGACGCTGGGATGGGCGTGGACTCACTGGGGCACGACGACCTCTCCACACCTTTCCTGAAATTGGTCCAGACAAACATCCAGGCTACGACGTTAAATGCCAGTATTGGTGACCTGTTCAACACCGTCACGAATGAAGTCTGGGCAGGGGCGGAAGGACTTTCGGTAATCAACTGCGGATATACGCTGGTCCATCTTGAATGGTCCCCGAAAGATTCGTCCTCCAAAAAACCGCCAGTAAATAGGTACACAGCCCTAGATACGCTCCCGGATACGGAACGAGGACCTGACGGAAAAGAGGTGCTAAGCGATGGCTCCGGGAATTATCTTGAAAAAACTGCGGAACATTTTGTGCTGGTCTTAGACGAGGACGATTTTGCCCAGCAGGCTTTGATCACGATGAAGAGTACGGGCTTGAAAATCTCCAAGCAGTGGAACAGTACTATGCGGTCAATGAAAATGAAGGATGGGAAGGGCAATGTTTTTGTCCCCCCGCGCTTCAGTCATATTTGGAGACTGACCACTATTTCGGAGTCAAACTCAAAGGGCGAATGGAGCCAGTGGCAGGTTGCGAAGGAGCGAGTAATTCAATGCCCGGACCTATACGGCCAAGCAAAAGCCTTCGCTGAACTGATATCTGCTGGCGCTGTCGAGGTAAAACACGTGCAGGAGGACAAGGAGGAGTTTTCCGACAACATTCCCTTTTAGCCGAATTTAAGAGCAAAGGGGGGGCCAACGCCTCCCCTTTACCTTATGAAAAACTCAATAACAAATCGCTACGCCCAGTTGTTCCAAGGGCTGGAAAGAGCCTACGCCAAATTCTGGCCCGAGGGCTCGGAACCCAGCGGCAAGCAAAAGGGCGCTATGAGTCTGGTCCGGGAGCCGCGAACCAGCTTGACTTTTGAACGACACCTCAGTGGCGAGCAGGGTATTGCTATCATCCCAATCAACGAGGATAACGCTTGTTGGTGGGGAGCGCTGGACCTAGATATTTATCCGCTCGATCACGCCGAGGTTATTCGGAGAGTCAGCCAGCTGGGACTTCCCTTGATTCTATGCCGGAGTAAGTCAGGCGGCGGCCATCTGTACCTGTTCTTCACAGAACCGGTAGCCGCCGCAAAGGTCCAGGACCGCCTACGAGAATTTGCCAGCGAACTGGGCTATGTCGAAAAGGCGGAAATCTACCCGAAACAGCGCGAACTGCAGTTAGACCGAGGCGACGTAGGGAATTTTTTAAATCTCCCGTTCTATAACCATGAAAATGGGGGGTTGCGTTACGGGTTTCACGCCGATGGAAGTGCAGCATCGATAGAGGAGTTTTTGGACGCTGCCGAAGCCGCTAAAATTTCTGAGCAACAGTTAGACGCAATTAGTTTTGAAGTCACTACTGATGACGCTCTGGACCTGAAGGACGGCCCCCCGTGCCTGCAAATCCTAGTGCGACAGGGGTTTCCTCAGGGGACTCGAAATAATGCGCTGTTTAATCTAGGCGTCTACGCTCGAAAGGCCCATCCAGATACCTGGGAAACAAAAATACTAGAGTACAACCAGGCCACCATGAGCCCTCCACTAGATTTGCGTGAGGTCAACACGGTAGCGGACCAACTTAAAAAACGAGAGTACTACTACAAGTGCTCGGACCAACCGATATGCAGCGTTTGCAACAAGGATGTTTGCAGGACTCGGAAACACGGAATAGGCGGCGGCAGCAACACGCCTTCGCTAGCAAACCTACGTAAATATGACTCGGAACCTCCCTTGTGGTTCGTCGATGTGAATGGAAGCCCGGTGGAGCTAGACACCGAGGGGTTGCAGAGGCAGCAACGCTTCCAGTCGCTTTGCATGGAGCAAATAAACTGCATGCCCGGAACACTAACGAGGCAGGTCTGGGAAGGGCAAATAAACGCCCTACTGAATCAAATGACAAGTACGGTGGGTGCCGTAATCTCCACCAGTGAGGACACGTCTATCCGAGGACAGTTTTACGACCTGCTGGAAGAGTACACGACGCACAGACAACTTGCGGAGGACCGCGAAGAATTGCTGCTGAGAAAGCCCTGGTACAATCACGAAAATTCGCGAGTGTATTTCAGGCTAAAGGACCTGGACGCATTTTTAAAACGAAATAAATTTTTTGAGTACCGGTCCAATCGCATTGCCCAACGCCTGCGGGATATCGAGGGGAAGCCCGAGGCTCTACGAATCCACGGGAGAGTAGTTAGATGCTGGAGTCTTCCCGCCGATGAGCCTATGGAGGAGGAGTTCAAAACACATTTTCCGGACGCTGAAAATAATGATGTCCCCTTCTAACGAAATGAGGTGACAAGATGCTACGATTTTTTGGTCCCCCCGGAACAGGAAAAACTACGACGCTGCTGAATCTAGTTGACGAAGCTCTTGGCGCAGGCGTGGACCCCAACAAAATAGGTTATTTTGCCTACACCAGAAAAGCTTCTGAAGTAGCTCGTGAGAGAGCCGTGGAGAGATTTAATAAGGACCCAAAAAAAGACTTCCTATATTTCCGAACGCTCCACAGTCTGTCTTTTAGGCTGTTAGGGTTGTCTACTGAGGATGTTCTACAAGAAGCTCAGCTCAAGGAGTTCTCCGAAAAAATTGGCATAGACCTAATGACTGGCGGGGACTCCTCCAGGGAAGAGGGGTTTGTTGGATTTCGCTCCAACCACCCCATAATGCGCTTAATTGACTTCACAAGAACCACCCTGCAAGACCCCAAAACCTGCTACAACCGCAGCGATATTGCGGAGCCACGTAACGTTTTCCTACATGTCTTTTCCGAATATGAGAGGTACAAGAAAGAGAATAAGATCCTCGACTTTACCGATATGCTGGTTGACATATCAACCAAACCTCAGAGGTTCCCCTTTTTCAACTGCTGTTTTGTTGATGAAGCGCAGGACCTGACTCCCCTGCAATGGAAGCTCGTAGAGATTTTGGATAGCCACTCAGAGCGCATGTATCTCGCAGGCGATGACGATCAAGGTATTTATAGATGGGCCGGGGCCGACCTGAAGCACTTCGTCAACTTGCCTAGCAGCTCAGAAGTGCTGGAGCAGTCGTACCGGATACCCCGAAAAATTTGGCAGGTGGCAGACACTGTTTCCAAAAGGATTTCTTTCCGGCAGGAAAAGTTCTGGGCCCCTAGACCTGACGACGGGGAGGTGCATAGAATTTATGACACCTACGGGCTGACGTTCCCCCAAGAGGAGGAGTGGCTGATTTTGTCACAGGCCCACTACCAACTATCCCCTCTCGCGGAGGAGTTAAAATCTTCGGGGGCATACTTCGAGCGCTTTGGCCGAACCTCGCTAGGCGAGCGGGTCAGAAAAGCCATCTCCGCTTGGAACAATTTAACCGAGGATGCGGGCAACAAAATCAGCCTTTCGGAAGCGCAAAATTTATACAACCACATTTCCAGCGGCAAGCAGGGTATTGGACGGGGGGCAAAAAAGCTCCTAAAAACCTTTCCTGAGAATTCCAAATTCTCGCTAGGGATACTGCAAAAGGACTTGGGCTTAAATGCTAAGGGCCTTTGGTCGGAGGCTCTAGATAGAATCAGTAATGAGGACAGGGTGTACGCCTCTCAACTCCTTGCGAACGGGGTCCGGCTTGATGAAACTCCAAAGATACGCCTGAGCACAATTCACGGGGCCAAGGGCGGAGAGGCCGACAACGTCTTGCTGTTTCTGGACCTTTCGGCGAAGGCGCTCCAGGACATGGAAAAAACACCCGACGATGCGTGGCGGGTGCTTTACGTAGCGGTCACCAGAGCGCGGAACAGATTAGTGCTAAAGGCGTCAGAAGACCTGCAGCGTGGCTGGCAAATTTAAGGAGGACATTATGGATACCCCAGAATTGGTTCTGAAAAGGGCGGCTGCATTAATCTCTGGGCCGAGGGCCACGACCCATGCGAACTACCGAGTTCTCCATCAGCGAATAGCCCAGCTGTGGTCGGCCTATCTAGACCACGAAATCCAACCAGAACAAGCGGCACTTTGCCTAGCTCTAGTTAGTGTAGCGGGCGATGAGCACAGACCACAAATTGGCTATTCGTTAGGGGAAACGCTTGGCGAACTGATCACAGACGTTGAAAAAGTTCGCGTGGAAGCCTGCGCCTATGCTGGCCTGTGGGCAGCCCTCTCTAAGGACTCCCGGCTCCAGGACCCTCCGGCTAAAACTACGGAGACAGCTTCCAAACCCTTATCAAATGACGGCAGCTCAAAATATTTTACTGAATTGGTCAATTGGGAGACGGACGATTGAGAAAAGCCATTTTTGTGGAGGGCCCCCTAGACTCCCTCCGGTTATCCCCTTGTCCCGTTCGAGGCTGTGGCCGTAGGGCGAACGTGTCCATAGATGCAAGAGGCTTTGTACTTGAAATTTTGGAGGAATCGGTGTGCCCTCCCTGCGAGCAATCCATCAACCGGTGCGTGTCCCGCAGTTTTAGGGAGCAGCGTGAACGCTTAACTGGACAGCGGGAGCTGGAAATTTAAAAAGGGCCAGAGATGAAAAGAAATCTGAAAAAGCCAAGTTTTGGGGTACGAACGGAATGGGTTCCGGTTAGCGATCTTCCCGCCACGCCGCAGGGCATCTCGGAGATAGCGATAGACCTCGAAACAAAAGACCCTCGGCTGAAGACCCATGGCCCCGGCTGGGCGACTGGTGAGGGCGACGTTGCCGGGATCTCCATCGCCTACGAAGGAACGAACTGCTACCTGCCTTTTGGACACGAGGGTGGCGGGAATCTTGATAGAAACATCGTGCTCAAATGGTTTCAAAAAGAAATTGCGGACCACCCTGCGGACAAGATTTTTCACAACGCGGCGTACGATGTGGGTTGGCTCAAGTTCTTAGGTATAAAGCTCACAGGAACGCTGTTAGACACGATGCTGGCGGCCCCTTTAATTGACGAGAACCGGAGATTCTACAGCCTAAACGCGGTGGCGTATGATTATCTTGGAGAGGTGAAAAACGAATCCCTCCTCCGAGAGGCTGCGGAACAATTCGGGCTCGACCCCAAGGCCGAGATGTATAAATTGCCCGCTGGCTTCATTGGGGAATACGCGGAAAAGGATTCCAAACTAACCCTGGACCTGTGGCATCACTTAAAAGCAATTTTGATTCGAGAGGACCTGTGGCAAATTTTTGAGTTAGAAACATCTGTGCTTCCACTTTGCATAGAGATGACTTGGCGCGGGGTACGAGTGGACCTCGAAAGGGCGGAAGTTCTAAAACAAGATTTGCTTAAAAACGTTAATCAGCTACGGAGTAGTCTTAAGAAGGAAACGGGGATTGACGTTGAGTTATGGGCGGCGGCCTCAGTGGCAAAGGTCTTCGACAAACTCAAAATTGAATACGGCAGAAGCCCCACGAATCAGCCCAGCTTTACGAAAAATTTCCTGACTCATCACCCTCATCCCGTCGCGCAAAAAATTGCCGAAGCGCGGGAGTTAGACAAGCTCGGAAACACGTTCCTCACATCCATTTTCCGTTACGCCTCCAAGGGTCGAATTCACGCCCACATCAATCAACTGCGCTCGGAGTCGGGGGGTACCGTCACGGGACGGATCTCGATGAGCAATCCGAACCTCCAACAGATCCCCGCGAGGAATCCTAAATTTTCACAGATGATACGCGGATTGTTTTTGCCGGAGGAGAATCACAAATGGGCCAGCATGGATTTTTCCCAGCAAGAGCCCCGGATCCTGGTGCATTTTGCGAGCCTGACTAACGGGGGCCTCAAGGGCTCAAAGGAATTTGTGCAGGCCTACACGGATAATCCAAAAACGGATTTCCACCAGATGGTGGCCGAGATTGCCTCCAGCCCTGCGGAAAAAATTACTCGGTTCCAGGCCAAAACGATCAACCTCAGTATTATGTACGGCGCTGGACAAAATAAAATTGCCGAGCAGCTAGACATTGACGTAGAAACAGTGAAGGAAATTTTGCAGCAGTATCATGAGCGCGTGCCCTTCGTTCGGCGGCTGCAGGACGCCGTTAAGAGGCACCTAGAGGATGACAGGTCTAGGGGCGAACTACGGTCGTTGCTCGGTCGGAAATGCCGGTTCCCTTTGTGGGAACCCAACATGTTTGTCGTCTCCCGTGCGTTACCACGTGAGGAAGCGCTGACAGAGTACGGGGCGAACATTCGGCGGGCCTACGTCTGGAGGTCGTTGAACCGCTTGATACAAAGTTCGGCGGCGGATATGACCAAACAGTGCATGGTAAAAATTTACCAAGAGTTGGGCGAATTGCCCCTGGTTCAGATTCACGACGAACTTGCGTTTTCCGTTCCCAATTTAGCCCGAGCGAAGGAAATATGCTCCGTCATGCAGACCGCTGTACCACTGGCCGTCCCCACTCCGTCGGAAATTGCACTCGGAGATAACTGGGGACAATTAGATAAAATCCTGTAAACTACTTGCTTAAATAACATACGAGGCCTTATTATGAACCCCGATAAGTGGAAAAGTGTAGTGATATCAGTAGATACCTACAACGAGTTGAAGCGAGTCGCGAAGAGTAATCATCGAACGCTCAGCGGACAATTCACGCATTTGATTAGGAGATATGTTGACGCGCAGTCTAACCCGGCGGGGCAACCAACAGAAAGCGAGGCTCCTCCGAGCGTACAAATTTTTAAGTACTAGGACGCGTGCGTCACATGAAGGACTATGGATACAGCAACCCGTACTGAACGGGCACTAACAGAGCTAGGACTGGTGGCCAGTAAAATCATGCAGGACTATGACCTATCTGCAAGAAAAATTTCAACGCTAGAGTTGGAGTTGCAGAAAGCGCTAGCCCACATCCGGCTGCTTGAAAGGCTATCGGCCATCGAGATAGAGCTAGATTAGCCGGATTTTTAGTGATGTTAAAAAAACTTTCCCGAGTCCAGCGTGGGGCGGCGGGAGAGGCGTTTGCCATGTACTGGCTATTGGAGCGAGGCTGGTGGGTAGCCTGTAATTTTTCCGCAACGGGCCCATTCGATTTGGTGGCCGTGCACAGAGATGGTAAAGTTGTCCTGCTGGATGTAAAGTTTTGCTCCTATGATGAATTTAGGGGGGCCCCCAGGCATCGCCGCTCATTGCGTAGCTACCGAGTACGCACGGCGCTGCAGAAGCTACTCCGGGTCCACCTCCTCCTCATAGATGAGGACCTCAGCGTACTGATTGAGCCAGCGATTCCGGGTTATTTTGAGAAAGAGGTCGGCGGTGATGATGCACAGGTTATGCCTACTAGGGACCCTACTGGCCCTCCTGATCAGTAGTCTGACTAGCGCCGCCGACACGCCTGGATACAAACAAAAACACGCCGAAATGCTGTATACCGTGGTGCTGGTCCGTCCAAGCAACGGATCGGGATCTGGCACGGTTATATGGTCTGAGCCCGACAGAGCAGGGGAATATCACTCACTGATTTTGACCAACCACCACGTCGTAAGGCAGGCCATCAAAATCGAGGCTGCGTGGGACCCAAAACTCGGGAAAAAGGTTGACCGAGAAAAACGAAATCTAGTTCGCGCTGAGTGGCATGTATATAACGACTACAGTCACATGGTCGGTTCAAAATCGAGCCGTGCCGAAATCGTGGCGTACGACGCCAAGCTCGACCTTGCGTTGCTCCGACTCATCGACCGAGAGCGGCGCGTAACGCCTGTCGCGTATTTCCTCCCCGAAGACGAACCGATCTACATGTTCGACGAAGTCACCGCTGTGGGCGCAGGCCTTGGAGAGCCTCCGTTCGCAACACAAGGGAATCTCGCCTTTATGGATAAAATTATCGAAGGCGAAAATTATTTTTTGTCTTCCGCGCCAATAATTTTTGGGAACAGCGGGGGGGCCCTGTTTCGATATAGCCCCGAGCGCAAACGATACGAACTAATAGGAGTGCCGTCGAAAGTCTCGGCGGCGGGCTGGCAAGCGGTCAGCCATATGACCTGGAGCATTCCCATCGACACCGTGAGGGATTTTTTGCGCGGGAATTGCTATCACCCCGTGGTAAAAGAGCCTCTAGACAGGGAACTCTGCGCTTCGTGGGGTGAGCTAAAAGTCTCGGGGAAATGACCTATGTTTCTTTCCGACGACGACGCTGACGAAACTCCATATCTCTTCAAATTTCGGATTTCCGATCACCCAGAGGCAGAGGCCGGGTGGTCCTTCGAAAACCTGCTAGACGCCCGCACCATGGCACACTACACCCTCAGGCAGGCCCTCCTTGGGCAACAGGAGCCGTGTGGATGCGCGGAAATTTTTGATGGCATTTCCGGGGAGTGGCTCGGCGCGATCCTGGCAATTGTGCACGAGGACACGGAGCACTGGACCTGGCAGGCGGAAAAATATCCTCAGCTATTACATTGATTACCCCTAGCAATACACCTATACTGTAGCTACGAAGTGCTGGACGGGGGGCCCACGAGGACAGCCTATGAGGCCCCCGGAAGACCGACAAAAAGTGCTGCGGTAACGCTCCTCTCCTCCTCCTCTAGCGTGCTGCGGTCATGCCGGATCCTCTACACAGAGCTTTGTGAGCCCCCCGTCCCTCCTGTGCGGGGGGCTTTTTTATGTCTGTCTGCGCTGGAAAAGTAAGGCCCTTTCGACCAGGTCCTGCGAGGCAATCGAGAGGACGTGCATGGGCAGGCAGTTTCTGTCCCCGTAGGTCTCATCGTCGCGCTCGAAGGAAGCAAACAGCCGAATAAAGCGTTGGCCTTCTGTTTCAAAAACATCGAACAGCCACGCAATCGTGCACATCTCAGCGCACTCCATACCCGCAAATTCCTCGCGGCTCACCCATCCTGACTCGCCAGTGATGTCACACCAGTCAATTTTTACCTGGGGGTACCTCCTCCCCGCGATTTCGACGTGCGGGAACCAGCTGGTTTTTGCGCTTGACATTATCTGAGACTGCTCCCATACTGATTAATTACCTATCCCCGGAATACTACACCGCGCATGGATACTTCAGTAGTGAGTTTTTTACGAGGCAGACGAAGGAGTGCCGAGAGACAGTACCAGCGGCGCTGTCTCGCGCTTATTAACGCACAGTGCGCGGCGAGGAACCCTGCGTTCCAGGAGCTTTGGTGTAACAAGCGTCGCGATTTGATACAGCAAGCAGAGGAGGGATTCCTGCCTCCTGATTTGTCGGGAAGGGGGCAGGGATGAAGGCTAAGGCTAAAGCGCGGCGGTGCAAAAAACACCGGCTCCCGGCCCCTTGTCCTCGGTGCTGGTTCGATCAGCAGAAGCACCCGGAGGCTTCCTGGAGTGGCTACCTACGGGGCTGGGAAGCGGTTGGACAGGGACTTAGGCGGCGTGGTGGATGACTTTCCGGCGGTGACTTTCCGCGGTGATAGTAGGTTATTTTACGGCGGCGAGAGACCTTCTT
>TARA_R110002012_G_scaffold51174_6_pt1 | contig 20343 bp, 17 predicted proteins | sample TARA_R110002012 | Tara Oceans TARA_R110002012 (sample SAMEA4396515) | marine metagenome | biome: Westerlies Biome; feature: [DCM] deep chlorophyll maximum layer (ENVO:01000326); material: water (ENVO:00002006), including particulate matter (ENVO:01000060) such as... | depth 40 m | reverse complement strand
TCATAAAAAGTATACTTTATGTTGAGTGAATCCATCTTCTTTCGGAAATTAATACAATGATCACATGTATTAACTCCATACACAATCATTTGCTTTTGTGTAGCGCTTTCAGCTGCCTTGTTTTCAGAAGTATCCTTCGTAACTGGTCCGCACGAAAGCAATAAGACAAATACCGAAAGGATGGAAATCGCTGTAATGTTATTTTTCATAGCCCAATCTTACGGATTTTTTATCTTTATCCATACTGCTTTTGTACATAGTAAGAAGAGCTTTACACGATGGGTTGCAACTCGTTTTGGCCAACACGTGTCATCATTTCATTATTCATTTGCAATGCCCGGTAAAAGCCTTGTATATTAACGCTGACGATACAATCAAAATGATGCAAAAGATCAGTCTGTTTCTTTTACTATCTGCCATTTACTTTGGCTGTTCGGTAAAGGTGGTGTCTTTCGAGAACCCCAGAACAAACTTTGGAAAATTTGAGGAGTACACTCTTAAGCGGCCAATGGCCGATAACAAGGACCTGACACCTGAAGGCAAGCAATTCATCGCCAGCTTCGAAAACGCCATTAATTCCGAGATGAAAAAGAGAGGCTATGACCTCACCTATTCTCCTGACCTGGAGGTAAGCTACGATATCGTTTCAAGCCGACAACGGGATACAAATGTAAATAGAAGCCCTTACTACTATAATCCGTGGTACTATGGAAACTATTACAATGTGTCGCAGACCAACTACACCGAAAGCATTGTTATTGTGGAGATGAAGGACGCCGCCACAGGCAAAACCGTGTGGCAGGGCAGCCTCGACCTTCGCTACACACGTAATTCCAAAAAGAAAGACAGCATCATACCTGATGCTGTCGAACGAATCTTCAGCGACTACCCCTACCTGGCCGGCAGTAATAAAAAAGTAGAGGTCGAAGGAAAAAAGAAGAAAAGGTGATAATAAAGTATCATGGTGCAAGTGTTTAGTTAAATACTATTCTTTCCCTACCTTTGCGGCTTCAATTGCAAAAATTCCATTTATGATTTCTGTTTCTAACGTCTCTCTCCAGTTCGGAAAGCGTGTATTATTTGATGAGGTCAATATCAAGTTCGTTCAGGGCAACTGTTATGGTGTGATCGGTGCCAATGGCGCTGGCAAATCCACTTTTCTTAAAATTCTATCCGGTGAAATGGCCGCAAATGCCGGGCATGTAAGCATGGAGCCTGGCAAAAGAATGGCTGTTTTGAATCAGAATCACTTCGAGTTTGACGAGGTACCCGTCATTGAAACGGTGATGATGGGGCACAAAAAGCTTTGGACAATCATAAAGGAAAAAGACGCCATTTATGCAAAGCCTGATTTTTCAGAGGAAGATGGCATCAAAGCTTCCGAGCTGGAGGCGGAGTTTGCAGAAATGGATGGCTGGAACGCAGAATCGGACGCTGCTGCCATGCTCAGTGGCCTTGGCATCGTAGAAGCCGACCACTACAAGCTGATGAAGGAATTGCCCGGCAACCTGAAGGTAAGGGTGTTGCTTGCCCAAGCCCTGTTCGGTAATCCCGACGTGCTTATTCTTGACGAACCTACCAACGACCTCGACATCCGCACCGTGTCGTGGCTGGAGGACTTTCTTCTGGAATTCAAGAACACAGTCATCGTGGTTTCTCACGACAGACACTTTTTGGACACCGTGTGTACTCATGTGGTTGACATTGACTTTAGCCAGGTGAAGCTATACACTGGTAACTATAGCTTCTGGTACGAATCCAGCCAGCTAGCCCTTCAGCAGCGAGGGTCTGCCAACAAAAAGGCTGAAGAGAAGAAGAAAGAATTGCAGGATTTCATCGCCCGTTTTAGTGCCAATGCTTCCAAGTCGAAGCAGGCCACCAGTCGGAGGAAACTGCTCGAAAAAATCAATATCGACGACATTCAGCCCTCCACCAGGCGATACCCAGCCATTATATTCAATCAAAGCCGCCAAGCTGGTGACCAAATTCTGGAGGTGAAAAACCTTGGCTATTCTGCCGACGGAGTCAATTTCTTCTCCGGGCTGGATTTGTTTGTTAATAAGGGGGATAAAATAGCGGTCCTTAGCAAGGACAGTATGGCCATTTCAGCATTCTTTAAAGTGCTTATGGGGGAACTGAAGCCTACCAAAGGCGAGTTCAAGTTTGGCCAAACCATTACAACGGCCTATCTGCCTAATGAAAACGACAAGTTCTTTAATACAAGTGACAACCTGATCGATTGGCTGCGCCAGTTTTCAGAGGGAGAAAAAGACGAGGTATTCATCAGAGGCTTCCTCGGAAAGATGCTTTTCTCCGGCGAAGAAGTCTTTAAAAAAGCAAGTGTGCTTTCCGGTGGCGAAAAGGTGCGTTGTATGATCAGCAAAATGATGCTGGCCCAGGGCAATGTGCTGATCCTGGACGAACCCACCAATCACCTTGATTTGGAATCCATTCAAGCATTCAACAACGCCCTGGCAGATTTTCCGGGCACGGTGCTTTTCACCTCGCATGACCATCAGTTTACGCAAACAATTGCCAATAGGATCATAGAGCTAACGCCAAATGGTTGCCTTGATAAGCTAATGACTTACGATGAGTACGTGGAAAACGAAAAGATTACTGCGCAGAGAGAAGAACTCTATGCCTGATCGGCTATAACCAGGGCCAGTGTTTTGAAGAGCTTTCCGTCTGAGACGAGGTGACCATTGCTCATCATGAGGAAAAGCTCCTCTTCACGTACTGTGTTGTAATGCTTTTCGGAGGTGAATAGCTCAATATCCGACGGGGGACTGGCCAACGCTTTTTGCAAAAAAGCCGGATCGGTAAAATCGGCCGCCTCGCCCCCTTGCATTCCGCAAAGAACAATTTTCTCCTGGAGACATTGATAGGTCATTACGTGAGACCTTGTTCTGATTTCCAAAAACTCAGTTTTTCTCAATACGTCTTCGAAAACCACGTCGCTGAACAAATCCACTATTTTGTCGGCCTTGGCGGGAGTTTCCTTCTTCAACTTCTCCCAGTCGTCAGCGGCAATGCCATTGACGATCAAATAGTCAATAAACTCCTTTTCAAGTGCTGTCAGTTCTTCCCTTGTCAGGGTACGGTACTTTGCCATAGGTGGCAAAGATAAGGCTCAAAATCGTTTCTTATCGCAAAAAAAATAGCACTAGAAATTAGTTGGTTCAATTTCCATGCAGCAACGTTATCACAATTACGTTCTGTGCTGCTAACATTGAGATCAGGTTGTCGGCTTGCTTATCAATGTGCACAGGAAAAGCCGCAACTAAGCTTTATATCAACTACCTTTGTGCTCAAGAATCTCAAAATGATCGATCAATACTTAAGCAATCTGGGCATTTCTAAGCTCAACGAAATGCAGGAGGCTACAATAAAGGCCGCTGGAAAAGAAAAAGAGCTCATCTTGCTTTCTCCCACGGGCTCTGGCAAAACCCTGGCTTTCCTACTTTCCCTTCTCCCACGTCTGGTAAAGGATCAGCAGGGGATGCAAGCACTAATCATCGCACCTTCGAGGGAGCTTGCTATCCAAATCGAACAGGTAGCCAGGGGAATGGGTAGCGGCTTCCGTGTCAATAGTTTCTATGGAGGCCATTCACTCAGAACAGAGCTGAACAACCTCAGCAACCCCCCAGCCATTGCTATCGGCACGCCCGGGCGGCTGCTCGACTTGATCACTAAAGAGGCTTTCGAAACAAAGAGCATTAAGCACCTTATCCTGGATGAGTTCGACAAGTCACTCGAAATGGGTTTCGGTGGTGAAATGTCAAGCATACTTGAACATCTCACCAACCTTAGAACAAGGTTTCTAACTTCTGCCACGCAGGCTGTCAAAATCCCTTCTTTTCTTAAAATGTCGGCACCATACACGCTGGACTTTACCACCAGGTATGAGAATAAGGAAAGTAAATTGGATCAAAAAATGGTAGTGGCCGAGGGCAACGACAAGCTTGATGCCCTCTTCAAACTCCTATGCCTTCTGGGCAGCAAGAAAAGTTTGATCTTTTGTAACCACAGAGAAGCTGTTGACAGGATCGGTGAGTTGTTATCTGTAAAGGGCGTTGAACACAGAACTTATCATGGAAAGCTGGAGCAGGATGCCCGTGAAAAGGTATTGGCGCAGTTTCGCAACGGCAGTGTCAACGTGTTGCTCGCTACAGATTTGGCGGCCAGAGGGCTTGACATCGCCGAAATCGAAAACGTGATACACTACCAGCTTCCTCAAACGCAGGAAGCCTTCATCCACCGGAATGGCAGAACAGCCAGAATGAATGCTTCGGGCAGCTCTTACCTCTTGCTGCTTCAGTCGGAGAAGCCACCAAAGTACCTGGTCAAAAAGCCCCAACTAGTAAATTTGCCGGAAACGCTGCTTACTCCTCCAGCCCCCGCCTGGTCAACACTTGAGTTCTCAGCCGGTAAAAAGGATAAAATCAATAAAGTAGATATTGTTGGTCTGCTCTTCAAAAAAGGTCTTTTGGAAAAGGGAGACATCGGCTTGATAGACGTAACCGACAAGGCTGCCTATGCCGCTGTAAATAGAGAGAAAGCTGTAAAAACAGCCATCAAAGTGAGTGGAGAAAAAATAAAGAAGGTAAAGGTCAGGGTCACGGTACTTTAGAAAAAGTACGAAACCGAAAACAGTGAATAAAAACAGAAAGGCCCGCTTCGCAGCGGGCCTTTCTTTTGCAGATATAATGAATATGACTTAAGCAGCTGCCTTTTTGGCGTCGGCAAGTGATACCGCCTTGTGAGGTTTGATCTCTATTACACCCATTTTATCAAGCAGCTTGATAATATAGTAAGTTGGATCTATTTCATGCCAGCGAATGCCACCAAAATTTGCACGATTACCATATTTATGATGGTTATTGTGATAGCTTTCGCCCATCATGAGGAAGTCTACAGGCAAGAAATTCCGGGAGGTATCACCAACCTCGAAATTTCTGTATCCGTATTTATGAGCAAACCAGTTGATAATCGCTCCATGAATAGGCGACAGAATGAACTGCAGTGGCAGAAACAGCCACAACCACCATGCATCAGCATACAAATAGTACACTCCTACATACAATGCACCCCAAAACACTCTTGAGTACCATGAACGAGCGAATTTATCAAAGGCATCCCATTTTGCAACTCCTTCAGTGAATCTCTTCTCGGGCACTACTCTTCCACTGGCAATATCAGAGTAAATGGTTTTTGTTTTCCACATCATCTTGAAAATGGTCTCATCATACTTTGGAGAGTGAGGATCATTTTCTGTGTCGGCAAAAGCGTGGTGCATCCTGTGCATTACGCCATAGCCGTAAGGGCTCAAGTAATTTGACCCCTGAAATATCCAGGTAAGTACAAAGAATACTTTCTCTGTGAACTTACTCATCGTAAACGCACCGTGCGCTGCATACCGATGTAGAAAGAACGTTTGAAAGAACAATGACAAGTACCACTGGGCAATAAAAAAGGGTATGATAACTTCCATCTTGTTAGTAGTATTTTTTTACGGTTTAGATTTGACCTGTTTATGATCTATTCCCTTAAGACAAAGTCAAATTTAATTTGTGACAGAATTAATAAAATATTTTTTTTCGTAATGGCAACACAGCCATTTACCCGGCCAGCTAAGCCTTTTGGCTGATCTCAAGCCTCAAATCCTCAATGAGCTCTTTGGGCTCCCCAAATGAGCAGGCCTTCTTGAAGCTTTCGATAAGCTGGGCTGAGTTTACCATATCGAAACTTATCTTGCTGGTATCTATTGCCAGCTTCTCCTTAGCTCTTGAAAACAACTGGCGACAGTTCTCTTTCTTTTTATTGACAATCTGCTGAAGTTCGTCGTACTCAATATTGAACACCTCCCTCAACAGGTACACTGCTCTCTCGACAGGCTCCAGCTTTTTATGCAACATTGCTAAAGCAGTAGAAATTTCGTGCTCTATGTCGATATGAGAAAGATCCAGCTTCTCAACAAATTCCTTTGGATTAATGGCATCAAGGTATTCGTTCTTCTTTCGTTTGATTGAATTAAGATGATTGATGCAGCTATTGGTTACCGACTTAATCAAATAGGCCTTTGTGTTTTTTATCTTCTCCTGATCGAGTGTCAACCACTTCAAAAAGGTGTCCTGAACAATGTCCTCGGCATCTTGCCATGAGCCTACCATCTTCAAGGCGAGCCTGTGAAGCAAGGGTTGATAAAGCGTTATCGTTTGAGTCTGATTCACTATAATTCTCAAATTGTATACAAAGGTAAAGTCAATACCTTTAGTTCGCACTATTTGTTTTCGATTATTTAACCTTTAAACAATCGAAGGACCAATAAAGTGCAATTTCGCACGGTATCTGATCAGATTGGATTAATGTGCGCTGGAGAAAATGGATCAATCTGTATTTCTGGAGATTGAATGTTTCGTTTGTGGTTAAATAAAAAAACAAAACTGGTTCAATGCGTCTCGCCCAGCCGGGTTAGGCTTGGACCTTTTGCTTTTTTATGACCACTCGGGATATTGGGTTTAAAGGGTAGTCCCCAAATTTTACAGCTTGCCGGCGTGGTATCGATGCAATGCTTTAAAAAAGCCGCAAACTCTTTGGTCATGCGTGTTCCCTTTGCTACTAACTCCCAGTCTCTGGAGACTATCTTGTTGGTGTCTTCATTCAACCACCTGCGTCGTTTCACCTTTAAAAAACAAGCCTTACCTCGTATAGGAAAGTCTTTTACCAAGATGGCATCGGTTTACCCCTTAGAACTTAATCTCTGACCAGAGAACTCATAAGGGTGCAGATTCTTCTCTTCTAAGCTTATCGTATAGCCTTCGTCAGTCTTTTCAACTGAACCAACATCAAAATACTCAAGGATACCTTCAGGTAACAACAGTTCTAGGATAGATTTTTCCAAGGGAGCTTTTTACCTCAAAATTATACTCTTTCACGATACTCCCCAGATTTTCCGCTTGATCCCTGTTTTTGAGCCCCCTGCAGGGATTGAACGGGGACGCCCAGTCCAGCGACCGGTCGCTGGACAACAAAAAAGCACCGATAGCGAACTATCAGTGCTTTCAAAAGAGCCCCCTGCCGGGATCGAACCAGCGACCTACTGATTACAAGTCAGTTGCTCTACCAGCTGAGCTAAGGAGGCTTCTCTCCATTTGTGTTTCCTTATTTCACTGCGACCCTCCGATTACAAGCAGTTGCTCTATCGGAACGCCGAACCGCAGCTAAGCTAAGGAGGCCTACTATTGCTAGTATTTTGCGATTTCCCTTGCGATTATTCCGTTTGGGACTGCAAAACTAATCGGCTGATTAATTATTGCAAACACTTATTGTGATTTTTTTAAGAGGTTTCGTGAATCACCTTAAGTTGCTCCTTCAAGCCATCCAATTCCTCTTCGGCCTTAACGATTTTTTCGTCAAAGTCGGCCTTCAGCTTGTCAGCTTTTCTGGATGACGCCAGGAACTCCAGGTTGTTTCTCCAAACGGCTATGTCATTTTCCAACGTAGCAATTTGGCGCCTTACCTGTCCCTCTTTTTGGTAGATTTTGCGTTCGCCATGTGGCTCGCTCTTGATCTTACCCACCTGCATGGCCGTCTTGAACTTACGCTGTTCATCCTCGGGCAGTGACTCCGCCGCCTTGTTGAGGGCGTCGATGGCCTCCTGATATTTTTTCTGGATGGTCTTCATTGCATTTCTTGGCACGAAACCAATCTGGCTGTACTTTTCCTGAAAGCCACTAATGATATCCAGATCGAGGCTTTTCTCACCTGCCAGTTTTAGCAACTGCTCGCAAATGTCCTCTTTCTTTTTCAGGTTGTCATAGTACTCCTTCTCTGCTCCCTTGCTTTGCGAACGCTTCCTTTCAAAGAAATGATCACATGCAGCCTTGAACTTGTGGAAGATCTCCTCCTTTACTTTTTCGGGTACAGGCCCTACCTCTCTCCACTGCTGCTGCAATTGCTTGAGTTGATTGGCAGCAGAATCCCATTCCTCACTATCTTTGAGAGCATCCGCCTTTGCTACCAGTTCTTCCTTTAACTTCAGGTTTTCATGTCGCTTTCCTTCCAGCGTCTTAAAGAACCCGCTCTTGTTGCTGAAGAACGTTTTGAACGCTCCCCAGAATCTCTTATTTATCTTCTTGGCGCTTTCCTTTGGCACACCACCAACAGCTTCCCATCTCTTTTGAAGCTCCAGCACTTCCTTCGTCTTCTTATTCCACTCATTGATCTTGTCAGAAGTGAACGACACAAATGTCTCGGCCTCCTCACAAAGCTTTATCTTCACCTCCATGTTGGCTTTCAGCTCCACCTTGAGTTCATCCACCATCTCACGGCGCTTGGAATAAATGAGATCAGAAGCGGCCTTAAAACGTTGCCAAATTTCTTCCTGAGATTCTTTTGGCACCGGCCCCAGGTGTTTGAACTCTTCGTGAAGAACATTCAACTCCTTTACCGCATGTTTGATATTCTCTTCTTTAGTAAGCGCTTCGGCTTTATCACAAAGCTCAAGTTTTGATTCGAGGTTTTTCTTTCTATCGAGTTCCTTGAGTTCAAAATAAATGCTTCGGTTATCGTAGAAGCGATCGATGAGGGCATTGTAGTTGGCCCAAAGCGTTTTTGCGTACTTGCCAGGCACCTGGCCAATCACCTTCCACTCATCCTGTATCTTCTTCAGTGCGGTAATGGAGGTCGTATTCTCCTCGCCATCTACCAAATGGCGAAGCTTTTCCAAAACATCTATCTTCTTCTTGTAATTATCTTCTTTTTGCTGCTCCAGATTCTGAAAAAGCTTGTGCTTTTTCTCACGGAACAATTTATAGTTCTCTTCGAAACGATAGGCGAAATCATTTAACCTAAACTCAAACGAGTCTTCTTCTCCCCCATCTGCCAGGTATTTTTTCAGCGCTTCTTCCCTGTCATGAGCAACCATCTCGTCGTGAACAGCCTTTAGCTCCCTTACTATCCGATCTGCTTTGCGCACGTCGTCCCAGTGAAGCACCTCAGTAAACTTATCTACCAACTGCTCAGGCGAGTAATGGCTATAGTCCTCTGCTTCTTCGTGCTCCTCGCTATCCTCCTCCTCTTCCGCCTCGTCATCGCCTAAAGCATCAGACGCCTCGGCTACTACCTTAGGCTCTTCTTTCTTCTCTTTTTTGTCATCAGAGGCTTCTTCGCCAGCAACAGCTTCCTGTTTTGATTCAGGCGTTAGCTCTTTGCTTTGTGTTCCTGCTTCCGCTTGCGCCGGTGCTTCGGCCTCCGTCGCATCCTTTGCGGTTTCCTCCGCCTTCACTTCTTCCACAGCGGCAACTTCGAGCTTCGGCTGGCTTTCTTCTGTGTCAGGCGCCACCGCTGCATCGGTGCCAGCCAACTCTGGTGTAGCCTCCGGAACGGCGTCTGCAGGAATTTGCTCAGATTCATCCGATTCTACCGGTACTTCGGCAGCAGGTGTTTCAGCTTCTGTTTCTTTCTTTCCGTCTTCATCACGGACATCTACCGAGGGTTGAGAGTCGTCATTGCCAACACTATCACCGGAGTTAACTTCCTCCGAAGCAGTTTTGCTCAACTTCTCATCACCTTCAGACACTTCTTTCTCATTGTTCATCGTGCGCTCCTTGATCAGGTTCTATAGTCTCTGCAATTTAATAATATTAATTCATGTGTCTAATATTTGATTCTATTGCATTGACGATTGGATTTGGACAAAACTACGTTGTGGATATCATTTAAACGTGATTTTGCTCTATTGGACAATTTTGACTCTCAATATTGGATTCCTGTGTTAGGTCTAATTAAGCCTTGGATCCGCAGGGAAATTGGAAAACGCTCTGAATTTACCGCCCATATCTTTGAGCACCTGCCTCCATAGTTCCTCATGTGAATACTCAAAAATATACTGCGGTGCCGTTTTCTTATTTACAATCCAGCTATTGGTATCCAACTCTTCCGAAAGCTGCCCTGCTCCCCAGCCTGAATAGCCAATGAAAAATCTTACTTCATCAGCAGTAACCAACCCTGCACTCATCAGTTCCATCAGCTTCTCAAAATCACCACCCCAATAAATTCCTTTGGCAATTTCCCGCCCCTCTTCCATCAAATGCGGCGAACAATGTACAAAATGAAGCGTATCCTGCTGGACTGGCCCCCCAATAAACAGTGGAATTTCATCATCAGGCGCATCCTCAATCACCTCTGCGAGCGATAGTTCAGAAAGCCTGTTAAGTACAAAACCAATTGAACCATTGACGTCATGCTCACATAGCAAGATCACCGATCTCTCAAAATTCGGGTCTGAGAGGTAGGGCTCTGAGATGAGTAAGTCTCCTTTGTTGGGATTTACCCGTTTAAATGCGTCGAAATGCTCCATTCGGTTTATTCAAAGTCCTTTTGACTACTCCTTTTTTTAAGAGACAACAACTAACTGCTATACACCTAAGAACTGTTCAAATTGAGAACAACTTAGACCCGTTGTTGCCTTACTTAGCTGCAAGACCACATTGCATATATAACATTAATAATAGTCAAATTGTAAGGGCTATTCATAAATTTGAGTCGGATTTGAAAAATACTAAGAAAATGAATATCGCAGATCTGAGAGAAGAATATTCCAGCCAGGTTCTCAACGAGGCGGCTGTAGAGAAAGACCCGCTGCTTCAATTCAACAAGTGGTTTCAGGAAGCGCTTGAAGTAAAAGTGAAAGAACCTAATGCCATGACCTTGTCCACCGTTTCTCCCGATGGACAACCACATGGCAGAATCGTGCTTCTGAAAGGACTGGAAGATGGTGCTTTTCAATTCTTCACTAACTACGAAAGCCACAAGGGCAAAGAACTTGCGCAAAACAACCGAGCTTCTCTGACATTTTTTTGGGCCGACCTTGAAAGACAAGTGCGTATTGAGGGAAGCGTGACGAAGCTAACCGAGGCAGCGTCCTCCAGGTATTATCACTCCCGGCCTTTGGGTAGCCAAATCGGTGCCTGGGTAAGCTTGCAGAGCGAATCGATACCGGACAGGGCATTTTTAGAAAAGAAAACAGAAGATTTCAAGATGAAATTTAGTGGGCTGGCAGAAATACCAAAACCGGACTACTGGGGTGGCTATGGACTGGTGCCAGTGTTGGTTGAATTCTGGCAGGGACGACCAAGCAGGCTGCATGACAGGATCGTGTTCAAAAAAGGCGCAGACGGCTCCTGGCGAATTGAGCGCCTTTCTCCCTGATGGAGGCTAAAAGTGACTTACTATTGTAAGTGAAACAGGTCTTTTACTCCTAAATGCCGCTCAACGGTAAATCCCTCCCCATAGGCAGCACCAATTGAGTGTCCAAGCTCCTTTCCCCTACTTTCCAGCATCTTCATAAACTCCGGAGAGGAAATAAATGTGCTCGGCTCTTTGCTGGCAGGATCATAAAATTGCGATTTAAAGCATTTGATCGCCTGCATTTTCTTTTCCCAAGCAGCTGATACATCAACGATGAAATCGGGCATAATGAAGTTGCTTTGGATATAGTGATACACATTTTTCGCCCTCCAAGGTTGCTGAGGGTTGCCATCAATACTGGTTTCGACCATTCTAAGACCCGACACAAAACTTGCTTCTGACACCAGGCTGGAGGCCCTGCCATGGTCAGGATGGCGGTCACGGATGGCGTTTGCTAAAATGATCTCGGGTTGATACTTCCGTATCATTTTCACCACCTCAAGCTTGTGATGTTCATCTTCGGTAAAAAACCCGTCACGAAACCCCAGGTTCTCCCTAACATGAATACCCATCACTTTACTCGCTTCGGTGGCTTCGGCGGCTCTTACTTCAGGCGTGCCTCTAGTGCCAAGCTCCCCTCTGGTAAGGTCAACAATGCCGACTTTTTTGCCCATCTCAATGTGAGATATGAGTGTTCCTGCGCAGGCAAGTTCGGCGTCGTCGGGGTGCGCCGTAAAAACAAGTACATCAAGTTTCATGAATATAAAACTTATTTTTTATCGGCCTCACGGAATTCGCATGCACGCCCATTTCTGTTATGTAACGAGCTTAGCCTAAGCATGCTCATTTCATGTGTATAAATTTTGATTTTCAGCGGCCACATGGAATAGCCAATAGCATTTCGGAAGTGATAGTCGACTGTTCTCCGACTTTATTCATTTCCGCTAGGTATGGCTCTCCTTATGGCTATTTCATCTAATTAATTCGCAACCTCTGGCCTACTCTGATTACCGAATTTCTTGAAATGCCGTTGAGCCTGCAAAGCTTTGTAACCGACACACCATACCTGTTGCCGATGCCGCTAAGGGTGTCACCACTCCTCACTCGGTGTACGATCACCTTATTGGCCTCTTCAAGGTAAGCGAAGGATGCTCTTGTGAGTGTGTACTTCTGATCTATCAGGCAATTAGTATCAAAATCAAAAAACTCTTTTGGGTCGATGGCATTGCCCTGATACCTCACCTCGAAGTGAAGGTGTGGGCCGCTGCTTCTTCCGGTACTTCCACCCCAGCCTACCAAATCTCCAGCCTTGATTTCGTCACCAACATTCACCAGGCGCTTTGATAAATGTCCATAGAGGGTTTCCACACCATTGTAGTGCCTCACAAGCACATAGTTGCCGTAGCCAGGTCTGTCATAGTTCGCCATTCTTACTACACCATCGAAAGCCACTTTCACAGAGTCGCCTGTTGTAAGTCGCAAATCGACACCATAATGCCAGCGATACCTGCGCAAGCCGAAATCAGACGTAATCACCGACTTTTTCAAGGGATTCTCCCAAACTAACCCTACCTCCGGGTAAAATAATGTCAGCTCAGTAGTGTCTTTGTAATCCAAACCGTTGAATTTGTAAGGGTTGACTCTCTGCGAGTCCCAAATATTGTAGTAGTCTTCAGCGGAAAGCCATACCGAGTCAAGGGACAGCTTGTCGGAAACAGCCACCTCATGGCCATAAGAAAGTATCAATGGCGGTGTAGCCGGACCTCCTTCGGCAGGTGGAGCCATCGCTTCCAGTTCTGCTGTAATGAGGCTATCGAGAAAATCAAAATCAACCGCAAAGGCGTCGTTGGAAACCACAAATAGCGGTGCGGGAGGTATTGGGGCCGGGGTTTCTCTCTTCTTAAAAGAGAAAAAGCTTTTGACCCACGATTTGCTTTCCTGCGCTCGTGATTCAAAAGCTAATAATATTACTACCCAGGCCGCTAGTAGTAAACTTTTCTTGATCATGGCTGCTAAGATACTGCCAATTCTTTCTCCGCCAAAAATCTTTCTGCATCCAATGCACCCATACATCCGCTGCCGGCTGCCGTCACGGCCTGCCTGTAAATATGATCCTGAGCATCTCCGGTGGCAAAAACCCCTTCTATATTTGTTTTGGACGAGCCCGGAATCGTCTTTATATAGCCGTTTTCGTCCATATCAAGCCATTCCTTGAAAATGTCCGTATTGGGTTTGTGTCCAATAGCCACGAAAAATCCTCCAACTTTAAGCTCCCTCTTCTCTCCCGTTTGAGTATTTACCACCCTTACGGCATTTACTTCCTTGTCGCCAAGCACCTCTTCAGTCTCGGTATTCCAGAGAATTTCTATGTTTTTGGCATTTTTCACCCTTTGCTGCATGATCACAGAAGCCCGCATTTCGTCTCTTCTCACAATCATGTACACCTTGCTACATATCTTCGACAGGTAGCTGGCTTCTTCAGCAGCTGTGTCTCCAGCTCCGACAATTGCTACGTCCTGGCCACGGAAAAAGAAACCATCACATACAGCGCAAGCAGACACGCCATGGCCGTTTAGCCTTTGCTCCGACGGAAGGTTCAGCCATTTGGCTGATGCACCCGTTGACACAATCACAGCCTCGGCAGTGATCTCATGTGTTTCATCTACAGTTACTTTGTGTGGATAGGAAGAGAAATCGACAGATGTAGCCAGTCCATAGCGGATATCCGTTCCAAATCGCTCTGCTTGCTTTTGAAAGTCGGTCATCATCTGAGGCCCCATGATCCCTTCAGGGTAGCCAGGATAGTTTTCTACGTCCGTTGTAATGGTTAGCTGACCGCCGGGCTGGCCGCCAGTATACAAAACCGGCTTCAGACCAGCACGAGCAGCGTATATAGCTGCAGTGTATCCTGCGGGCCCAGAACCGATAATCAACACTTTAACTTCTTCTTTTGTCATCTCGAAATATTATTTGCTGTCAACTGTAACACCAATTTAAACGCAAAAGATCGTTTGGTGTCAACGAAAAAAGGTCTCTTTTGAGACCTTTGCTAAATTTTTTGAGTCTTACTACCCCAAGTACGGCTTAAGGGCCTTACTGCGGGATGTATGCCTCAGTCTTCTGATGGCTTTCTCCTTGATCTGGCGAACCCTTTCCCTGGTCAGATTAAACTTCTCACCTATCTCCTCGAGGGTCATTGCATGCTCTCCGTTAAGTCCAAAGTAAAGTGAAATAACGTCGGCTTCTCTGGTTGTAAGCGTAGAAAGTGCCCTCTGTACTTCTTTGCGAAGGGAGTCGTTGATAAGGCCCGAATCCGGAGTCTCCTCCATGTCGTTTTCCAGTACATCCAGCAAGCTGTTCTCTTCGCCCTGAACAAACGGTGCATCCATCGAAACATGACGACCAGAAATCTTCATGGTGTCCACAACCTCACTGGTAGACACCTCCAATACTTCGGCAAGTTCATCCGGAGATGGCTCACGTTCATATTTTTGCTCAAGCTCAGAAAAGGTTTTTGAAATCTTATTTAACGACCCCACCCTGTTCAAGGGAAGGCGCACAATTCTTGATTGCTCGGCCAATGCCTGAAGAATCGACTGGCGAATCCACCAAACTGCATAAGAGATAAACTTAAAACCTCTGGTTTCGTCGAATCGCTGAGCTGCCTTAATAAGGCCCAGGTTTCCTTCATTGATCAAATCACCCAGCGAAAGCCCCTGGTTTTGGTATTGTTTGGCTACTGACACCACAAATCGAAGGTTGGCTTTGGTCAGTTTCTCCAAAGCCATTTGGTCTCCTTCTCTTATTCGTTTAGCTAGTGTTACTTCTTCATCGGGGGTAAGCAGGTCTACTTTACCTATTTCCTGGAGATACTTGTCAAGCGACTGACTCTCACGATTGGTAATCTGCTTACTTATCTTTAACTGTCTCATTCAATATCTGACTTTTTAAAGCCTAATAGACTAAACAATAATATAAAAAGGTAAAGTTCCTTTCTCTAATGTTCCCGCTTTTTTTTTGACAAATGTTAGTTGCTTGTTTCCTGGTTTCGCTCAGGCCGAGGTATCAAAACCTTTCTTGACAGTCTATATTTACCGGTTTTCTTGTCTACTTCAGTCAATTTTACCTTAATTTCCTCACCTACCTCGAGAATACCGTCTAGTTTTTCGATTTTCTCCCACTTGATTTCGGAGATATGTAGAAGGCCATCTTTGCCCGGCATAAACTCAACAAATGCACCAAATGGCATAATTGACTTCACTTTTCCATCGTACACTTCACCAACCACTGGCACGGCAACAATAGCGTTTACACGCTTCACAGCCTTGTCCATCGACTCCTGGTCATTGGCAAAAATACTCACAACACCTCCAGTAGCAATTTCTTCAATGATAACAGTGGCCCCAGTTTCCTTTTGGATTTCCTGAACAATTTTTCCTCCAGGCCCAATCACCGCACCGATCATTTCCCGTTCGATATTAATCCTCACGGACCTTGGCGCATGAGGTTTCAAATCTGCATTAGGAACGGACAATGTCTTTTCAATTTCGTCCATGATGTGCAAACGACCAGCTTTTGCCTGATTAAGTGCCTCTTCAAGCACCTGATAGGAAAGTCCGTCAACCTTGATGTCCATCTGGCAGGCAGTGATGCCATTGCGGGTTCCAGTCACTTTGAAGTCCATGTCGCCCAGGTGATCCTCGTCGCCAAGGATATCGGAAAGAATGGCATATTTGCCAGTTTTGCTATCAGAGATCATCCCCATAGCAATACCTGTAACCGGCGCTTTGATTTTGATACCAGCGTCCATCAGGGCCAGCGTGCCTGCACAAACGGTTGCCATTGACGAAGAACCGTTCGATTCCAGCACGTCAGACACAATGCGAATAGTGTAAGGGTTTTCTTCTTCAGGGGGCAAAACCTGCTTGAGGGCTCTCATGGCCAGGTTACCATGACCAACTTCTCTACGTCCGGGGCCTCTGTTAGGCTTTACTTCGCCAGTTGAAAACGCCGGGAAATTGTAGTGGAGTATAAACTTATTGAAGCCCTTCATCAAAGCGCTGTCAATCATCTGTTCATCCAGCTTGGTACCAAGTGTGACTGACGCAAGGGCCTGCGTTTCACCTCTTGTGAAAATAGCTGAACCGTGGGCTCCGGGCAGGTAGTTTACCTCACTCCAGATATATCTTATTTCGTCAAGATTACGTCCATCCAAGCGCTTTCTTGAGTCGAGAACAAAGTTACGAACAGCTTCCTTCTCAATGTCGTGATAGTATCTTTTGACAAGATCCTTGTCAATAGTTTCTTTCTGCTCCTCGGTAAACGATTCTACATACTCGTCGACAATGGCAGCAAACTGCTCTTTGCGATCAGACTTAGAAGGCATCTGCTTGGCAGCAACTTTATAACATTTGTCATAAAGTTTTTCGTGCATGTCCTTTTTTAGGGCCTCATCGTTGTTTTCGTGATTGTAGGTGCGCTTCACAGTTTTTCCGGCAGCTGCTTCCAGCTCCTTCTGCACCTGGCAATGTATTTTAATTGTGTCGTGCGCAATTTTCAACGCTTCAAGCATTTCTGCCTCAGACACTTCCTTCGACTCGCCTTCCACCATCAGGATATTGTCGTAAGATGCTGCGACAACAAGGTCGAGTGTAGCAGTCTTAGCTTGTGCCGCTGTAGGGCTAATCACATACTGACCGTCAATTTTGGCTACCCTTACTTCAGAGATTGGTCCGCCAAAAGGAATATCGGAAACAGCCAGCGCCGATGAGGCGGCAAGAGCTGCCAAAGCATCGGGCATTACATCGTCACCTGCCGAAATCAATGAAATAGCGATTTGCGTTTCTGCGTGGTAATCGTCAGGGAAAAGTGGACGAATGGCCCTGTCTACAAGTCTTGAAATGAGTATTTCGTAGTCTGACAGTCTACCTTCTCTTTTTAGAAAGCCGCCGGGTATTTTACCTGCCGCTGCAAATTTCTCCTGGTAGTCTACAGACATCGGAAGGAAATCCACTCCTTCTTTTGCGTCTTTGTTGGAAACTACTGTGGCCAGTAGCATTGTGTTGCCCATTTTGACCACCACTGAACCATCCGCTTGCTTAGCTAATTTTCCAGTCTCAATTGTAATCTCTCTGCCGTCAGCAAGGGTTATGGTTTTTGTAATGACGCTTGGATACATAAATATTAGTTAACGTATAAAAAGTAAATCAAATTTTAATTTCGATTGTTTCAGATAAGGGGAAAATAAAAAGAGGGAATCCGTTTTATGAATCCCCTCCCTGAACTTTTTACTTTCTGAGATTCAGTTCAGCTACAATTGCTCTATACCTCGTAATGTCTACCTTAACCAGGTAATCCAATAATCTTCTTCTTTTACCTACCAGCTTCAACAGCCCCAAACGAGAAGAGTGATCCTTCTTGTTGATTTTGAGGTGTTCTGTAAGGTGATTGATGCGGAAGGTGAATAATGAAATCTGAGACTCCGGTGAACCGGTATCTGTCTTAGATTTTAACCGACCATGATTCTCGAAGAGCTCTTGCTTCTTGTCTGTTGATAAATACATGCTTAGCTAAAATAAATTGTATGAATTGAAATTAATGTGCAAAGGTAGAGAGAAGCTTATTGAAATACAAAACTCTGTATAAAATATCCTGACAGGATTATTCTCCTTCCGATTGATCTGATAAGGCTTTTTCTGTTGGCGAACCCTGGCGCTTCTTCTGCACAAAGTCGGCCCATTTCTTCTTTAACCGATCAATGAACATAAGGTAAACATCGGCATCGAAAAGCCGTGAATCGTTGCGGGCCTGCCGGAGGAAAAATGCTCCGAAGGGCAACAGCACCATATTGGGCATCCAGGCGGCGACAGCGCCATCGAGCAAGCCTTCCCTGGCGTACTTTTCGCTCATGATGCTCACTACGTAGAATATAATGAAAAACCCAATGGACAGAATCACTGGCAAGCCAAAACCTCCTTTTTTGATGATGGAGCCTAATGGAGCCCCAATGAAAAACATGACCAGGCAGCTAAAGGCCAGAGCTACCTTTTTGTGCTTTTCGATAATGTGGCGATAAATTTCCGAGTTGAGGTTTTCTATTCTGGTAGCCTGATTAGCGAGGTTAGTCTTTATGTACCTGGCCTTTACCAGGGCGTCATTGACTGCCCGGGTTCTTCTGCTATTGTCGGCAAAATATTTTTCGAAAGTAATTGTATCTCTTGCTGCCTTTTTTCTTTGTAATACCAATTCCTTGGCTGCTCTAATACTATCTGCCTTCGCCTGCTCGTTAGTTTTGGCCTGAGTCTTCGCCAGCGCTTCAACGGCGGACTCTCTCGTAATGCGGGGGGCAGCCGGGGTATTCCCTGTGTTTGGAGATAAAATACTGTCTTCTACAGTGATCTTTACCTCCCCCTGCGACACCGCTACGGCCTCCCTTTCCTTGCTCGTGGCAGCCCTGATAGAGTCAATTTTCCTTTGTCTTCTTTCCTTCAGGTGGTAGTCGTACATTCCATCGGCATTATTGAGCAGATTGAGCCTGACTTCGCTGACCACGCCCTGCATAGAGTCGATGTCATGGGCGAGCTCGCCCATGTCCTTCATGAGTCTGTTGCCGGCAAAAAGCTCCTGTTTAGTACGGTTGAGGTCAAATGAAGCCAGACTGAGCACCATTTTCATTTGACTGAACTCGTTTCTTGCCAGGTCGTTCACCCCACCAAAACTGGCTGTTCTGTTAAATTCATTTTGCCTTGATTCCTGGTAAGAATTGCCATCATAGAGCTCAAAAACGAGGTAGCGGTCATTCAAGATGGTATACATTCTGCATGAATCAGCCACAGTGACGCTATTATTGCCCATTTCTCTGGTGTGATCGTAAATGATCACGTCTTTCATCGACACACCATCAGGAAACTTCTGATTGACTTTGATGCTATAGTTGGGAATGCCGTTATAAAACTGGCCTTCCCGGATGTCCAGCGAGGGCTTTTTCTGCCTGATGTCATAAAGCAGGCTGTAGGCATTGATATTGGCTTCAGGCACAATGAAGTTGTTGTTCATGAAGGCCAAAACCACTAAAAATAAGACAGCGATAAAAAGTGGCCTGAGGGTTCGAACCAGCGAAATACCTGCTGACTTGATGGCGGTTAGCTCGAAATGCTCTCCCAGGTTTCCAAAGGTCATAAGAGACGAGAGCAGTATCGCTAACGGCAAAGCCACCTGTGACATATTGATGCTGAAGTAAAAGATAAGCTCGGCAAAAACGCTAAAACCGAGATCCTTTCCCACGAAATCGTCGAAGTACTTGAGCATATATTGCACAAGCAAAATAAACACCACCACCAAAAAGGTGAGGAAGAAGGGGCCGAAAAATGATTTTAGTATAAGCTTATCAAGTTTCTTCATGCCTGCGGAAAAGTGCTTTGCTGATTAAGGTGCGAGCAACACCTGTTAATTAACCGCAAAAGTAGGCAAAAAGTATTCCTTAACCACCGACTATTTCTTTTAGCGTGTGGATCATTGATTCCCAAAGATCTTCCAATTCTTCAAGATCATCCATGTCAGAATAGTCGGTGATCTTGAGGTAGGTTGACTGCGTCATTTCGTTTTCCTCGAGCTTCAGCTCTACGTAATTGGGGTCGTCATTGTCTTCAGTGCCTTCAAAAACGAACTTAACAAGGCTATTGGCTCGGTGTGAAGTCATCTTAGCTTTGTTTTTCTCCCCGTCCCAAATGAATATGTAGTCCTTGTCTTCGTTGATGTTTACATCGTCGGCAAACCACTGCGCCAACCCACTCGCTGAACTCACATATGGAAAAAGCATTTTTTTCGATGCCCTGAATTCAAACTCTGCTATATACTTGTAGTTACCCATATCGAACTTCTTCAAAAGTGCCTTAATGTATTAAAAATAAAATTGAAGTGAACATAATTTATTTTTTAATAGCCAAATGAGGTGCTTAAGTACTGCGATTCGAACCAACCAGAGGGTCTTTCAATCTTATCGATATGTTCTTCCCCAATAAAAGTTGAAGATTATGGTTGGCAATTAGAAAACAATCTTCATACATTTGCACTCCCATTTTTGGGAGATTAATGGCGGGGTAGCTCAGATGGTTAGAGCGCAGGATTCATAACCCTGAGGTCGGCAGTTCG
>TARA_R110002012_G_scaffold321773_1_pt1 | contig 20365 bp, 29 predicted proteins | sample TARA_R110002012 | Tara Oceans TARA_R110002012 (sample SAMEA4396515) | marine metagenome | biome: Westerlies Biome; feature: [DCM] deep chlorophyll maximum layer (ENVO:01000326); material: water (ENVO:00002006), including particulate matter (ENVO:01000060) such as... | depth 40 m | reverse complement strand
TTCCATTAAAGAAAAAAGAATTGCAAACCCATTAGCCATATATATTCGTAAATCCATTTTATTTAAATGCTAAATACATATATTTTTCTCCACTTGCATTAGTACCTCCGCTTGTACCTTTAACTGTAAATCCATCGGCATCAAGCGACCCAAAAGCAGAACTATTATCATCAGCAATAGCAGTTGAATTAAAAGAAAGACGATTACCAGCACTTCTATTTGAGTCATATACTTCCCAATTAGTACTGTCAACAGTAACAGATTTTATCATTAAAAAAGATGGTTGAAATCCTACACCTGTAATAGCGTGAGTTGCATTACCATCTCCATCATAAGTTCCGACTTTTGACACCCCTGCAACACTTGCAAAAGAATAAACAACAAAATGTTGCCCACTTGCACTTGTATTTTGTAATACTTTATTACCGCTAAACCAAGTAGAACCATCTGCTATAAAATTAGCATCATCATTTAATACTCCATATTTTCCCTCTGATTGTAACCAACAAAACCAGTCATTAGTTGCATCTAATCTTTTCCACATAGCAAATTCAGGCGTAATGCCTACTCCTACATAAGTAGATGCAGATGAACCAGTAATAGAGGTATAACCAGCAACAGAAAAAGAGCCATTACTATTAGCATAAACTGTACTTGTAACATCTCCAACGCTATTAGAAGCACTTACACCACCTGAACCATTAAAACCATAAGCCATATATGCCGCACCACTTTTATTCGCTCCCCACCAACCTAAACTGTTATCAATAGCAACAATATTACTTGTTGGAGTACCTCCATAGGTGGTTGCATTTCCAACTCCTGCCGTTCCTTGTGGGCTACAGGCTGTAGGATCATTTGGAAAGCCAGTTGCACAGCCACTTCCATTTGCATTATTTGATTGAAAAGTTATATAATTAAAATTACCTCTGTAACTATCTCCGACAATCCACCCACTTGCTGTATCAGTAGATTTTACAAAAAACAAATCAGGAATAAAATCAATAGCGATGCTTTTTGTACCACAACCACTATTGTCAGCTCCACAATAACTTGAGCCAGTTCCATTTCCTGTATAAGAAGCACCATCATATATAGCAGTTCCTGATACTGCTGCTGTTTTATTTAAAAGTTTTTTATTTAATCCCATTATAAATTATTAGGTAAAATATATTTAACAATATTTGCCTTTGTCGATAGTGCATTTATTTCTGCTTCTTTATCTGCACATTCTGTTCTTAATTCTGCTCTTGCATCTAACACACTTTGTTCAGTTGTGTTTCCAAGTTCTTGGTCTCTTATTATTATCCAATCTGTTTTAGATAATTTTTGATTATACACTTCTTTTAAATTTGAAATTTTATCCGATTTTAATTCAGAAACTGACTGACTCCAAGTCTTGTTTGTTTTAGAGTAACTAAAAACACTATTATCAGAATCAAAACTTAAGCTTCCTAAATTATGTATTATATTATCATAATCACTTGGGTATTCAACATCATAAAATCCGTGAGTTTCTAATTCAGAATCCGATAACAAATCAAACCCTGCAATTATATTTCCCCAAGATTTTGGAACTGATGAATATTGTTTTATTGAACCATTTATTTCTATTGCTTTTGCCATATTTTTATTTTTTATCTATTAACTTGGAGTTGCATCTGATGTATAAGCTGCAACTGAATAATTAAAAATTGCATTAACTGAATCATCTATACATTCCACTTGAATCATATTTGTTGAACCTCCTGCGTAATCTACTGCACCAACTTTATTAAAAGTTTCACTTGTTCCAGCATCACTATCAAAAGTAATTGTTTCACTTCCTGTCAAATTATAGAAAGTAATAACTTGTCCTTGTTTAAAGTTTGTAAAATCAAACTCTATTGCTCCTGTTAAGCTACTCCCCATTTTAAATGTTGTTCCTGCTGCCCAGTCAATACTTACTGCTCCTGTATAAGTAGTAATATCAACTTTAGCTGTATATCTGTTTTCTAATTTTGCAAAAGTAACATTATCATCTAAAATTTTAGCTGTAACAACAGCATCGTTTGTTATTGTTAAAGCTCCTCCTCCAGTTACTTCTCCTGTGTGAGTTGCATTTTGAGCAGTATTTGTTACAGTTACATTTCCTGTTGCTGCATTTACAGAAACTCCTGATCCTGCAATTATACTATCTACGTCTCCTGCTATTCCTGTAGCCCAAGCAAAAGTTCCATCAGACTGAGATGTTAAAACTTGTCCTGATGCTCCATTACCTGAAACTGCCAATTGAGTTGCAGTAATTCCATCATCTGAAATAGCTAAAGTTACCGAGGTATCTGCTACTGTTGTTTTTGCTAAAGGTGCTGTTGCTGTAATATTTGCTCCTTCATACAATTCATCTTCATTGTCATTTACTTTGTCAAAAGCATCTCTGATTGGATCTCCTGTTCCATCATTTGCTGTTGTTCCAATATTTATTGCTTGTTTTGCCATTATTTTTAAATTTGTGTTACGTCTGCTTTATAATTTGTTGTGTCAGCTTTAAATGCTGCTCCTGAAATTGTTGTTCTATCTGCTGTAATTTGAAAAGTATTCCAACACGCTGGAGCTGAAATATCAGAAATATCTCTAGTTGTATAAGGCAAATCAACTCCGAAACTTCCGTAAGTTATCATCGCACAATATACTTTTCCCCAATTTATGTTGTTAGCCATTACTTTTTATTATTTTTAATTTTTGTAAAAATTTAGTTAATTTAATTATATTTTTTTCTTTTGGTTTGTATTTTTTTATAATACCCATCCACTCAATGTATTAAAATCTTTATCAGGGTACATTCCTGTATCTTGACTTGATGTATATTCTACATATAAATTACTATTGTCATCCATATAATCCATAAATCTATTTGTATAAAATTCAGCAAAATCTTTTGCTTTTGCAGTTAAAGAATCTAACTCATCTTTAGAAATAGTTTGACTGGATTCAGACATATGTTTAAATATTCCTCCATTATTAATTTGATATGCACAAAAAGGAATATAAGCTGATTGACTATACCATATTAACATAGGTTTTATATAACTATTTAATAGAGTTTTATAATTAGAATTTATAGCATCATCTAAAGTTTCTGCAATTATTATATCCATTATTTTATCATATAATTTTGTTCCTAAATAATTCTGAATGTAAACGTCTTGTGCTACTTCAACAAACTGAATTAATTTATCTTCATCAAGAGTTCCGTCTATAATAGACTTTCTCTTTAATTCCGTCATTGTTATAAATAGTGCTTTCATTATTTTTTATTTGTTGGATAAGCTCCTTTGTCTGATCTGGTCCAATTTGCTTCTGACATTTCAGGAGGATTTATTGGAGGAGTAAATCCCTTTTTTACAGCATCTTTCTCAGAAACTTCATTAGAAGCATTAATTTTTTTTCTATAAACTCTTCTTTCCCAGGTATGTTTGCAGTTTTTTCCTCCTTGCCATTTTAAAAGACTATAACTTCTTTTTTTATGCCCTAATTCCCTATTTACCCCTTTAAAACTCATTAAGTTTATATCTTCTAATCTAAAAACTATATTCTCTTTAGATAACTTCATCATAGTAACACAAAACCTCCTTGAGTTTGTTGATTTAATTTTTTCTTTATAAGAATATCTAATTTTATATCCAGAATTATCTTGTTTTGATTCTTTTGTAGGTTTAGCATCCTTTTTTTCAGGAAGAGCTGAAGCAGATAAATTAGTTAATTTATTTATATCAAATTCTAAATTGTCTTTATTAACGTCTTCTTTATAAATTAATTCCCAATCATCTTCAACTTTTTCTCCTAATGTTTTTAGTTGATTTAATAAATCTTCGGCTTCATCTTCAGATAATTCATCTTTTTCAATAGAAGATAGTTTTTCTCCTGTTTCTTCTTCTCTTTTTATTTTAGTTGCAATATTATCTAATTCTGTAAATTCTATAGGTTGTAATGTTATAAAATATAAATCAAGATAAATTCCATTATATGATAAAAGCTCTTTAAAAGAATCAATTAATAATTGTTGAAAAGGTCTTATAACCATATTGTCCATTAATATAGAAGCTGTTCTTAATTCTTCAGCATTATTTCCAAAACCTGTATTATCTTTAATTCCTAACAAAATTGGAGAAACTATTCCGTGTCCAATCATAATTTTTTCTCTACTTTCTTTAGATAAAAAATCATATTGTGCGTGAGCATCAGGTAAATTAATAGGCTCTATATTTGATTGATTTGCAGACTCTTCATTAAAAGCTAAAATAAATCTTCCTGCATTAGAAGACCCACTGAATTTATCATATATTTTTCTTTCTATTAATTCTTGTGTTTCATCATTAGGAATACCATTATTAAAGTTTATAAGCATTGATGGCTGTAATCCATTTTGAATATTACTTAAATGATAATTTGATACTTCTTCCTCTAAAGTTGCATACTGCAAACACCCTTGATAATCGACAGGACTATAATAATAAAACCCTGCTTTATAAGGTTTTATAACATATAATTCTATTTTTTCTGTTTTACTTCCATTTTTAAAAGTAGGGATTCTTTTTGGTTTGTCTGAAGATTTTAATTCAGACCAATCGTGAAAATAATAATATGCTTCTACTTTTCCGTTTTTAGATTTTTCTGCCCTAAGCGTTTCCATTGGAAAATGTTGTAAAGAAGCTATCTCTTTTTTTCTTGCTTTATAAATAACCTGAATAGAGGCTTGTCCTAACATTTTTAAATCAGCAGATATTTTTCTTACATCTTTATCTTGCAATAAGTTTTTCATTTCTCCAAAAGATTCAGGCTTTTCTTTTGAATTAGTTGCATCTAAACCTCTACCATAAATCATATCAGAGATTCCATTAATACATCTACTGTTTGTAGGACTGCCTAAATATCTTTCTATTAATTCTCCAAAATAATTATTATCACTACCATAGTCAATCCAATTTTTATTATTAGATTCAACTACTTTTGGAACTTCATATCCAGTTAAATTAACCACTTTTAAATTCATACAAATATATATTGTTGGTTGCTGTCTCCTGAATCACTTTCTTTATATTGACCATCATTAATTGTGTATTTTTGGTCCGCATCATAGCTATCCGTACAATAAGCCTTATCTCTAAACCATAAAGTTGAACCTTTATATAATTCTAAATAATACATTCCATTATCTACCAAAAAACCTGTAGTAGAAAAAATACAATCTAAATTTATAAAATTATTATTTTCAACAGCATTAACAGTAATAGTTTGAGATTGATTTGTTCCATCTCTTGTTAATTTAAGTGTTAATCCTGTTGTAGCTGTTTTAAGCCTAGGAACAACACTTATTGTTTGAGAGCTCGTTGTTGGAGTTAGTCTTACCATATTAATATAACTAAAAGAATCTTATTTTGTTTTATAAAAAAAATGGGGAAAAATCCCCATTTAAAACATACAATGATTTTAAACTCTTATTAAGAATTTGTTCCTACTGTAATAGTTTCTGTAGCAGAGCTAAGTCCAGCGTAAGGATTTGCTGCTGTTGCTCCAGCAATAAAATTAGCAGGTAAAGCTTCCATCGCTGTAAGCGTTAATGTATACCCACTTAAATCTGCCATACCTCCTCCAGTTACTATAGTTCCTCCTGTAACATCACATCCGTGCTCTAATCCCATCAAAAAAGCATTTCCATTATTATCTAAAACACAAACGTGAGGTCTTCCATAAGCCATCAATTTTAATTCTTTATTATCTTCTTTAGATAATTTTTTAAGAGTTAAATTTAAAGTTTGTTCAAAGTATGTTGTTCCAGTTTCTCTTGAACTCGTAATTGTTTGTTCAAAAGCACTATTTCCTTTTACTACATATTCAAATGCAACAAAAGTTCCTGATGCATCAGTTATTTCATCATTTGTTTGCGTAACAGTACCTAAGTCTCCGAAATCTGTGAAAAATACTTTTTGTATTCCTCCAACGACATCTTTACAAGGTTCTTTACGTCCGATAGTTAAATCACAAGCCATTTTTTATATTTTTTTATTAAAAAAAGGCAGGTAGGTTATAATTCCCTTCCCCACCTTTTTTTGTTATTAATTATTTGTTGTAGTTCCTACGTGTAAAGAACAATATCTCCACCTACTGCGTGTTGAATACCTGCTGTAAATCTCATTACAACTCTTACATTTTGTGAACCATCTGTTTCAGCCATATCTATAACTTTAACTTCATTTTGATCTGAAATTAAACCTGTTCCAAAAAACAAGTTAGATTTTTCTGCTGCAATCATAATATTGTTAGGTAAACCATTTGCCATAGCGACAGAAAGTCCATCGAATGATAATGCTTGACCACTATACCACATTTGTCCTTCATCTTTATAACCTGCACCAAATCCAGTACCTAAGGCAAATCCCCCAAGGGCTCTCGTGTAGGCTCTTATTACATTAGGAGCACAATATATTGTTAAATCATCTGATCCATAAACTGTACTTGGAATAGCATCTGCTACTTTTCCTAATTCAGTAATAACATTAGCTGCTGTAACATCTGTAGCAATTACATCATTAACGTCTCCGTCTGCTGCTAAAGTTTGTTTGAATCCATCAAACTCGCCTTCTGTAGCATTAGTTCCGTTCCAAATGTTTTGTTCTATTTTTTGAGCTACTTTTGCTCCAACGTGAGCAATTAAGAAATCAGAAAACTTTTTAGGTAAATCAGAAAAGGCTGAATATCCCATAGAAATTGCTTCCCAATCTGATACAAAATCTTTTTTACATAATTGAAGATTTACTTGAAATTCTTCTGGTTGTAAAATTCTTTCTGTTAATGTAAGTGTAGAGGTTGCTGAAAAATCACAAGTTGCATCTTTTACTATTGCATCAGTTGCTACTTTTTTCATTACTTCTTTATACTTTATATTTGGCTTAATTGTTATTAAACCATTTGCTAATGTTGAACCACTCAATAAAGCAGCAGAAACATATTTTCCTGCAAACTCTCCTGCATATGTAGTTGTTATACTTGTTGTTGTTGCCATTTTTTAATTTAATTTTAAATGTTTGAAATTTTTTGCATTACTCTGTCTAAAGTTGAAGCTCCTTTTTGTCTTTTTAAATTTACGTTTAGAGGTTTATTTTCTTCTCCTTCTGGATTATGAATTAAAGGCTCTACTTCTGATTCAACAGAAGATAATTCCTCTTTAGGAACTTCTAAAGATTGATCTACAGGTTTAATCATTCCCCTTAATTGATCTACAACTCCTCTTAATTCAGCCAATTCCTGCTTAGTAGCATAAACGTCTTCATCTAACTCTTCTTTAGTTTCTTCTTCTGTTGGAGCTTCTTCAAGCTCTACAGTTTCTTCTTTTTTATTGTTTTCTTTAGTTTCTTCAGATAAAAGAGTTTTTTCTTTATTTTCAGAAACATCATCAGCCTTCGCCTCTACTATTTCTTCTTTAGTTTCTCCTTCCACTTCAGCACCTAAAAGAACATTTTTAAATTTTTCTACAATTTCGGTTGCTTTCATAATTATTATATATTAATATTACTTATTTAATAGGTTCTTGTTGTATTTTTATTAACTACTACTATTTGTTATAGTTCTTGGAGTATTTGTATTGTTTATAGTTCCAGCAGAATCACTTGACCCTATTGTAATATTTCCTATTCCCTGAGCTTGTAATGTTCCATCACAACATTCTTTAGAATAAGTTCCATCATCACACAAACACCCTCTTCTTTTCCCTTTTGGAGAAGTAGAAGAAACTGTTTTTTTGTTTTTTTTTGCCATAATTATTTTATATTTAAAGGTTCTTTATTTATTTCTTTTAATGCTTTTGGAGCAAAGGTTAAAATTCCAGCATCACCTCCCCAGGCATCCCATAATAATTTTCCACATCCCTCTCCATATTTTTGGTTTTTATCTCTTTTAAATCTTACATAAGAAGCCATATGAGCAATAAACCATCTTGATACTGGTTTTCCGCTTGAAAGAAGTTTTGCAGCTTCCCATCCAGATTTAGTTCCACAAGAAGAATGAGGATTATTTTTTTTAAAACTTAATGCTCTTTTTGCATTATTTTTAACAGCATCAGGATATGAATATTTTTTTTCTGATAATTCTGTTTTTTCTAATGAAAGCATTTTTTCTTCTTCTTTTAATTCAAGTTCTTTTAATTTTGCTCCTGACCATCTTAACCCTGCTTTTCCACCCCATAATAAATATGAAATAGTTCCACAAGCTTTAGTATTTCCTTCATCATAATACTCTTTAGCTCTACTTAAATAACTAAACATTCTTTTAATTGTAGATGTCGTTAAAGCTTCTCCTTTTGCTAATTGTTGTGCTCTGATTTTTCCAACCTGTGTAGCACACTTGTTATTAACTTTTTTATTTAATTCAATGCCTTTTTTTGCGTTGTTTTTTACCGCACTAGGATAGTCTGAATATGATTCTAAATTTTCTTCTTCTAACAATTCTTCTAATTCTGATGTTAGCTTTTTTAAAATTGTTTCAGCTTCGTTTTCTACAATATGTTTTTCACAAGGCATATACCAAGTATTTCCTTCATACTCGTGCTCGTGATAACCAACACAATTAATTTCTTTAGAAACCTCTATTGCTTTATCTATAGAAGAATATGCAAGTCTGTCATCTATAATTGCAAAATCTTTATTAACAACAATACTTTTAAATTTTTCTTTAATAGATTCTTTTGGTCTTTCTGCTTTATCTGCAAAATATCCTTCAATAGAAAATCCATTTATTTCACCTTCTTTTACTTGATTCCATATTTCATCATTTAATACTTTTACAGAAATCATCCAGGTATTTAAAGGAAGATCCATTTTATATTTTTTAGATTTATCTTTCTTTTTATCTTCAATAATCCAAGATTCAACAACAGACATTCCTTTTAAAACGTCTTGATGTTCTAATGTTGAATTGTTTTGGTTACCTTTCATTAAAAAAAGCTCTGAAGCTTTTCTTACAGTCTCTTTTGAAAAATAAATATAATATTCTCCATCATCATCTTTTCTTAATATTTTTCTGTCAGGAATTAATGCAGGACCCATTAAAATTCTTTTTTCTGAATCTACTTCAGCTAATTGAATTGGTTGTTTTTTTAATGCAATAAATTCCTCTTCAATAGCAGGATTTTCAACTACAGAAATAGCCTCTATTCCACTAAATTCATTTTCTTCATCTATAATTAATTCTATAATTCTTTCCATATCAATATAACTCTTTAATAATTATTATGTTTTAAATATTAGCCAATACTAGCTGTTGTTAATACTTTGTTTTCTAATTCCTGTAAATTTGTTATGTCATCACTAACAACATAAGCTCTAATAGGATCTCCAGTTATACTAGATATTGTGTTTGCTAATTGTGAGGTTTGAGACTGTCCTACAATGTTAAAATTAGGAACAACACCTCCGTCAGAAACAGATTCAGATGAAGGAGAAGCAGAAAATTCTCCTGCCTGAGAATTTAATTGTGCTATTGCAGCATTAGCTTGTTGTTTAGCAGAAACAAACATTCCTGCAATTACAGCAGATTGAGCAACCCAAGCAGCAATCATAACAGGATTAATTCCTGCTTGAGAAAGAGTTTTACTACCTTCTAATGCTATAACTCCAGAAGTTATTAATATTTCAGCAGCTAATTGAGCAGCCATAATTCCTGCTTTAATTTGTGCCATTTTTAATTCTTGTTTTATAGACTGTTCATTTATCTTTCTTTTAGCTTCTTCTGCTTGTTCTAAAATTCTAGTTCTTTCACTAGCAGTTAAATTTTCATTTGCTAAAAGCTTTTGAGTTCTAGCGTCTATCATAGATAATTCTCTTTCTCTTTGAGCTTCTATATTTCCAAACAGAACCTGATTCACTTCTTGAAGTCCGTCAGCAGATTGTTTTATTATAGCCAAGACTTCTTTCCTTTCTTCCAGAGCATCTTTTTTTCTTAAAGATCTCATTTTGTTAGCTAATTTTTGTTTTTCAGTAAAATGTTTTTCTAATTCAGAAAGTTCATCATCATCAGCTCCTTTTCTTATAGACTTTAATAATTTTTCAAAATCTACTTGTTTAACTTTTTCTCTCTTTTTTACTTTGTCTTTTTTATCTTTTATTATTTCATCAGCAAGTTCTTCAGTTTCTAACATATCAAGCAATCTGTCTTTAGACTTATTTAATTCATCTTGCTCTTCTTTTGCTCTTCTTTTTATGCCATTAATTTGAACCCCTAAAAATCGTTGTGCTTCTTCGGTATTTTTTTCTAAGCTTGTTGTTTCACCTCTTCTTGCCATAGTTGATGCAAGTCTGTAAACGTGTTCATTGTCAGCAAAATCTTTTCTCGCTTCATCTAGTTCTTCTTCAGTTTTTAATTGTAACTCTATTTCTTTTGTATAAATTTCTTCTAATCGAGTTTGAATTGCTGCTGCTTTTGCTAGTCTCTTTAAAGAATTAATTTTTTTATCAATTTGCATTCTTGACTCTTCAGTTAATTTTCCATTTTTATCTAACTGTATATTAAAATCTGGATACTGTTTATTAAGTTTAGTAACAATTTTGTTTAATTCTTCTTGACTTAAATTTCCTCTATCTATTAATTTAGTTATTGTTGATAATTTTCCTCCTGCTTTAGCTAAGGCTTCAGCCAATTTATCAGTTTCTTTTGAAGCTCCATCGCTACTCATAGACCATTTTTCTAAAAGAGTAATTCCCACTTGAAGAGCAAGTACAATTCCTAAAGGACCTCTTAATTGCATCCATAATAATCTCATAGCATTTTTAAGCCCTCCAGTTGTAGCAATTAGCGTAATAAATAAAGTTGACATTTGAGATAAGTTGTTAGCGACCCCTCTTATCCCATAGTTCATATCTGAAATAGTTCTGGTAAATTCTGTTAAAACAGCTCCAGCTAAACCAGTTTTATTCATCATATCAAGATTTTTCTTCCCAGCATTTTGAGCTGCCGCACCTTGCTGATCTAATCTTGTTTTTACAGAAGCAAGAGCAGAATCTAAATTCTTAAAACTTTTAGTTTGTCCGTCAACAACTTGTCTTATTTTTCCTTTGTCAAGGATTTCAAATTCAAAGACAACAACATTTCTACTTGTAGCCATATTTTCTTCTTTTTATTGTTTTTCTAAATTCTTTTATACTTTCAGGTAATTTATGACTTCCTTTAGCAAAATCAATTAATTCATCTACCCCATAGTATTCTTCTATTTTTAATGTTTCTATTAATGTTTTTAACATAATTATAATGTATTTACAACTGTTGTTCCTCCATCAGAAGCAGTTGAATTTTTATCTGTTGTCATATTGCCACTATCTACTGTAGCTCCTAATTTAGATACATCTTTAATATAATATCCATAAGAAGAATCTGAAACAGGTCTATCTCCTGTATTACTTATTACGTTTAATAATTCCAATTCTGATATTCCTGTTAAAAAATTTGTTTTAATAGAATTTATTCTATAAAGTCTATCAAAAATAGTAATATCATCTGCTAAAGAAAATGTAGATAAAAAAGACAAAGGTAATTTTGCTCTATATTTAAATAATCTTTTTTCTTTTGTAAAGACCTCCTCTATATAAGATTTATAATATGTTTTAAATAAAGAATTAACAGAAGGAGTTAAAGCATATTCATTATCTTGTATTCCAAAATTAATACTTTGACTTGTGTCGTTTAATTCTTCAGAATTAGATGGAGCATAATAAGTATTAATAATACTTTTTGCAGTTACATCATTATTTGAATCTTTTACTGTTGCTATAGGTAAATTACCTTGAATATCAGTTTTAACTCCATAAAAAATTAAAGGGTTATTTGTTACTAAAGGTCCGCTTGTTTGTCCATCAGATTCAAAACTACCATCTCCACAATAGCCTACAATATATTCAGTTGGATCCCCTTGTGTTACAACATCCCAGGAGGCTAAAGTTCCAGAGCCATTTTCTTCAGTTACATTAACTTCCATAGAGCCTGTTACTGAATTATATGAAGTTACTCTTCCAAACATATTATTTCCAGAATTAGCTGTAGAAGAAATTCTTACTAAAGTTCCAGAATATAAATTAAGAGAATTTGAAACTGTAAGAGTTTTACTTCCTAACCCAATAGCAACTGATGTTGTAGAACTTGTTGTTATATTAGTATCTTCATCATCAAAAAGTCTATGAAATTTCATATGTTCAAAAGGAACTTCTACTTTATAAGACTGACCATCAAAAAATCTATTATCTAATCCTTTATAAAAATCATCTCCCCAAGCTTTACCAAATCTAGTTAAATGGTCTTTTGCTAAATAAGTTTCTTTTCCTAAATATGTAAAATCTATATCGCTAAAAGGAAGAACTGTTGATACTTCAGAAAGAGAAGAATCAATATATTCTGTTATATTCCAATTTTTAGTAGAATCACTATAAAAATTATCTAAAGGTTTAACAACTAAGTTTGTTCCTTCTTTAAAAATAATTAAATTAAACATTTTAAAAAGCCCAGTTAAAAAATCTATTGTTTTTATTAAAGGAACTGATTTTGTTGGTTCTAATTGTAAAGAACTAGAAACATTTAAATTTCCGCTTTTTAAGAAAGTTAATGAACTAGAAATTTCATCATAATTTACTATTTTTTGTCCTGTTCTAACATATAAAAATTTAGTGTCTTTTTTCATTCTAGCTTCAACATTCATAGTAAGCCAAGTAAAAGTATAATTTGAAGAGGTTTTAGATTCTAAATAAATAGTATAATCTCCAGGAGGGAGTCTATCATCTCCCATAGTTAATGTTTTAACATTTAAAGTTGCTCCTGCTTTATTACCTTTTAAAGGACTTATGAATTTAGGCAAAACTGTGTTTCTTACAAAAGGCTGTCCGTCTTTATATAAAACCAAATCAAATGGAGGATCTGTAACAGGAACCTTAACATCAATAGTAATTCTATATCCAACAGCATTTTTTTTATTAGAAGGTCTTAGTCTTAATGTTGCTCCAAAATCCATAATAGTAGCTTGACCATTTTGCATCATAAATCCATCTGTAGGACTTATTGTGTTGAATTTTAATTGATTTGAAACTTTATTATCTGTTTCTTTTACTTCATCTCCTTTAAGACTATTTCCCCAAACATATAGATTATTTATAACATCATTTGATTGTGAAAGAAAATCAGAAGAAAATGACAAAGATGAAGAATATCCATTAGCTGTTGTGTATTTATGTTCTATCGCTTTTAATATAAAAGGAACTGAAATTGCTGGTTTTAATTCTTTCCACCAAACACCTCCCATTGAAGAGGTTTGATTTAAATATAAATTATTTAAAGATTCTGCTGAACTATCATATTTCAAATTTGTAGAATGAGTTATTAAAGGATAAATTAATGCATCTGTATAAGTAGTTGAATCTACAGTAATATCTAAACCTTCTTCAGCATAAGAAACAACATTTGCAGAAGTATAATCGTGAGTTAATTTAGAGTCTAGTAAAGTTAATGCTTGTAAATTATCATCTCCTAAAATATCTTTTAATTCTATTGTATCACTAAAAAAAGTTACTTTATAGGAATAAGGTTTATTGTTTTTTAATATTGTTGATTCTATTTTTAATTTTCCTGTTCTGAAAGTTTGATAATTTAATTCTAAAACTGCATCAATTTTTTGTCTTGCATCAAAAGAATATCCTCCATCACTACTATATATTTCAGGTATATAAAAATGATCTAATATTTTATTATTAGTTCTTGAAGCTGGAATTGTAAAAGTCTTTGTGTAAGGAATAAAAACTTTTTGTATATCTTTAATATTTTGAATACTTTCTACAAGAATTATACTTTCAAATTCAAATAATTCAACCTGACTTCCTTCAATATATAATTGTAGTTTTTGCATTACCTAACTGAGTTTATTGTATCAAATGAAAAATCAAAAGAAACTGTATAATTAATTAATTTGTCATTAAGACTTGTTTTATATTTAAAAGATTTTGTTTTAGGAATTGCCGCTAGTTTATTTGATTCCCAAACCAACCATATATTTTCACTTAAAAATAATTCTTCAATAGTTTTATTAAAATCTTCATTAACATAACCTGTATTTAAAGATATGTTTGTTTGACCTTGAACATTAAATCTTTGAAATTGAGATTTTTCTGTTGAATATGTTGCAGAAGAGGTTATTATATTTCTTTTAAAAGAATCATCTTTAACATTTAATAATTCATTTGTAGATTTAAAAAAATACATTTGTTGTATTACTCCAAATTTATTAACAAAATAACATTGAATAGGAGTATATTTTGGTTCACAAATAGGTTGAAGAGTTATAGTTTTTAATACAGAAGATTGTCCATCGTTATAAACAACAATATTATAAGGAGTATTGTTTGTGTTTGGTTGAAAAGTAACATATTTAACACAACTTGCTGCTGTTTGATCGTAATCACTTGCAGTATCTACTGTTGTTTGACTTCCATTTCTTGTATATACAATTTCTATATCATCTTCCGTATAAAAAGGAATTTCTATTGAGGTTCCTTCAGGAACATAAGTATAATTAGAAGAAACTAATGCGTGTCTACTTAGTTGAGGTTGTGTTCCTTCACTAAAATAACCATATCCGTTAAATGATAAATAATATTCTGTTGCCATATTTTATGTTATTGTTGATTCTATTTGAACCCATTTAATATAATTTTTGTTGCTGTCTAAAGGAAGTGATATAGTAGGTTCTAAATATTCTTTAATAATTTGAGATAATTCAAAAATTACATAATCATTTGAGCCAATAGGTTTTTTACTTATTGATAAAATAACAGTTCCTTTATCTGTTGTTTTAGTTCCTGAATATATATAAATTTGTAAAGCTACACTAACTAAACTTGCCTGTTGATATTTAACATAAAAAGGACTTCTTGTATTTATTTTTACTTCTGGCATTATTAATATTGATTATATGAATAAGGTGCCCACATAGGGAGTTGTCTTCTTTCAACAATAACTCCTGCTGAAACTCTTACCGCAATTAAATATCTAAGAAAACTTGCTCCATAAGCTTGAAATGATTGAAGACAAGCTTCTTTTAAATCTAAAGGCAAATCATCATATGCATAAGGACCTGGAGATGGAGCATATTGGTTAAGCCAAGGTCTTACAGGTTTTAACCACCATCCATCAGGACAATTTTTAACAAAAGTTTGAACTCCTGCGTGTAATCTATATATATGCATATCACAACCTATTTGCCAAATTCTTGTAGTCAACACATCTCCAGTTCCTCCTTCATTTTGTAATTTAGCATACATATTTCTAATAAACCAAGTAGGATTAGTTCTTAATTCTTGAAAGCCATTATATATATAATTATTATATAAAGCATTTCTTAAAGAAGTACCATAAGGCACAAATCCTCCTCCAGAATCTAATAAGGTTTGAGTTATTCCTGTTTCAAAAACCTCTATTATTACTTCAATATTAGAAGAGGTGCAAGATCCGTTACTTACAGTATAGAAAAATTTATCTGCTCCAACCCTTCCAGTATCAGGAGTAAAAGTTATAAGTTTATTGTTAAATACAGATCCAAGAGTTCCATAATTAGGAGGATCTGTAATAGCAACTGTAATAGGAAGGTCTCTAGGATCTTCTCCTTCCAAAGTTATTTGTTTTGATGTATTTTTAGCAACTTTAATAGTAAAATCATTTCCAAAAGGACAAGCTGTTGCTATTTCTGCCTTTAATTCAACCCATTTAATATAGTCTTTATTGCTGTCTAATGGCAATGTAATTGTTGGTTCTATTTCATCTTTTATTAAATCTGTTAAATCAAAAATTACATAATCATTTCCAGGAATAGGAGTTTTATATAAAGAATAATTTGGGTTTGCATTTTGTCCTTTTCCACTATCTTTTAGCCCTGAATATATATAAACGTCTAAAGAACAAGAAATCATTGATGCTTGTTGGAACTTCCTTATAAATGGAGAAGATACGTTTGCTTTTAATTCTGGTACAAATGACATTTATTTAATGTTTCTATTAGTTTTCTTTAAGTGAGTATCTATATCTAATAAATAAGATCTAGATATATCGTTTAATAATTTTTTTTCTAAGCTATCTATAATAAATCTTGAAATTCCTGCTCCTTGATAATTAAATCTTTTTATAGTTCCTCTTTTTTTAATAGCAGCACTTATTATAGTAGCCCATTTATTATCATTTATTGTCATTCCAGCAGTAAGAGAAACAATTCCTTTTGCTTTAGCCCATTCTTTTATTTTATTAATACTTGGAAATCTTCCTGGAGAAGTTCCTTTATCAACAGAATCATAATAATCCAAAGCAGTTACTTTTATTCCAGCTTGATCGTATGCATTAAATGATTTTGCTTTTATAGAATTAGAAAGGCTTCTTGTAGCGTTTAAATTTTGTTGTTCAAGTCTTTCTCTTATTTTTTGTTCTACAATAGGAACATATTTATCAAGAGCTATTTTTAAGTTTTTTTCTAACATATTATATATCGTATTCTATGTTAGGAATTTCTATATTAAATGTAACTGCCCACCCTGCTAAATCATTTTCATATCTGTCTTGAAAAGGTTCTGCTACTGTTCCTGGAGTTACTCTTAAATCTGCATTATATAAAATACCTCTTTGCAAATGACTTTGTATGTCATTAACAACTTGTAATTGTCCATTTAAAACATCTTGTAAATTATTATTGCCATAAAAAGAATCAAAAGAACTTGTTAATTTATTACTGTCAACAATATCGGCTGCAATTATATTTATAGTTACAGTCATTATTTTATCATCAAAAACTGTATTTCCTAAAATAATATGAGCTAAAGGAAATATTGTAGTTTTATTTAAATCTACATCCATTATGTCTCCAAAGCTTACAGTATTAGTAATTCCATTTGCTCTTAACCTATCTTTTATACTGTCTAGCAAATCATATAATTGTTTCATTATTTTTATTTTATTTATTACTTGTTTTACGCCTTAAAGGTATATTTCCTTTAAAAGTTTTATCAAGAACTTTTATAACTTCTTCTTTGTCTAATTTTAATTCAAATGATAAATCAGCAGTCCATTGAAATTTAAGTTTACCATCTATAATTAATATGATAACTGGAACAGCAGAAATACTCGCTTTTAACTTTGGTGGTTGATTTTCTAGTAATGCATAATCTTTTTTTATAGGAATTCCATTATATTCTTTTGGTAGGGTGCTTAACTTTACATCATTTCTTTTATTCCATTCAGCATTTATTTCTAAGAGTTTTATTTCAGGCTGCTGAGCACTAAATAAGAACATCATTAAAATTGTTAAATAACTCATCTCTTCTTTTTTGTAGTGTTAATCTCATATAATCTCTCTTCTATTTTATCTAAGGTTTTACCATTGTCATCCACTTTTTTTTCTGTATTTAAAATAGTTTCTCTAATGAGCTGATCTTTTAAATCATATTCAGTTCTACTTACTTCTGGTTTTGGTAGTTCCTTAGCCTCTTCAATATCTGCCTGTAAAGCAAAATAAAAACCTACTAAGGTAAATATTCCAATAGCTATTGCTATTAAAGACTTAATACTTACTTGAAACTTTGTTTCTTCATTTATCTCTTTCATTTATACTAATTTCTTTGATTGTGTTATGTCTTTTTGTATTTCTTAATATTTTTTAATTCTAACTCGTTTTTTTCTTTTTCAAATTCTAACCAAGTTAGGGCTGTTCTTAAATAAAGTTTTGAGACCTCTTCAAACCTTGTTGCATCTCCTCTAGCGATTGCATAAATTGACTGATACCAACCCCATTTTCTTCCAAAGTTTGCTTCAAATGAATAGCTTTCTCCTCCTTCAATTCCTTGGTTAAACAGTCCGTCAAATGTTTCGACAATCTGATCCCTAAACGATAAAAAAAAACCGCAGCACCTAAAGTAACATCTAAAGGCATATCTTTCATTACCTCGGAATACTTATCAGAGGACTCGTACTCCTCTATCAAATACATATTTCTTTTTTCAGAAATTACTGGTCTGTATAAAATAGCCATAGCTTTATGCATATGTTCCCATTTACCAATATAATTGTCTAAATCAACAAATTCTCCTAAAGATATATCGTCTAACTTAGGAATAAATCCAAATTCTATTTTGACTCCTTTTGAATCAATCATATCAAATCGGTGGATTAAGGGAGTGTTTTGATTAAATAAAGAATTAATATGATTTATTAATACACTAAAATCTGTTAGCTTTAAATTATAAGCTTCTTTTAAACTTAAACCACAAAATATTTCTAATACTTTTAGGTTTATAAGCTCATCATCTTTAGCTTCTTTATTTTTGTCTAATATATCAACGTATTTTTGATATTTGTTTAATGGGATAGCTCCTAAAGTTTTTGGAGCTTCAAATCTTATCTTTGTACTCATATAATTATAACCTTTAAATTGCTTTTTTGTATTATAAGAAAAATACAACAAAATAAAAAAAAAGAGTTATATTAATATAGTAATAGAATTGGAGCTGTATTAACAGCGACAAATCCAATTCGAGCTGAATATTATATTAAGTGGCACGGATAAGTGTATCTTGTTTAAAACAAAGATTTAATTTATATTTAGCATATTGTTAATAATAGGTTTTCATTTGTTTAGCATCCCTTAGATTCGTGGAGTCTAGGGGATTGTTTTTTTGGTGATTTTACTAAACTGCACTTTTCTACCCCCAATAATCCCGTTTTACGTTGATTTTATTAAATTGTACTTTTCTACCCCTGGAAGTTGCATTTTACGCCTTTTCTTTGTCCTGGATCTGGAATGACATCAGAAGAAAACGAAAACTTTGATTTGAAGCAAGGATTTTTCAAACCCATAAAAAAAAGCCCTCTGAAACAGAGAGCCTTATAAAATAATTTAATTTTTATTTTTATTCAAATTCCTCCTCTTTTTTGTCGGCATATTCACAAGCTGAATTATATATATTTGAGTTATTTTCTTGCACATAGTCAACAAAAAAATTGAACCATTCTAATTGTTGTTGAAGTTTTTCCATTTTATTTGATTTTTTCGTTTAATTCTTCTTTATGATCTTTTATAGTTTCGTAAATTTGTTCAAAATGAACATAAGTTAAAAAATGATTAATAATTGAGTTTAAACGAGTGTCGTAATAATCCTCATTGTTTAATAATTCATCTTTTACGTGGTGGTATAAATCTACACCAGTATAGTCAAACCAAAGTTCTTCTTCGTTGAAGAAATGAAATTTGATAAACCAAGTTTCGTAATTTTTGTATCCGTTGTATGTTAAAGCCATTTTATTTATTTTTAGATTTATTAAATTCTTTTTTTAATTTTTCTTCTAATAACTTTCTAACTTCAGGGCTTAAACCTGAATGATCAAATATACTATCTTTTATTTTTTCCATTTTGTTTGTTTTTAATTATAGGTCTTTTGATTTGTCTTGGAGTAGGTGCGACCATTTTACACCCTATTACTATTTTTTGATAGCTCAATTTATAAATGATACTCGGTAACTCTGACCTTTTACTCGTTTTCCTTTAGTTATTTAAATAACTTTGTAATCATTTATAGTATAAATATAATAAATTATTATTTAATTAACAAATAATAAACAAATTATTTTAGTTAATTTTATGAAATCTTTTATACTTATTCTAGTTGAAAAATTAATATTATTAGTTAAATAAAATTTATTTTCAACCTCTTCAACACAAAAATTTTCTTTTGTATCGTAAAAAATTCTATTTTGTTTAATTCTTTTTATATTATTTAAAAATTTTTCTTTATTTGCCATCTTTTTTAAAATTTAAATATCATAGTCCCAATCTTCATCCCAATAAATATCCTCTTTAGTTTCTTTTTTGGCTTTATTGGTTAAATTAGAAAAATAATTATTACAGTTTTTTTTGGTTAAATACGGCAATCCAGTAACTCTTATTTCAGGCAATCCGTGTTTATTTTTTATTATTTTTATTCCTTTCGGTAGTTTTTCTTTATTTGCCATTTTTTTTATTTAAAAAGGTTATCAAATTAACTTGCAGAATTAAAAGACTTATAATTAAGCCAATTTTAAAAAAATAGCTTTCATCTGTTCTCATAAATTGATATAAAATATAAGGAATCCAAGTTAATACAAGTATTTTTGTTGTTATTTCAGTAATTTTTTTAATTGTTTTCATAATTTAAATATTTTATTTATAGTTTCTTTTAAATTCTCTTCAGAACCAAAAAATAAATTTTCTTTTTGTTCTTTAGTTAATGAAGGAATATTATTTTTATTTAATTGTTTTTTTAATTTGTTTATTTTATTTTTCATTTTATT
>TARA_R110002012_G_scaffold160895_2_pt1 | contig 20413 bp, 16 predicted proteins | sample TARA_R110002012 | Tara Oceans TARA_R110002012 (sample SAMEA4396515) | marine metagenome | biome: Westerlies Biome; feature: [DCM] deep chlorophyll maximum layer (ENVO:01000326); material: water (ENVO:00002006), including particulate matter (ENVO:01000060) such as... | depth 40 m | reverse complement strand
CTTTTGTTTAACACAGAAGTTGCGTTTATTACATGAATCTAGCAGATCAAACCTTAATGCGTATGAAAATTGTATGTTCGTCGTATTATAACCTATCGAAAAAAATACTAGTTAACAGTTCGTGCATTCTGGGAATCTCTAAAAATGAATAAATAAAAATATATGAAAAGAGCATGCTAAGAGTTTTATCACCCGAGGGAATGATTATTTGCGAACAGCATGTGTCCGCCAAAAACCAATAAATATAAACATATCCACAATAAAATGGATCATTATTATTGTACTTTAAACAAAACAAAGAATATCTTTTTTTATATGTGATCGATTGTTTTGGATATACCGAAAAATCTATTTGTAGCTGGATTTTTGGGTGGCAGGATTTAACTATTGTTTTTCTTTTGTTCTTTACCACCCTCAAAGAACATTTTTAGGTTAAAAAAGAAGATGTTTTGAACCTGTAATTATATTCTATGTTAAATTCCAAATTATTGGAAGGACATAATATACGATTATAGTGAGTAGAATAATGGACAAAATATTCATCCAAAAGCCTTTTTTTATCATATCTTGTATTTTAAGATAACCTGAGCCGAAAACAACAGCATTCGGTGGTGTTGCAACCGGTAACATAAAAGCGCATGATGCTGCTACAGTTGCTCCCACTAATAAAATGTAAGGATTTATGCCTATTACATTTGCTAGGGAGACAAGTACAGGAAGTAACATTGCTGTTGTTGCTAAATTTGAAGTAATTTCCGTTAAAAAATTAACTGCGGTAATTAAAATTAATAATAATAGAATTAAAGGAAGTGTTTCTAATGCGATTAACTGATTTCCAATCCAGAGAGCTAATCCACTAGACTCGAAACCAAGTGCTAAAGCCATCCCACCACCAAATAATATAAGTATATCCCAAGGTAATTTTATGGCATCTTTCCATCTAATCAGATTATGGCCTTTTTCTTTACTGGGTAATAAAAATAAAACAAATGCGGAACACATTGCGATAATAGTGTCATCAATTTGTGGAAGAAATTTTTGAAGTAAAAATGACCTACTAATCCATGCAAATGCTGTTAAGATAAATACCAAAAAAATCATTTTTTCTTCATATGAAATACTTCCTAATTTTTTCAATTGGTTGTTTATTTCACTTTTTCCGCCAGGGAACTCTTTTAGTTTTAATTTAAATGCAACCCTTGTTATGTAGATCCAAGTTAAAAATAAAAATACAAGACTTATTGGAAATCCAAATATAAACCATTGAGAAAACGTTATTTCTACACCATAACTTTCTTGCACTACACCTGCTAAAACTAGATTTGGTGGTGTGCCAATCAGTGTAGCCATTCCTCCAATTGACGCACTATATGCTATTGCTAGCATTAAAGCTTTACCAAAAATTTGATTTTCATCTTCAATAGTATCAGGGTTATCTTTAAGTTGTAATACAATAGCAATCCCAATAGGTAAAATCATAACAGCAGTTGCAGTATTAGAAATCCACATGGATAAGAAAGCAGTAGCAACCATAAATCCCAAGATAATATGATTTACATTGGTTCCAACTATTCTAATAATAGTTAAAGCAATACGCTTGTGAAGATTCCATTTCTCAATAGCAATTGCTAATACAAAACCACCAAAAAAGAGAAAAATATATTTATGTCCATAAGAAGCCGTCGTTGCTTTTAATGCCAACCCACCGCTCAAAGGAAATAGTATAATAGGTAATAATGCTGTGACTGCAATATGTAAAGCCTCGGTGATCCACCAAATAGCCACCCAAACAGCTGATGCTAAAATAGCATTTGCAGGTATGCTTAAGTCTTCTGGATGAAAGAAAATTAATATAATAATAAACATAATTGGTCCAAGAAATAGCCCAATATTTTGTTTTGTTAATTTCATATTAAAACTAATTAAAAATTAGATTTGCAGCACTTTCTGAAGCCGATAAATAATCATGTGCTGTTCCTTCATTTATAAACAAATCCCAATTGAATTCAATATTATTTTCTTGAGATAGTTGCAAAGCTTTATCAAAAAAATAATTTGCTCTTTCCAATCTATCTAAACCTTGAGCATCTGCAAATTGATTATGTCTTAACCCAGTTGAATTTGGGTCGTTATCAATTTCTCCTATTTGTATTATTAATTTCTTTTCAAATAAGTATTCTAATGAAATACCTTCTAATGGACTGTTGTTAAAACCATATGGAAAATTAATATCCAAATCAGGTACTGTGTACCATCCTGAACCTGAAGATACGACTTTGTTGAATCTAGCATTTGGTTTAAACATAATAAATCGATGCGCAAATTGTCCTCCTGCTGAATGTCCAAAGACATGATATTTAGATGAGGAATTATTCAAGCTCTGCTTTATAAGGTCGAATAAAGGTTCTATTGCAGAAAAGGCCCACTCTTCTTCAGGATTCAGTGTGCCTATTGAAGGGTTGTCACCATCTACAAAAACATTTCCAAGATTATAACCATCACCACCAGGAAAATTTGCTATTGAAAACTCTGGTGCTATAACAATAAAACTAAATTGATTCGCTTTTGTTATCATGGCATCTCGATAATCTTTAGCATTTCTTCCTGCACCATGAAAAACAAATACAATTGGCGAGTCATTTGTTACAGATATGGGGATATGATAATATGTTTTAATAGTTGAAAATTGAAAATCTGAAAATTCAAAAAATCCACTTCCTGTAACAAACTCATTTAGTATCGTTGGTTCATTAATTGTAGCTTCTGAATTATCAGAGCATGACATTATAGAATATAAAGTGCTTAAAATGAAAAACACTCTTGTTGTGTAATTATATATGTTCATGTTGTAAATTAAGATTTGTTTTAGTTATTTTTGTAATACCAATCATTATAAATAATGAATACCAATTATAAATTTGCCATAAATAGAATACAAAAAGAGTATCTTAATCAAGAAAAAATTAAACCCTTCAATAAATATGTTGTACTCTATCGTTCTATTAAGCAATGTATTTTAAACAATGAGTTACCTCATGATTGGTTATTACCATCGACACGAATTTTGGCTCAAGAATTAGAAATATCTCGGACAACAACAAATAAAGCATATGAATTATTACAATTAGAAAAATTAATTTTGTCTAAAGCTGGTTCGGGAAATAGAGTTAACCATAATAGTTCAAGAAATAGTGAAATAGAAATCAATAAAAAAAAATATATAAATAAAAGTTTATATCCATCTATTTCACAAAAAGGTGTTTCATATTTGAATAATTTTTCACTACTTAACAGGCCACATGATAGCAATTTAGCTTTTCGTCCTGGGTTACCACCAATAGATGTCTTTCCTGTAAATCAATGGAAAAAACTTCTGGATGCTTATTGGCGTCATATTAAATCTTCAGGTTTATCGTATTCAAACTCTACAGGTATTGAAGAATTAAAAAAAAGTATTCGAAATTATTTAAATGTAAGTAGAAACATTAAATGTGACTATGAACAAATAATTATTGTTTCTGGTTCTTTACAATCTTTATACCTTATCACTAATACTTTAATTGACAAAGATGATTCGGTAGTAATTGAAAACCCTCTTTTTCCGAATGTACATTCGGTTTTTAAAAGTTCTGAAGCTAATTTAATTCCTATAGATTTAGATAATGAGGGGATTGATATTGCTCAAATGAATACTATAAAAAAACAGGTTAAAGTTGCACATATTACACCATCAAATCATTACCCTTTAGGGACAAAAATGAGTTTAAAAAGAAGGCATGAAGTATTGAATTGGGCAGCAAAAAATAAATCCTTAATTATTGAAAACGACTATGAGAATGAAATTGCTAATGCTGTTGAAAGTATTCCAACTATTTTTAGTTTAGATGCTGAAGATAGAACTATTTATATGGGAACATTTAATAGATTATTGCATCCCTCTATACGTCTAGGGTACATGATTGTTCCAAAATATTTAGTGAATACGGTTGCTGCAATCCAAGAGCATTCACATCGATTTGTTACACCTTCAATTCAGGTAGTTATGAATCAATTTATTGAAAAGAATTATTTATTCCAACACATAAAAAATAGTATTGATGTTGCTAAAACACGGCATGATTTATTTATTTCATTATTCAATGAAAAAAGTAAAAGCATGTACATACAAAACAAGTCTTTTTCTAGTTTTCATGTTTTAGCATTATTTAAAAATTATGTTTCTGTGGAAGACGAAAAAAAAATTATTGAAGCATTAAAAAAACAAAATATAACCGTGTTTTCACTAAGTAAATGTTATGTTGGTAAACCCAAACTTAAAGGTTTAATCATAGGTTATTCGTCAGTAAAACCAAATATTATAAAAGAAAAAGTAAACAAGATGGTCAAATTATTATAATTCACAACTGTAATTGGTATTGTTTTCTTTACTTAACTGGTATCTTATTTCTTTTTAATCTAGTTTTACTTTAGTTGATAATTAAATTAAAACTAATTATCATGAAAAAAATTTACATTTTGTTTTTATTAATTTCATTTAGTGGCTTTGCCCAAAATGTGACAATCACCAAAATTATCGAGACTGGTTGTGCAGACCCTTTTGTTAAAGCCGTTGAGCTTTATGTAGATGGTACTGTTGATTTTGCGAATTTTGGAGCTGATATCACACAAAACACAGCTGATGACCAAGTTATATTAAATTATATGCAAAATGGTGCACCTTGGGCAGATAATCAAATAGATATTTCTGCTTTAGGAACAGTTACAGATTCTTTTGTATATATAGTAAGAGATATTACATTAATGGAAACAGAATTTCCGTCAACTACATTCAACGCTTTCAATACCGTTGTTACCAGTACTTCCACAAATGGAGATGATGGATACCAAATTGTATTAAACGGTATCGTTGTAAGTCAATTTGGAAAAACTGAAACAGATGCTGATAACGATACCGATTCTAATTGGAATCATAATGATGCCGTTGCAACTAGATTGTCAAATCCTGATTTAGGTACTTGGAATCCTACGGATTGGGTGATTACCGCAGAAAATGATTTAGATGATAATACTGCTTGTCAGGGGGTTGGTACAAATTTAGAAACCTATTTTAATAGTTTAGGGGGTAATTATCCTTTAGGTTCTGGTTCTGGATGGACGCCAACTGGAGCTACTTGCAACGTAGTTTTAGGAAGTGGCTCTGCAACTTGTGACACAACCATGTCTGGAGCTTCAGATGATACTTATACTGCCTCAATAGATTTTTCTGGAGGTGATAATGGTAACACATTTATAGTTAGCTCAACAATAGGTACTGTTGGTGGAGATGATCCAAGTTCGGTTGCTTCAGGTACTATTACGATTACAGGAATAACTGAAGGAACAGACATAACAGTTTCAGTGAGTGATACTGGGGATGGTGGTGTTTGTGATTTATCTGTAGGAATAAATAGTCCAGGTTGTATTCCGCTAATAATTAATGAAGTACACTATGATCCTGCCAGTGATATAACGGGTGATGCTAATGGAGATGGAACTAGAGATGCTTTACAGGATGAGTTTATTGAGTTTTACAACGATTCAAATACACCTCTTGATCTTAGTGGTTATACTATATCTGATGCAGCTGCCTTAAGACATACATTTCCAACGTCCACTATTATTCCAGCTAACAAAATGTTGGTGGTTTTTGGAGGTGGAACACCAACGGGAAGTTTTGGAGGATCAACAGTTCAAACAGCATCAGAGGGAGAATTAAATTTAACTAATGGTGGTGATGTGATTACCATACAAAATCCAAGTGGAGATGTTGTTTTACTATATGATAGTTCTCTTACAGGAATAAATCATGGGTTAAATCAATCAGTTACAAGATTGCCAGACTTTACTGGTAGTTTTGCATTACATACTGATGCTAATGCTAGTTTGCTCTTTTCACCAGGCCTATTGGTAAATGGTTCAACATTATCAGTTGATCTATTTATTGCAAATAGTTTTAATGTTTATCCTAACCCGATAACAGATGGTTATGTAAATATTACGAGTAAAAACTCTGGAACAATTGAAGTTGTTGTATTTGATGCTATAGGACAACTAATTAGTAACTCTAAACTGATTAACAATAAACTAAATGTTTCTGAATTGAATACTGGAATATACTTTTTAAAAGTTACACAAAACAATAATACAAATACTAAAAAAATAATAATTAGGTAAATAACATAAAAACAAAAGAGCATTTTATATTTTTTTCTAAAGTGTTTTTTTGTTTAATCTTAATACTTCTCATACATGAAATCTTATCACTTTTTAAAAAAGGCAATTTTTATTTTTGGCATAGTATATTGTTTTGCTTCTTGCGATACAGAAGATATTTTACCTGTTTTAGAATTATCTGCTAGCGATACAAATCTTAGTGAAGCTAGCGGAACAATTACTATTTCTGCAACTCTTAATTCAGCTGCAACACAACAATTGTTGATTCCACTATCAATTTCTGGTACAGCAACACGGTCTAGTGATTATTCGGTTAGTGCATCAGAAATTATTATTAGTCAAGGAAGTACAACAGGAAATGTAACGATTAATGGGCTTCAAGATGACAGTGTTGAAGGTGTTGAAACTTTAATTGTAAGTGTACGGAATGTTCAAAATGTATTGGTTTTTTCAAATTTAGAACTAGAGATTTTAGTATTAGATGACGATTCAGATTCAGATGGTGATGGTGTTTTGGATGCAAATGATTTATGTCCTAATGAAGCAGGAGAAATTGGGAACGATGGCTGTCCTTGGTTAGGATTTTTAATTAACGAAGTACTTTATGATCCAGCATCTGGAGATGCAGGCGATGCCAATGGAGACGGAACTCGTGATGCTAATGAAGATGAGTTTATTGAGTTTTATAATTCAGGACCTGAATTAGATTTAGGTGGTTATACCATTTCTGATGCCTCATCATTAAGACATACATTTCCGGTTGGAACTATTTTACAACCCAATGGAGTTCTAGTATTGTTTGGTGGCGGTACACCAACCGGAAATTTTGGAGGTGCATTAGTACAAATAGCTTCTGAAGGGGAAATAAATATGAGTAACGCTGGTGATTTAGTTACATTGGCAGATGCATCTGGAAATGTAGTTCTTACCTTTGATGTTGAACCTTTATCAAACAATCCGGACGAATCTTACACGAGAAATCCAGATTTAACAGGAGGATTTGAACAGCACTCAACTATAGAAGCCGCTAATGGAACATTATTTTCACCAGGTACAAAGTTAGACGGAACTTCGTTTTAAAAACAACACAAAGCTAAATGAACTATTTAGGAGCCATAATATCACTATTAGTTATAGTAGTTGCTGGAAGACTTTTATTAAAAAAGTACAATCCGCATGCAGTACTATTGGTATCTGGTTTGTTAATGCTCATTGTGGCTCAAGTTTTAAATTATAATTTACCAACACTTAAAGACCCAACAGGTTTTTATGGATTTGATTTATTTAGATATATAAAAGAATCTTTTAGCAAAACTAATGCTGGCGTTGGGTTAATGATTATGGCAATTGGTGGTTTTGTAGCTTATATAGATAAAATAGGTGCCTCGAATGCATTGGTTTTTGTAGCAATGAAGCCTTTAAAATTCTTTAAAAAGAAACCTTATTTAGCTGCTTCATTAGTAATTCCAATAGGTCAATTATTATTTACGGCCATACCATCTGCAGCAGGTTTAGGATTGCTTTTAATGGCATCAATGTTTCCAATTTTGGTAAATTTAGGAGTTAGCAGGTTGTCGGCAGTTTCAGTAATTACAGCAACTACAGCCTTTGGTATTGGTCCAGCATCTGCAATTACTGCTAGTGCAACTAGTATCACAAGTATAGACTCAATAATTTACTTTTTGAACTATCAAATCCCTTTAGTTTGGCCATTAAGTATTGTGATGATGATTACCTATTATTTTGTGAATAGTTACTACGACAAAAAAAATGGCTTTGAAAAAGAACAACACAAAGCCGAAGAAAAAGAATTAAAAGCACCATTAATTTATGCGTTAATTCCAATATTACCAATTATACTTTTAATCGTATTTTCAGAAATTTTCAACATTTTTAGTGTGCCAATTTCTTTAGATACAACTACAGCAATGTTTATAAGCTTATTCGTAGCATTGATTTTTGAATTCATCCGAACCAAAAAAATAAAAGAAGTTTTCAACTCTTTAAATACATTTTGGAGTGGCATGGGAAACATTTTTAAAACGGTAGTAACCTTAATTATTACTGCAGATATTTTTGCAAAAGGCTTAATAAGTCTTGGGTTTATCGATGGCCTATTAGATCTGACTCAAAATCTTGGTTTTGGTGCAGTAGGAATTGGTATAGTTATGACTATTATGATTTTTCTAGCATCAATGCTAATGGGAAGTGGTAATGCATCATTCTTTGCCTTTGGACCATTAGTGCCAAAAATAGCGAACAAATTAGGTGTAGAAAGTGCTTCCATTATTTTGCCAATGCAATTATCGGCATCTATGGGTAGAACAGTATCACCAATAGCAGGTGTTATCATTGCTACTGCAGAAATTGCTAAAGTATCAACAATAGAAATCGTAAAGCGCAACATCATTCCATTTTTAGTCGTACTAGTGGTAATGTTAACATATCATTTTATATAACTATATGATTAAATTAATACAAAATACAGAACTATATACCCCTAAATATTTAGGTAAAAAAGATATTTTAATTGCTGGGAATAAAATTGTGGCCATTGCTGATAATTTAGATGTTTATAAAAACGAAGCCGAAGTTTTTAATGCCGAAGGTAAAATAGTAACACCTGGTTTAATAGACCAACATATTCACATTACTGGTGCAGGCGGAAAAGATGGATTTTCATCTATGACGCCTGAAATTAATTTAAGCGAACTCATTGCATGCGGTACCACAACTGTAGTTGGTTTGTTAGGTACTGATGGCACTATAAGAAATATCAAAGTGCTTTATGCAAAAGCAAAATCTTTAGAGAGTGATGGCATTTCAGCTTATATGTTTTGTGGCTATTATGGATTAGATTCTGTAACCATTACAGATAGCATTCAAAGCGATATGATATTTATAGATAATATTTTAGGCTGTAAAATAGCCATTAGCGATATTCGATCATCGTACCCAACTGCATTAGAGTTAGTTAGAAAATTACGTGATGTAAGAGTTGGCGGTTTTATAGGGAATAAAAAAGGAATACTCCACGTACATCTTGGAAATTTAGACACTAAAATGGATGTGCTTTTCGAGTTAGTTAACGAATATAAATTTCCAATTGAACATATTTCACCAACACATGTTGGTCGTACCAAAGAACTTTTTGACCAGGCTATGGAATTTGCCAAACTTGGCGGTATCATTGATATTACAACAGGGGCGTCTAAATATACAGACCCCTATAAATCGGTTTTATACGCACTAGAAAACGGAGTTAGTATAGATAATATGACTTTCAGTACAGATGGAAACGCAGGCCTAACAAAGTTTGATGATACAGGAAATGCTATTGGAGTTCGGAAAGCACCAATTCATAAAAATCTTGAAGAAGTGGTTTTGTTAATTAAAGATGGTGGCGTTTCAATTTCAGAGGCATTCAAACTAATTACTACAAATCCAGCTCGAAATCTAGGACTTAAACATAAAGGTAAAATAGAAGTTGGTTATGATGCAGATTTGTGCTGTTTTACAGAAAATTTAAAGCTAACAGATGTGTTTGCTAAAGGACAACAAATGATGCATAATGGAACCATAATTGTTAAAGGAAATTTTGAATAATAGTTTTAATTATAAAAGTATGAAAGGTTTTAAAATAACTTGTCTTTGTGTATTTGTTTTCCTAGGTATATCTGTTAGAGCGCAAGAGGTAAAATTAGATACCTATAAATTTGGGGAAGGGCTAAATTTTAGTACCAATGATGGTTATACAATGAGAATAACTGGTTATTTACAGCCTTACATGGAGACAAAAACGTTTACAGATGTTGATGAAAACAGCACTCAAAATCGTTTTAGAATGCGTCGTATTAGGCTACGTTTTGATGGAAATTTAAAAAATGAGCGTTTTAAATACAGATTTGCATTTGACTTAAGTGGAACTTCTGAAGCTGGAGATGCCTCTACCAATAATTTCCTGTTAGATGCTTTTGTTTCTTATGACATAACTAATCGGATTAAAGCAACATTTGGACAGCGGTCAACATTTACAGATAACCGTGAGTTATTCATGCTTTCAAATACACTTCAATTAGTTGAACGAAGTCGCGTAACGTCTGCTTTTGCAAGTATACGAGAGTTTGGTTTGTTTTTAGAAGGAGGTTTCAAAACTGGTAAAGGGTCTTATCTAAAGCCTTATTTTGTTTTAACAAATGGAGATGGCGGTAATGTGCTTCAAAGAGATTTTGGCGGACTAAAAATTGGTGGTAGAATAGATTATTTACCATTTGGTTTATTTACAAACTTTGGTCAATTTAGACAGGTAGATATAGTTAGAGAGCGCACACCAAAATTAGTTATTGGAGCTAATTTTAGCCATAATAATGGTATGAGTAGTAGACGTGGTCGCGATAGTGGTACTATTCTTTATTTAAATGATAATGACGAAGAATCATTACCAGACTACACAAAATATGGTGTTGATTTTCTTTTTAAATATCAAGGATTTTCCGCACTTGGTGAATATGTTAAAACCACAGCTAGTGTCCCAGGAGATATAACACAACGTGTTAGAAATGATGGTTCTACATCAACAACGTTTGATGTAAATGGTATACAAGATGTAGAGAATTATGTAAAAGGAAGGATGATGTTGGGTGAGGCATATAATATTCAATTAGGCTATTTATTTAAAAGCGGTATATCGCTTGATGCGCGTTACACACACTTAAAAGCAGATGACCATTCATTTCTAAATAATGCTACGTTTTATAATAGACCTAATTATTATACCATAGGAATCAGTAAGTATTTATCACGGAGTTACGGAGCTAAAATTCAAGCCGATTGGACTTACATTGATGGTAGTGATGGTATAAACAATAACGAGGGAATTGCAATTCCTGGAAACGAACATTTAGCCAGAATCATGCTAACATTTGCTTTTTAAAGATGAAATATATAGTGATTTTAATAATCGTTCTTTATTGTTCAGTAAATACGTTTGCGCAGTTAAATCCGCAATCTAAACAAATTACACAAAAGTTTTTTCCAGAAATTGAAACCTTGGAAAATACAACACCAGCGTTACAAAAGAACAAAGGATTTACGGATTATGATGAGTTGATGTTGTTCCTAAATAATTTAGTAGAACAACATCCTGAAACTATTAAATTAAATTTTATTGGAAAAAGTCAAAAAGGATATCAAATTCCGTTAGTTCTATTGGCAACACAAAATACTAAAGAGAAAATAAAAGTTTGGATGCAAGGTGGATTACATGGTAATGAGCCAGCAAGTACTGAAGGCATGTTATATCTGTTAGACAAGCTTTTAAATGATTCAAAATACACTTATTTATTAGATGATATCGATTTGGCTATTGTGCCAATGGCAAACATTGATGGCTATTTAAAACAAGACAGATATGCTGCAAACGGTTTAGATTTAAATAGAGACCAAACCAAATTAATGGCACCAGAAAGTGTGTCTTTAAAGCAGGCATTTTCAGATTTTAATCCAGAAATAGGATTGGATTTTCATGAATACAGACCATATCGAAAAGATTTTACTCAGTTAAGTGATTTCGGAATTACGTCACTGTTTGATGCCATGTTTTTATATAGTGGAAATTTGAATGTACCTGAAAATATTCGAACATTAACAGATACATTATTTGTTGAAAATGCCAGACGAATACTAGACAAGAATGAGTTAAAACACCATGACTATATTTCTACTGGAAAATATGGTGGCGAAATTCATTTTAATCAAGGGTCAACCAATGCACGCTCAAGTGCAACAAACTATGCCCTAACCAACACAATTTCGACTTTGTTTGAGATTAGAGGTGTTGGCATTGGAAGAACATCTTTTAAAAGAAGAATTAATACAACTTTTTTAATAGCTGTATCCTATTTAGAAACGGCAAGTGCTAACATAACTTTGGTGAAAAATGAAATAAATAAAGCCATAAACCAGCAAAATGATGTGGTTGTTACAAGTAAAAAAACAATTGAAAAAGGGACGTTAGAAACTATAGATTTAGATACTAATAAGATTATAGAATTAGATGTTACGATAAGAGATGGTTTAAGATCGCAAGCAAATTTAATAAGAGAAAGACCATTAGCTTACTTAGTTGATGCAAATCAAACAGAGATTATAGAAAAATTAAAAACATTAGGTGTAACCATTGAAACACTAACCGAAGACCAAGAAGTTGAAGTAGAAACCTATAAGATTTCTGAATACGAAAGAGATTCAAAGAAATACGAAAAAATGAATCTTCAAACAGTAGAAACAATAATTGAAACTAAAAACATTCAATTCCCAAAAGGGACTTATAAAATAAATATCAATCAAAGAAGAGCTAATATTATTCTTGAAGTTTTAGAACCCGAAGCGCCAAATAGCTTTGTGTCATTTGGTGTACTTGAAACAGAAAAAGAAGCATATTTACCAATATATAGAATAACAAACTAATGAAGCAAATTTATACAGATATGAAAAAAATAGCATCACTAATCCTATTTTTCAGTTTATCAATACTGATAAATGCACAAGAAAGCAAAGAAAAAAATGTAGCAAGCTTTGACCTTGGTAGTGGACTGAATTTTTCTTTTAACGAAGGAAATTATCAGTTTAATTTTGGTGGTTTTGTAACACCAACATATAGCTATAGTAAAGTTTCAGGTAAGGATGGCGAAAATACATTTAATGCCAGAAACGCCTTCCTAATATTAAGCGGAAAAGCAGTTAAAGAAAAGGTGAGCTTTTTAGTTCAAACGGATTATAGTCAATCGCAACCCTTGTTAGACGCTTGGTTAGCCTATCATCTAACAAAAGATATTACCATAACATTTGGACAGAAACAAACATTTATAAATAATCGTGAGATGACGTACAGAGAAGATAGGTTGCAATTTACAGACCGAAGTTTATTGAGTCAAACGTTAAGTAATACAGGTCGTGAATTTGGTGTATTTATAGAATCTAAATTTAAAGTTGGCAACAAATTTGGTGTTGCACCCATGTTTGCATTAACATCAGGTGATGGACGTAATTCATTTGGCAATGATTCTCGAGATTCAGATTTAGGTGGCTTAAAAGTTGGTGGTCGTTTAGATTTGTATCCTTTAGGCTTCTTTACAGATGGGAATGATTTATTTAGTGCAGATTTAGCACATGAAGAAAATTTGAAACTTGTTATTGGAGCAGCTGCAAGTAAAAATTTTGGAGCGAGTAATGCTAACGGAGAAGGTCATGGAGACTTCCTTTTATTTAGTGCAAATGGAAGTGAAAATCTTCCTGATTACTCACAAGCCTACATTGACTTATTGTTAAAATACAAAGGCTTTTCATTATTAGCAGAATATGCCATTGCACGCGCAGAAGGTTTAGATTTAGTTTACACAGATGAAGCTGCAACACAAATTTTAGCGCCTCAACAAATAAGTGAATTTTTAGTATTAGGTGATAGCTACAATGTCCAAGCAGGCTATGTTACTAAAAAGGGTTTTGGTTTTGATTTGAGATATGAAAGTGCTACACCAGAATTTGAATCTAACCTCAATTCTTTATTAACAGATTACAGTGGTTTTACATTGGGTTTAACCAAATATTTTGATAACAATAATTTAAAAATGCAAGCCTCAATAAGCAGTATAGATATTAAAAATGTTGGAAATCAAACTGTTGGTGAGTTCTTAATTCAAATTGTTTTCTAGAATGAAAAACCATCTTTTTTTATTTTCTTTTTTGCTTTTTTCGGGTTTAATTTATACTCAAAATTTAAATTCAAATACAACAGGTTCTTTTATTTTTACGCCTCAATCTCCTGTAAACAGGCCACCTATTGAAGTGTTTTATCATATTCCATCTGGTAATATCACAACTATGCCTATATTGATGTCCTTTCATGGTGCCAATAGAGATGGAGCCAATTACAGAGATTATTGGATAAGTATGGCAAATTCAAATGGATTTATGGTTTTTGCGCCTGAATTTACTAATGTTAATTATCCTGGTCTGGGAGATAATTACCTTATGGGTAATGTTTTTGTGGACGGTGATAACCCAACACAATTAGAGTTTAACGATCCCAATGAATGGACATTTTCTGTCATAGAACCTCTCTTTGAATATATTAAGAATGATATTTCTGGAGTACAAGAAACCTATAGTGCTTGGGGTCATTCTGGTGGTGCTCAATTTTTGCATCGTTTTGCACTTTTTGTGCCAGATAGTAAGTTGGGAATAGGCGTATGTTCAAATTCGGGCTGGTACACTGTGCCAGAATCAGGTGTTGATTATCCTTATGGTACAGGACTTCCATTTGGATCAACAAATGAGGATTTGTTTATTTTTTTTCAAAATTTAACTACACCACTAAATGTTACTTTGGAGCAATTCTTTGGTAAAGAGTTAGTCATACATTTAGGAACAAATGATACAGATCCAAATTCTCCAGCTCTAAGACATAATGATATTTTAGATGCACAACAAGGCTTAAATCGATATGTAAGAGGTCAGTATTTTTTTAACACAAGTCAAACTACTTCTACTGATATAAGTTTACCATTTAACTGGGAAAAGCATGAAGTTACAGGTATTGGTCATAATGCTCAACTTATGGCAAATGATGCTTTACAGTTTTTTTTACCAAATATTCTTTCTGTTGATTCGGTTGAAGAAAATAAATTTATTAAAATTTATCCGAACCCAATATACTCAAGTTATATCAATTTTAGTACAAACCTAAGCACTCCAATTTCTGTTTCTATTTATAATATTATGGGAATAGAGATATTCAAAAGAATAATTGAAGACCATGTTTTAAATGTTTCTAATCTTGATACTGGTATTTATTTTATAAAAATTCAATCAAATACATTTTCAACAACAAAAAAAATAATAAAAAAATAGAAATTCAATTTTTAATTATATGCATTACATAAAAAATAGAACTATATCTTTGGATTATTTGGGTATTAAAAACTCAAAAATAAACTACCAACTATCAGCTGGGTTTGTAGACTTCCCCTTATTAAGACACCTCTAAATTCAAAATTCAAAATACAACATTTAACTACCCATTAGTTTTGAAAATTGAGCTAAGCTATCTGTCATTGAGTTCGATATTTTTTCTGTCTGCTCTACGAAGTAAAAGCACTGGTTTTCAGTGCTTTTTGCGTTTAAAGGGGTTTAGTTCGGTGCTTGCTTTTGCTTCATTCCATTAAAAAGTATCTAATAAAAGTATCTTTTCGTCAATTTTAAGAGTTAAAAATGTTCAGTTCCTTAACTGCTTTACTTACAATTTTTTCATCAATATAATGTTTTTGTAGTACTTCATCTGTTGAATCTTTTTGCCATAATTCAAATATATAATTTATGACCGTAAAAAGGCGTCCCAACTAATCTAGACAATCCATTCCTCACAAACTTGTTTGACATGACCTTGAGCCTAGCTTAATTCTACAGCATTTTGTTTAAATGATGTACTGTAATTTCAGTTTCTTTTTTTCATGATTCAAAGTTAATTTATGTAACCCTAAATCTCGCAACATAATGTCCAGTCTAATATAGTAAGTCTATTTGAGTGTGGATTACTATATTCATAAACCAACAACAATAAATCATAACGGGCTTTATAAACCATTAAATCTCTGTATGTTCTCAAAACATAAATTTTAAGCGCCTTACGGCGCTGTTTTAAAAGAAGGGGCTGCTTTTAGCAACCCCTTAAAAGAGTCAAGATTTTTAATCCCTAACAAAACGCACTGAAGAGCCGAGATCCTTTTCATGGCTGTACTCGTAGAGGAGACTGTCAACGAAGACCAGTCTGCGGAACCATGCGTCATTTGTACCGTTCTCAGTGGAACTCCAAAAATACGTTCTGCCAGTCTCACCGGAGAACGAAATACCGGAGGCACGGTAACCCACAGGGAAGCCATTAAAACCACTACTGTTGTTTAAGCTTTGGTCATTACCTGGCGCCCCTGAAATTGTTTGAGTAAACCAGCCCGTTGTGGATGACATCGCTTTGGCTATTTTATTTCCTGTGGTGGTTTGGTCATAATTATAGCCATTGGCAATCAGGTAGTTCTCAAGCGTTGTCCACTCAGCCTTACTTGGCACATGCCAGCCCGCTGGTGCAAATTCTTTGTTAGGTGTGTTAGGGTCTACGTCGTGTATGCCCATAACAGCATACCAATTGTATAGTCTTGGTTTTGTAGGGTCATTGTTATAATAGCACCAAGCACCTGTGGTGAGGTTTTGCCAGTCAGTTAGGTTTGTAACCTGTGGTATGGGCGTGCCGTCTCTGTAGGTAACCATTTCTGCGTTTTCTACCGTCCATTGTTGAACACCGTAGGTGAGGTAATCGTATGTGTTGCCGTCTTGATCTGTTACCGAGCCTGAACTGTTATTATTCAAGGCATCTATCTGGCTTTGAAGTCCTGCAACAGCTTCTGCAATTAAGGCATCAATATAAGCCTTTGTCGCCGCATCTTGAGCCTCTGTTGGGTCTTGTAAATCTTTTATCTTTTGGTTGTTGGCTGAGTTATTTTCAGCAAGTACTGTTTCTAAATTGGGTGTGGTTAGTGTACTGTTGCCGCTGTTCTCAGCGTATAGTGCGTAAGGTACACTTAAGAGTTGTGTAGTACCCATAGCCACATAGCCATTACCGGTGTCAAGTTCTATGCCTAAGTAATAACTGCCTAAAGACCAGTCTAATGCTGAAAATGTACCTGTGTTGGCTGTGCCTTGCCCTATAACTAAGTTGACCTGTCCCAAATCATCTGTTGAAACGTAGTGTGTTTCTGTAAAAATAGGTACTGCAGTTGGTGAGCCTTGAATTACGTTAAACTTAAAATACACATTGGCATTTACGATTAAACTCCCAGCACTGTTTCTTACACTCGCTTGGTAATTAAACCCCTGTGGGGCTTGGGCATGAAGTTGTGTAAGTGATACTATAACTATACATAATAAGGTGTAAAACTTTTTCATTTTTTAATGATTTTATAGGTATTCTTTTTGTTTGTTGTTGTGTTTTCAATAGTAATTAGGTAAGTACCTTGCGTATAACTTGAGATATCTAAAGGAACTTCCTTTTTAATTGAACCGCCAAACATTTGTTTACCCGTAATATCTGCAATTTGTATTTTAAAAGAAGTCATATTGGGATGTGTAACATGCAAATATTGTGTTGTGGGGTTGGGAAATACTTTTAGTTGTAAATTTAGACTGTTATCTTGATTACTCAACGTTTCCAAATCTAATGCTGGATAATATCCGTTGCCTAATTGGTTAGAATCAGCGGACATTAATCCAACAACCGGTTCACCAATCGAGTAAGCTAGTTTTAGATTAGCATTAGTTAATGTTTGCCCTGAAGCACCAATTACTTGTTTAGATATAGTCTGGGCTTGAAGCTCAAAACAGACTAATCCCAAAAGCAGGATTGATAAAAATTTAAATATACTTTTTTTCATAATTTTTAGTGTTATGTAATTAATAATCTGTGCATCCAAAACAATTGTCCTCATTTCCAATGTCATAATAACCCTTCCAATATCTTTTCCTTTTAAATTAATTAAAATCATTTTTCAATTAACAAATAGTAAAAAAACAAAATATCTTATCTTCCGGAATCTCCAAATCTCTGTCAATTTGGAGTATAAACATTTATGTAGCTTTGATCACTTGCAGAGAAAGTAACACTATACTCTATAGTAATAACTACCTAATGACCAATCTAGTTCTGAAAAAGTGCCTGTATTGGGTGTGCCTTGTCCAATAACAAGATTCACCTGTCCTAAATCATAAGTTGGGGCATAGTGCGTTTCGGTAAATATTGGCAAAGCAGTTTGTGAGCCCTGAATGACATTAAACTTAAAATACACATTGGTATTAACTACTAAATCTCCTGAGCTGTTTCTTACTGTTGCTTGGTAGTTAAAGCCTTGTGGAGCTTGAGCATACAATTGTGTTAGAGATGCTATGGCAAGGCATAACATGGTGTAAAATTTTTTCATCGCTTTGTGATTTATTGTGTAATGGTTTGTTTCAAACTCTTGGTTGTTACTATTGTTAAATAAGTGCCTTTAAAGAGGCTTTTTTCGTGTAAGGGTTGTGCTTTTTGAAGTGCCGTTTGTAGTATTTGCTTTCCGTTAACATCCGTATTTTTACCTTAAAATTCTGCTCTGTAGGATGTGAAATAGAAAACGTTTCCTTTACAGTATTTGGATAGAGCCTAACATGTAGATTGATACCTTGTGATTCTATACTTTGGGTAGATAAACCCAATGAAGGATAATAACCGTTTTCTAGTTGTATACTTTCATCTTCGGATGTCATAGCGCTTACAACCAATTCTCTAGAAGTATAGCTAAGTTTGTTATTTTCGTTTTCATAAGTAGTACCCGCAACACCTGTAACTTGTTTAGAAATGGTTCGACTAAATCTTAAGAATCCAACAAATAAAAAAATGAATAGTAGGTAACTCATAACTGCTTATATAGATTTATTAGATTATATTTTTAACAAAAAATCTAGTCTGTAAACCAAAAGTAAACAACCAATACCGTTGAGATTATTCTCAAAAGATAATTTTCGTAAGTTCTGATTTTCGATTTTAAACTATTTATGTTAAAAACAATTAGGTTTTCAAAAATAAGACTAAATTCTTTTTTAATGTGTTCATATTAAGTTCACTTTAATTACTTATATTGCAATATCCTTTGATTATAAAAATTTAATAGTACACTTTTAAATACTCACAGTTAAAATCTCAAAAAAAGAAAGTATTAATTAAAACGTAGAATGGAAAAATTTGAAAAACAATTAAGATTAGATATTGAAATTGCCATTAAATTTAAAATTACTTCTACAACTGATGCCAAGGCCTTATACTATTTTCTTATTGAAAATGACGAAACGGAGATAAGCTTAAGCACAATACGTCGTTTCTGGGGTCTTGTTCCTAAAAGAAAACCTAATAAAAAAACATTAAACAGTCTCTCTGTTTTTTTAGGATACAAATCATTTTTTGACTTTGTTAAAGCTAAAAACAGATTCGAATATATAGAGGATGACGTAAAAATACAGGAGATAAAACTGAAATCTAAATTAACAAAGGCCGATTTTAATTTTATCGCTGAACTAACGCATAAAGTGAATTATAATACTTTTGTAGTTGCGTTATTTGAATATGCCCTATTTTTTGAAAAATGGGATTATATAAAGCAACTTTTTGACGACAATCAAAATAGACTGTTAGCTACAAAAGAAAAACGAAATCAATATTCAGCAGTACTAGCTTATCATATTTTTATTCTTCTTAATGGCGTACCGTTAAATTATTTTAATAAAATAATTAAAAACTTAATAACTATCGGAGGCTTTAAAACTTACATAATTTATAGATATATAGATATTATAAATCTAAATTATCGTTATGGTAAAATCCTTGAGCGCATTAGTAAAACGTCAGTAAATACCGAAGAGACTATATTTTTAAATCTAATAACCAATTTAAAAATATATTTTAATGGTGAAACACCAAAGTTATACGAAATTAAAGCAGAGTCATTAGAAAATTTACCAGAAGTACTTTTAGGAAGGTATTACGGCTACCAAATTCTTTGTTCTAGAATATTAAACCTTACTGAAAAAGAAACCTATTATTGGAACGCGTTTAATGATAACATTACATCAAAAACATATTTAGCATACTACTCACAGGAATTCATTCACCATCTACTTTTCGCAAAGTGTTTCAAAAAACTAGAAATAATAACCACAAAATATTACGAACAAATATTAGATGACTATCACGAACAAAGTCATTTAGATGTATTTATTCTTAATATATTAGAAATTATATTTAGTTATCAGTCAAAAGATTTTAAGCGTGGTAAACGTATATTTTTAAATTTAAATGTTGAAAAAATCAAGTTCAATTCCTACAGAGGTTTTTACCTTATTTTCTATCATATTGTTGGATATCATGTAAATGACAAAACAACACTAAAAACACATCATAAAAGCGCCTATTTTAAAATAGTAAGAGCGGCTAAATTCAAAATATTTGACAAACAATACCTTGAAAACTTTTTAACGGAAGAATAAGATATTTTAATTGTAATCACTAGGGTTTATGGCCTTACCCAAATTAAGACACCTCTAAATTCAGCAAATTTTCATTATTGGC
>TARA_R110002012_G_scaffold2124_7_pt1 | contig 20442 bp, 24 predicted proteins | sample TARA_R110002012 | Tara Oceans TARA_R110002012 (sample SAMEA4396515) | marine metagenome | biome: Westerlies Biome; feature: [DCM] deep chlorophyll maximum layer (ENVO:01000326); material: water (ENVO:00002006), including particulate matter (ENVO:01000060) such as... | depth 40 m | reverse complement strand
TCTTATTTACATCTAAACAGGTAACTAGAGAAATACTCTAGCTAACATATTACTCTTTTATATTACACGTAATTCACTTTGGTTGGTGAATGGGTTATCAATTCTTTACGCATATAGAATTAGATAATGAGGTTCGACTCCTCTACGTGTAACTAGTTATTGTTTAATTTTTATAAATATTAGAATAAATGTCTAATTCATTAAATAGTGGTTCAGTTAGCACCCTAAAAGCTAACGAAACTCTCTTAGTACGTGCTATCACGTCATCTGGAGACAAGATTGGATTTGAATTCCATGAGCAAATTGATAAAGGAGACGGAATGACTCCAGGAATTAATATGACTTATCTTGCTAATAAATCTGATTTAAGGTTTAGTGCTAGATCGCAGAAAGCATGGTTGTATGGAGAACAAGCAGATATGCTTGAGATGTTTGGATTATCTGCTAATGCTTTAGATGGGCTATGGCAAGTTGACCAAGAATATCTTGACCGCACGGGAACAAGTCGTAATCAGGCTATGTTAAATATTAGTAATCCTACATTAGCTGGACATGCAAGTCCTGATGGAGAGGTTATTAGAACGAGAGTTCAAATTGTTGAGAGCATTACACCTAATAGTTATCAAGCAGAAGATGTAGAGTCTCGCTGTAAGAGAAAAGGTGCTGACGGAGACAAGATCCTGCACAAAGGAAATATGATTTTCCGCAATTCTAATATTGTAGCATGTCCAGGAGACACAGCTGCAGTTAATACGTTCTTAGATTCAGACACACAACCTGTAACAGCACAAGAGGCTGTAAAGCAGTTTAGTGATGTTGAAGGTCTAGCTATCTAATAAAACTGTTTAGAATTTGTATAGCATTTAAATATTGTGTATATTTGATATAAGTCTATATTAATTTTCTTTATAGTTATTATATAAATCCTTGATTATGAAAACATTAATGAATATAAGTAGAAATGGTGTAACGTCTTCCATTGAAACTGACGGTAACGTAACTGTTACTGAAAAGCAAATTATAATAGACTTAGTAGATTCTTTACCTACAACCTCTTTTAATCTTACTAAAACTAAGAAGAAGAAGAAAACCAATAAGATAAAGACTAAGTATATGACTAAGAGTTACGCTAAAAAGATAACTGCAACTCCTGCAGATTATAGTAACACATTAGTTAAAAGAGCTAAGCAAAAGTTGTCATAAGCTTTTGTTTAGGTGTTTAGTGTAGAAAAGGGAGCAGTGTCATGACTGCTCCTTTTTTATTCTTTTAATTTTTAAGACTGAAACAAAATGAAAAGATTAATAGGAGTTAAAGAGTTACGTGCTCTTTTAGAGTCCAATAAATCTATTTATGAAATTATGGATGACCTTAATACTAGAGCTAGAGTATACGCTATTGAAGAAGGCATACAAGTCCTTCGTAATCAGTCAGGTTCTGCTGAAAAGCAACGTGCTGAGTACATAGCTCGACAATCATCTACAAATCCACCTAGATATGGCACTAAACAAACATATTAAGATATTTACTCATAAGGGTAAAAAGTTCTTACTTCAGAAAAGTAGAACAACCGGCAGGTTTGCATTTAGAGAAACACTATTGTCTGATCACGACTTAGTAAGTATGCCTGACAATAAAACTATAGAAATAAATAAAACAGGAATGCCATATTTAAAGACAATCAAATGAAAATGAAACGACTTAGTGCAATGGTACAAGATGGCACTTTTAATGATTATAAAATTGCATTTTTAACTGCACAATTATATAAAGATGAAGCATTTAGATACCGCGGCAGAACTGTAAAGACACGAGATGCTAAACTTGAAATAAAGTTTGTAGAAACATTTATAAACTCTATAAAAACTCTTAATGATGATAACAACAGTAGGAATAAAGACACAAGACTTTAATGTAGGCACTATAGAAGATGTAGTAGCGTATTGTGATACTAAAATAGAGCTTGGTGTTGATACAGAAACAGAAGGGTTAGATTTTACGTCAGACAAAATGATTATGTTTCAAATTGGTGATGAAGAGCATCAATTTGTAATAGATACTAGAGTTGTTAGCATTGAGCCGTTACGTGATATACTTGAGCGTAAGAATACTCTTAAAATATTACAGAATGCTAAGTTTGATTATAAATTCATCAAGTGGTGGGCTGACATAGAGTTAGATAATGTATATGATACATATCTAGCAGAAAAAATACTGACATGTGGACAAGGTCAACCTTGTAACTTAGCTAAGCTTACTGAAAAGTATGTAAATGAGGATATGAGCAAAGCAGCTCAAACTACATTTATTAAAATGGCTAAAGGTGCACCATTTACAAACAGTCAAATAACATACGGTGCTAAGGATGTACAGCATCTAGGCATTATTAGACGCAAACAGGTTACACAAATTGAAAAGCAGCAGCTTGGATCTGTGCTTGACTTAGAATGTAAATCAACACTAGCGTTTGCAGATATAGAATACAATGGCTTAGATATAGATCGTGAAGCTTGGTTAAAAATATCAGAAGAAAGCATAGCTGATGCTGAGCAAACTGGGCTAGAACTTGATGATATGATTGCAGAAGACAGTAGTCTAAATGAGTTTGTAGCTACACAAGTACAAGGAGATTTATTTACTGATTTTGACAAGCTTAGAAAAATAAATATAAAATGGTCTAGTCCTAAACAAGTATTAGAAGTCTTTCAAAAGCTAGTACCTAAGCTTGACAATGTCAATAGTAAAGAGATGTACAAGTATCGTAAAAAGCATCCTATTATTGATAAATATGTAGGCTATAAAGAAAAGATGAAATTATCTACTAGCTATGGTGAAGACTTTTTTAAGTTTTTGGCGGGAGACGGTAAGATACATACAAACTTTAATCAGATTTTAGATACAGGCCGCGTAGCGAGTCGTAAGCCTAACATGCAACAGATCCCAGGTGTAAACAAATTTAGAAATTGTTTTACAGCTCCTGAAGGATATGTATTTGTATCTAGTGACTATTCATCGCAAGAATTAAATGTAATTGCATACGGGAGCAAAGATCCTGTATGGCTACAGGCATTGCAAGAAGGACAAGACCTGCACTCAGTATGTGCAGACCTCGTGTACGGAGAGCAATGGGCTAATGCTGCTGAAGATGATTGTAACTACCTCGTAGCTAAAGGTAAGTGTAACTGTCCTCAGCACAAAAAATTAAGAACTAATGTGAAAACAGTAAACTTTGGTCTTGCCTATGGCATGGGCCCGCAAAAGCTTGCTGATACTTTAAACATTAGTAAAAAAGATGCAGCTAAATTAATTGAAGATTATTTTACTGCGTTTCCAGCTATTGGTGCCTTTTTAGATAAGCTAGGTGCATACGGTAAACAATTTGGTTATATAAAAACTTTTCCTCCTTATAGGCGCAAACGTTGGTTTCCTAATTGGTATCCTAAAATTTGGGATAGTATTGCATCTAGAAATGAGTTAGGTAGTATAGAACGTGCATCTAAGAATACACCTATTCAAGGTGCGTCTGCTGATATGACTAAGCTAGCTCTTATTTACATACGTGAGTATATAAACAATGAGGATTATCCTGTAAAAATTGTAATGACTGTGCATGACCAGATAGACACTATCTGTAAAGAAAACTATGCGCACCAATGGAAAACAACAATGACAGAGTTGATGGAAAAAGCAGCTCTTAAGATTGTAACTAACGGTTTGCTTAAGGCAGACACAAATATCTCAGCAACATGGGAGAAATAAGTGAATCAACTCACCTAATAGCATAACCAAAAGGGAAAATAAAAAAATAGAAAACATGAGAGAAGTAAGTAATTGTTGTGGAGCATTTTGCTTTATGACTGAGTATGGTATATGTCCTGATTGTTTAGAGCACTGTGAGTTTATACCCGAAGAATAGAAAGAGCCCGTAATAATTCAATTAATCATTTATTGCTTAGCTGATTAAGCTGATTGCGGGTTCTTTTTTATAAAATTAATATTAATATGCAAAAAGTAAAACCAGTTACACGTAAAGCATTTATTATTAGACCTTCTGGAAGATCTACAGATTTTATTAGTCCTAGTTTTGGTCACGGTTGTTTATATAACTGCAGCTATTGCTACATGAAAAGACACAAACCTCATGGATTGACTGTTGCTACTAATACTGGAGATATACTAACAGAAATTAATAATCATGCATATTTTACACCAGTAGATAAACCTAATCAAACACATGCTAAGTATACTACATACGACATTAGTTGTAACGAGGATTTTGCTTTGCATGCTAAATATCATGAGTGGAAAAAGATTTTTGATTTCTTTAGAGACCATCCTGTAGCTATGGGCAGTTTTGCTACTAAATACGTAAATAAGCACTTATTAGATTATGACCCTAAAGGTAAAATACGTATTAGATTTAGTTTAATGCCAGAGCGCATGGCTAATATACATGAGCACCATACATCTAGGATTATTGAAAGGATAACAGCTATTAATGATTTTATAGATGCAGGCTACGACGTACACATAAACTACAGTCCTGTAATTGTATACGACGGATGGCTAGACGATTATGCTAGACTATTTGATTTAGTAGATCAGCATGTACGTTGGAAAGAGCAGGTACTTGCGGAAGTTATATTTTTAACACACAATGTAAATAAACATATTGTTAATCTTAACGAACGTCCAGATGTAGAAGATACATTATGGTCTCCTGATATTCAAGAGACTAAAATATCACAATACGGAGGCGAGAATATTAGATATAAACACGATTTAAAGCGAGAGTTTATAGAAGAGTTCATTGAACTGCATGAAAGTAAAATACCTTGGAATACTATCCGGTATATTTTTTAAATACTAAAATAATAATATAATGAAATATAAACCTACAGCACTGTCTGAGCAACATCAAACTAATGTTGCTGAGGTTTTTGATATTGTTGAGCAAATAACAGGAGTTTCAAAAAAAATGATGCTTGCTAATACTAGAAAAAGATTTGTAGTAGACGCAAGGAAAATACTAGTATGTATACTTAGACATCACGTAAAACTTACATGTATTCAAATAGGAGGTATTATAAATAAAGATCATTCTTCTATAGTGCATTACGATAGAATGCATAATGTTCACATGATGGAGAAAGAATATAGACGTTTATACTCTGCTGCAACAGGAACTTTTTTAATATATAAAAGTGTTAAAGATGAAGAAAGGCTACGAGAACAGTTTACATCTTTAACAGATCGCACAAAAGCTTTATTAACCGCTTTAGAAGGCCAACAGAATAAATTAAATATAACTTTAAACACCATTACAAACGCCCCAATCGATGAAAAAGCTAAATAGACAATATGAAGATAGTATGAAATTCTTTTGCATAGGAATACTAGGACTATATGCTACACTAATGCTAACACTACTAATAAATTGAATCTTATGAGTACAAATAAATATGAAGTAGAAGCATGCAGTGACAACTTTGCTTTTAATATAGAGATAGAATATGATTACGATCCAGGATCTCCAGGGTCATACTATGAACCGCCTGAAGGTGATGAGGTTAGTATTGTTGAAATTAAATGTACATTAACTTCTGATGAGTTATATAGACTACAAGAATACTTAAAAGAGTATGAAAGAGAAGGAGGAGGTAGATATGATCCGGCAGACGATCGTTAACAAACTAGGAGAGACCTAGTATAACCATTAACATAATGGTTCAGGTGAGGGGAGCTGTGGTGGCTCCCCTTTTACACTAAAATATAGAAAACATGGTAAATCAAAAATCAATAGACTCATATAATGAGTTAATCGCAGACGGAACAATTTCAGCTAGGCAACACCAAGTATTGAAATGTTTAAAAGAAGAATTAGGGCAAGGTACAAATCGTATGATCGCTAAATCTCTTGGTTGGGATATTAACAGAGTTACAGGACGTGTTACAGAACTTAGAGATAAAGGGCTTGTTGTACACGCAGGAGACTATTATGATACAGATACTAATCGCACAGTAAACTTATGGAAATGTCAATAGAACTACATTCAGTAAAAGATGAACATCAAAAGAAAGCTCTTAATGCTTGGAGAGCCTCAGACTATACAGGCAGTATTATTTGTGGTACTGGCTTTGGTAAATCTAGGGTGGGTGTATTGGCTACGGCCTACACTATTAATAATTCTGATTGTGGCAATAGAGCTATTATTTTGGTACCTACTGTGCAACTGCAAGAGCAATTCAAGGAAGAATTCAAAAAGTGGGGACACGAAAATATCTTAGATAATATAGAAGTTATGTGTTACCAGTCTGCATATAAATTGCAAGACCAGCACTATTCTATAGTTATATGTGACGAGGTACATTTAGGTTTAAGCCCTGAGCATAGAAAGTTTTTTATTAATAATACTTATGATAAAATTCTATGTATGACTGCAACGCTACCAGAAGAGCCAGAGTACTGCGCTCTACTTGCTACACTTGCACCTACAGTATATACTTTAACGTTAGATGAATGTGTAGATCTTAAATTAGTTGCACCTTATGAAATAATTTGTAAGCCTGTGAGTCTATCTGAAGACGAGCAAAAAGAATATAAGAAAATGAATAATAAATTTGTTCATTGGAATTATATACTTGGGAGATTTGATTCTTTCAATCAAGCAAAAGCTATACTTGCTAATCCTAATGCACCGTCAAAAGATAAGCAAGCTGCTACACAGTTCTTTAATGCTATCCGCGGCAGAAAAAAGATAGTAGATCATGCATCTGCTAAAGTTATAGGTCTACAAAAATTAGTAGTAGAACATTTAGATACACAGATACTTGTATTTGGTGGCAGTAATGCTTTTACAGACGAGTTATGTGCATCTATAGAAGATAGAGCTGTGTCTTATCACAGTTCTCAGACTACTAAGACAAAAAGAAATGCTCTTGAACGTTTTAACAGCGGTGACGCAGATGTGCTATGTTCTACTAAAGCTTTAAACCAAGGTTTTAATGTACCAAATGCTAGCGTAGGTGTTATTTGTGGTCTCACAAGTAAAGCACTATCTATGATACAAAGGATCGGTAGATTACTTAGATATAAAGAAAATAAAGTAGGTAAAGTTTACATTCTATATGTCAAAGATAGTCAAGAACAGAAGTGGCTTGAGAAGGCTGTCAAAGGCTTAAAAAATGTCCATTGGGAAGAATAATTATTAACATTTACACTACTATTATGCAAATATTTACTATCTTTATAGTCCTTTCCTATTTACTTTTTACGAACCCGTTTGTAGGGTTTACAACGTCTAAAGACTCAGTTTATATTGTCTTTAAGTTTGTAAGCTCCTTTATTGACGACGACGACTATTGTGAATATACAAAGGTAAAAACCTATAGACTGTTTAAGTTTAGATAACATGGAAATCACAATAGATATTCAACTTCTTATCGATAACGATCTGACTGCAGACGAGTACTTAACTTTATATGCAATCTATAAAAAAGGTTTTAAAACATTAGAAAAACTAAAACTTGACCCTGATTGGGATAAGCTACAACAAAAAGGATTTGTTAAACAGGGAGCTAGAGTAGAAGAACATATAGTTCGTCAAGAATTTATTGATCTTTTCTCTAGTGACTTCGACCAAATGTTTTCTGAACTTGTATGTGCTTACCCTAGAAAAGTTAATTCTGGCAAAGGGGTACGAATACTACGAGCTGCGGATGCTAATTCAGCTGCAAATCGTAAAGCTAAAAACAGATACCGTAAGATAGTGCTCAATAAGCCTCATGTCCACAAAAAGATTATGGGGCTTCTTGATAACCAACTGAAAGTAGAGCGAGATAACTTAGGATTTTTACAAAGTCTCGAAGTGTGGGTTAATAACCATACTTGGGAAAAATATACCGATATAGATGGACCAGAATCAGAACGAAGAATTACTAGAAAACTCTGATGTATTTAAAGATTTAGGATTTCAAAAAATAGATACATCAGTTAGACAGTCAATAGCTATCGTAAGAGAAGCTAAGGCTGGGAGACGGCAGGTATTACCTACGTCTTGGAAGCGATTAAATAGAAACTTGCTTGGTGGATTACAACAAGGTAAGATGTACGTTATAGCAGGTCGTCCTGGTGTAGGTAAATCTGCTTTTAGTAATCAATTAATATTTGACGTCTTAGATACCAATGCACACAAAAATGTTATTGTGCTGTACTGGACATTTGAGATGCCTGGTTACCAACAAGTAATGCGATCTGCATCTAAAGATGTAAGTAAACAATTAGCAGAGTTGTTGTCTGTAGACATGACACTCTCTGATTCTGACTTTAATCATTACGCGATGAAAGTTAGAAACTATGAACACTACCCTATATACTTTAATAATGTTCCAAGAACTATGGAATACATTATAGAGTCTAATGAAAAAATTGTAGGAAATAATCCTGAAGCAGTTATAATAAACGTATACGACCACTCTAGACTTATACGAGGCAGTGAAGATTCAGAGCTTAAAAAACTTAATACTATATCAAAAGGCTGTATGCTATTACAGTCTAAGCATAACGTAGTAAACGTTTTATTAAGCCAGCTAAATCGTAACATAGAACAAGAACACAGAGCACGTAATCAGTATCAGCCGCTATTGACTGATCTGTTTGGTGGTGATTCTATTGGTCAGGATGCACACGTTGTAATGATACTTAATCGTCCTTACGATTTGTATAGTATTACAGATAAATATTGTGATGAAGACCCTGTAGGCCTACTTGCAGTGCATGTAGAAAAAAACAGGGACGGTTTGTTAGGTATGATAGCATACGAAGCAGACATGAGCACATTTACAATAACAGAACGAGAATAAATTAATATATAACTATGGAATTACCAAAGAAAAAGGTACCGGCGAGCCGTAAGTCGCCAAAAAACATGATAATCTATGGCCCACCTAAAATAGGTAAAACTAGTGCACTATCTACACTAGACAATTGCCTGATCATAGATTTAGAAGAAGGTTCTGATATGCTAGATGCTTTAAAAGTTAAAGTAAACAGTTTAGATGAGCTAGCTAAAGTAGGCAAAGCTATTATTAAAGAGGGAAAACCTTATAAGTATGTAGCTATTGACACTATTTCTAAGTTAGAAGAATGGTGTGAAGAAGATGCTAAGAAACTTTACATGGCTACGCCTATGGGTAAAGACTTTGATAAAAAGAACCCTGGTATGTCAATTTTATCATTGCCTATGGGCAGTGGTTATTACTATTTGCGTAAAGCATTTATGAAATGGATTGCAAACTTAAATAAGCTAGCAGATCACATTATTCTTGTAGGCCACCTAAAAGATAAGATGGTAAACAAACAAGGTAAAGAAGTATCTGCTAAAGATCTTGCTCTTACGGGTAAGATAACTGAAATAACCTGCTCAAACGCAGATGCTATTGGATATGTATATAGAGATGAAGAAAATACTTGTATTTCTTTTAACTCGTCTGATAATATAAACGCTGGTTCTCGCTGTGATCACCTAAAAGGTAAAGAAATGGTGTTGGACTGGACTAAGATTTTTATTGATTAATTTTTAACCGCTTAAATATATAAACATGATTGAAGCACAAACAGCTGGTGAGCTTAATACACAAACACAGGCAACTAGTACGCCTGAACGTATCACTACATCTATGATCATCGAAGATCTAGAAAACGGTATTGATAGAGAAGGTATACGTATAAAGTATAATTTAGAAAAGTGGGAAATCTCACAAGTATTTAAACACCCTAAGCTTAAAGGCAAGAAGGTAAAGAAAACACGTAAGCTTTCTTTTAATTTTGTAGATGATACTCCTGCAGTAGATCCTGCTCAAACTAGTATTCCTGTAGAACACCCAACTTTAACAGAAGCTGCAGATATGTTGTACGGAGTAGACAATACAAACGTAGAAGCTACTTTCAACCCGCAGACAAGAGTAGAAGAAGGATTAGATCATAAAGGAGAGACCTTAAATGACACTGATAATTTAAATAAATTAATGTAATATAACCATGGCTATTAAAAGCAACGATTCAACAACTGCCGTAGTAGGCAGCGGATTAACTTACTATTCAGGAATTACTAATTTCAAGGTAGTAGCAGTTAATCCTACTTTAAGTGAACTTCATGAAATTGGAGTTAAATATAAGACAGAACCTAATTACACTATAAACCTTGGTGGTGAAGATTTTACTAAGGTTGTATTCTGGCTTAAGAATGATGATCTAACTACTAGCTTAGAAATTCTAATGAATTCTAGTTTAAGAATTTCTCAGAATGATAAGCCGCAGTGGATGAACAGTATAGGCCAAACAACATTTAGTGATGTTGCACCTATGGAAAACCCTAACCTAAGCTGGTGGAAAGAGGCTGGTACTCATAAAGCTATTAAAGGTGAGGAAAAACTAATTGCATTTACTCAAGCTTGGGCAAATGTAGCTAGTGGTGATGAGGTAGTTTACGATACTTTAGCTAAAATTGCTAAAGGCGACGTAGCAGAACTTAAAGCTGTAGTAAAACTTCTAGAAAAGAATGAAGTTAGACTAATGGTAGGTGTACGCACTAGCGATCAAGGTAAAACTTTCCAAACAGTGTATGATAAGTTCTTTGGACGTGTTTCTCCTGCGAGAGATGAGTATTTTGTTAGAAAATTAAATGATCCTAAATATGGTGCATTTAATGCTGACTACAATACTGATTTGCAGTGGGGACCATATATTCCTGAAGTTGTCAGTGTAACTCCAGATCCAGCACCAGCGCTCGCGTTAGATGAGAGTGAAGATTGGAGCTAAATAGGTAATGGGAGGGGATTTAATATCCTCTCCCTTTATTTTTATTTACTATGATTAAGCATAGGGATAGCGATGCATACTTACACACAGATGAAATCCTTAAGAAGATAACAGAGTATGATATATTTAAATACTACTGTCCTAATTTCAAACAGCTGGAAAAGAAATTTTGCAGTGATCTTCGTGAGGACAAATCTCCATCAGTAAGTATAACCCAATGGAAAAACCGTTTATGGTACAAGGATTTTGGACATCCTGAGCATAGTTTTGACTGTTTTTCTTACATATGCGCAAAGTATGCATGCAGTTTTAGAGAATCTTTATATTTAATAGACAATGATTTTAGTTTAAACTTATCTTCATTTAAAACAGATGGAGTTTATAGTATGGGAAGAAAAGCAACTAGTTACGCTTCTCAACCTGTACTAAAGAGTCAAGTGCAAATCAAAATTAGACAGCGGCAATGGGGCAAAGAGGATAAAAATTTCTGGTCAAACTTTATGATTGGTAAGAAAACTTTGCTTAAATTTGACGTCTGCCCAATTGATTATTGTTGGATTAATTATACTAGATTTCCGTGTACACTTAGTTATGCATTTAAAATAGGCAGTAGATATAAAATATATTCTCCTTATGACAAATTTAAATGGATTAGTAACACGCGCAGCGGAAATGTTCAAGGCTGGTCTCAGCTACCTGAAAATGGTAGCTATGTGGTTCTTACGTCTTCCCTCAAAGATGTTATGTGCTTATATGAATTGGGCTTCAGCTCAGTGGCACTGCAGTCAGAAATGCAAATGCCCAAAGAATCCTTCATTAAAGCTCTCCAAAAAAGATTTAAAGAAATAATTGTATTTTACGATAATGACTTTGATAATGTAAATAATCCTGGCCAAGAAATGGCTAAGAAAATTTGCACATTATTTAATCTTCGTAATATATGTATTCCTTCAGAATTTGGAGTTAAGGACATCTCGGACTATATTGGCAAATACAAGTCCTTAGATGATGCAAAACATCTTATTGAGAAACAATTATGACTACAGAGACAAGAGTTAAAATAGATAACATATTAAAAAAGTGTGCTACTATATATAGTAATTTAGGCACAAAAACACCTTCAGACGTAGGTAGCAAAGATGTAGCTAAGCAGAAAGAGAGGGACTTACTAGAGCAAATTAAAGATCTAGATGAAGAATTCTACAATACTGTCACAAATAGCAACCACTATGCGCCTCAAGAAGAAGAGATCGAAAAACAAAAAAGTTAGAAACGCAACCGCAAAGGTTTACAAAGGAATAAAGTTCAGGTCTAAGCTTGAACTTTTTACTTATAAAAAACTTGAGGATGCAGACATAGCTTCTTTGTACGAAAAAAAGAAATATGTATTAATGGAAGGGTTTAGGTTTGAGTCTGAAGCTATAGAGTGTAATTCTAAACGTGAATACGTAGAAAACACAACTAAGGTTAGAGATATTACCTACACACCGGATTTTGTTGATCCTAACAACGAGTGGATAATTGAAGTAAAAGGCTTTGCTAATGATGTATTTCCTATAAAATGGAAACTATTTAAAAAGCACTTACAAGAGTTAGATGACGATACACCAGTATTGTTTTTACCTCGTAATCAAAAACAAGTGTTAGAGACTATAGAAATAATTAAAGAAAAATTTCATGGATGAAAAAGAAGATATAGATGCGTTGCATGCAAAACATCTAATACAAACATTTGTTATTTTATATGATAAATGGGAGGCCAGACCTCCAGAGTCACAGACTGACTTAAAACAGCTTATGAAGACGTTCAGACAAAATTGTGACAATTACGGATTCTAGTTAGACTTAAATATTAACTATAACCTCAGCAGTGCTGGGGTTTTTTATTTTAAAAAATCATGAGTATAAAAACCATTGATAACAACGTTACTACAAATACAGACGGCGTTGCTAAAAAAATCAATAGAGGTGCAGAGAAAATGGTGTTTGATATATTACAATCAACACAGTATTCTACGCCTATACCTTCCACAGTACGTGAGTTGGTAACCAATGCCTGCGACTCACAGCGGGAGAAAGAAATAGCTATAGAAATATTAAGTGGCCAAAAATTAGCCTCACACTACTATATAGAGCGACATGGAGAAGCATATGCAGACTCTAATTTCGATCCTAGCTATTATAATTTAAACTGTTTAGATAAATCTAATAATGAGATAGAAATTAAATATCAAAGAAACGAAGGAATAGGTTTTTGTGATGTTTTTTCTGTAAAGGATTATGGTGTTGGTATTGGTAGCAAAAGACTAGAAGGTATTCTAGAGCTTGGCTACTCAACTAAGCGTAATACTGCAGAAAACTTTGGTGCTTTTGGCTTAGGCGCTAAGGTAGCTTTGGCTACAGGTGTAGACTTTTATAACATCACTACTGTGCATAACGGTAAGAAGTTCCAATTAAGTTGCTATCCATATACTACTAAGTTTAATGTGCCTTCGTTTAATCCGTTTATTACATTTTCTGATGGTACTAAAGTGCACTACGAAGAAACAGATGAGTTAAATTACACAGAGATTTCTTTTGGAGTCAAAAAACACAATCGTAACAGATTTGAAGAGGGCGTTGAAGAACAGCTAATGTACCTCAGCAATGTAAGATTTTCAGTTATTAGTGAAGATGGATACGAATCTCCTCAAAATTTCTTAACGGATGTTATACATAACTCTGAGTCTCTGCTTGTAGCAGATAGTTACTATCATAGTAAGCCTCATATTGTTATAGTTAAAGAGCCTGGAGCAGAAACAGGTATTAACTACGGCTATGTTGATTTCCGTGAGCTTGAGATGCAGCAACTTTGGGGTGCAGTAGGTCTTAAATGTCCTATTCGCCAAGTTGTAAAAGATCAGTACGGCAAAGAAAGAGTTTTGCAAGAGGGTGTAGATGTTACGCCGTCTCGTGAGAAAGTTATTTGGAATGAGCACACTAAAAAGTTTGTCCAAGATCTTATACTTAGAGCAGCTGAAGAAGCTACTGAACTAGTCCAAGATCAATTAAAGAGCACTGACTTTTTAGAGTGGATTGGTACATGCAGAGATGTATTGTCTCAGTCTAGTAGCGGAGATAACTCTGCACTGCGTCAGATTTCTAAAATTATTGAGACAGATAACATGAAGCCTAAATTTTCTGATACAACTGTAGCGTTTGCCGGTCCAAAAGGACTGTTTAAAGGTTTTAATGTATCTAAAATTAGAGAAACTATTAAAGGTGGTAAAATATCAATAGAAACAATAGCTTTAGAAGGTTGGGGAGAAGTAGATTTTAGTAGAGTATATTTTAGACAAGAAGGTGCTCCTAGAAATAACTTAAGAGATCATTTTATTATTGATGATATTGATAAATCATTTGTATTAATTACTCCGCAAAATTTAGATAACTTAACGTTAAAGTCTGCAAGTAACGATCAAGATCTTTTACTTCTTGCTAAGCTGCAGTCAAACCAGGATACATTAACACCTCTATTAAAAGCTTCAGAGCTATTTAAAGAGTATTCACTTGTAGAACCTGATGATAAGTGGCTTGAAGAGTTTAAAACTAGAGAAATAGAAGTTTCTAAGTTAGAAGCTACTACTGGATTAACTCGTGCTGAACGTCGTATGATTGAAAAGCGTATAGTTGCTTACTCTCTTAGGAATAACGGTAGTTATCGTAACGATAATCAGAAACCTACTCTTACTTGGGATAAAGTTGAACCTAAGCTAAAGACTGTGATGACTAGTGACCGTGTAACTTATTACTGTACTCGTGAAGATGAGTTATGGATGAAGTTGGCTGCAGAGATTATGAGAAATCAATCTCCTACACTTGATAAAGTATATAAAGATATACATTACTATGGGTATGGAGATTCTTATGGTTCTGATACTGATCCTATTTATTATTACGATCAAATACCTGTAATAGCAGGATCAAAAGAGTTTAAAGAAGATTTGTCTTTTATAACAACTCCACAATTATTAAGAGTTGCAGAAAACAAAATAAAATATGTCGAAAAGAATCCTAATTGTTACCCAATACAAGATTTCTTTCTACAAATAACTGATGAAGGTAAATATACTATGAGTAAAGAAGTAAAAAATTGGATGAATGCTAAAATAGCAGGCAGTACTCCTGATTGGGTGTGGAAACTAGATGAAATTGACCCTAGATTTAAAGATTTAGCAGTCTTTTTAGATGCCGCACACAAGAAAGGAGATCGTTTCTATATTGAAAGTTCTGAACTTAAAGATGTATTTTCTGAATTCTTAGAGATGACTAATAAACTGAGAGACTTTCAAGATTACTGTAAATCAGTGCAGAATGATGATAACTCTGAAGCCTTAATTGCCTCTAAATCAGCAGAATTGTTTATCTTAGCAGATATACCAGGAGCTGACATCTTTGAAGAAGTTGTTGCAGAATATGCCGCAATACGAGATGAGATTGTAGATGAAGTAGATGTATTCCTAAGTGATTTAAACTTCTACAAAAAAGACAATTCAGATTTTACAAGAGAATTAACTGTTTATTTAAAAGCCAAGGGGAAGCTGGCTATTGAGCTTCCTGAAATAACACCAAACAACAAATGATACATGTAAGTATTATAGACGATAATCTCGTCGGATCGTATGGAGATAAACCTTTCTCTGTGCCAATGGATTTAGACCTCTATTCAGAATTAGCAGAAGTTGCTAATAAAGCTAACGCAGCAGCTACAGTAGAGGATTATAATGCTGCTTTAGACACTTTTGAAAGTTTACTAGAAGTAGACTATACAGAAGTTATAGTAGATGGCGCAGATGGGCTTATCTACGTTAACCCTGTAACAAAAGAATTTTTTCTTAAGCATAAAGAAGAAGTTTCTACTGTTCCTATGCCACAAGCTTTAGTAGACAGAATCTATGATTCTCTCGATAAAGGTATTAATTATATGCCTTTAATTAAAATGTGGACTAGGTGGCTACGTAATCCTATTCTTATGAAGAAGGGAGGCACTGATTTTTCTAACAGATTTTTCAATTTTGTTAATATGAAATATGTGCATCCTAAAATGAAGCAAGAGCTTATGGAAGAACATGGTTTAACAGAAGAAGTTGCTGAAAAACGTGCTACTATGTATCAAATGAAAATAACTCAAGAGGGTCTGCTTAACGGTTATAAAGTTTCTAGAGAAGTTATGCATGCATACGATCCAGAAACAGGTGAGCAAGTAGATCGTTATAAGCGTACGTTTAATCCTGATACTGGAGAGATAGACTCAGAAGGTTTACCTGAACATGTAGAAAACAGACTATTTGAACCATCTGTGATGGCAAATGGTGGAGATTCTTTTTATTGTGAAGGTACTAATGGCACAGGTTTAGGACATTTTATTAAAGTTGGATGTACTCATTACCTTGACTCTTGGGATAAAGTAAATACTAATGATACTCAATCTTGTGTAAAAGGTTTACACGTGGGTGGTCTTAAGTATATTGCTTGGTACAGCGGTGAAATACACAATGTATTTATTGACCCTATGCACATTGGCGCTGTTCCTGACGACGTAGATGGCGCTATTAGATGTAAGCAATATTTTGTGCATTCTTCTTTGTCTGGCGTAAATGGTAGTATTTATCATAGTTCTACTTATGCATCTAAGACTGATGAAGAGTGGGAACAAATGCGTACAGAAGCTATTGAAGCTTGGGCTGAAGAAATCAATAAACTTGGTGCTAAAGCCGCATCATTTGGATTATAATAATATGGGGGAGTGTAATACTCCCCTATTTTTATCATGAAAAATGAAAAAGTTCTTTTAATAGATGCAGATTCTCTGCTCTATTACGAGATGGGCGCAAGTTCTTTAGAACAGGCTACACAAAATATTGATGACAGAATAAATACTATGTTAAAAGCATCTGGAGCTACTAAGTTTGCAGGTTTTTTAACACTAGATAAATGTTTTAGATACAATATTGACAATAGCCATGTGTACGATAATACTCCATATAAGCAAAACAGAAAAGGTGGGCCTAAACCTATTATTTTCTACGCGCTAAAGGAGTATTTAAAACAAGAACCTTATAATTTTATAGGATTAAAAGGTCTTGAAGCTGACGATGCAGTCGGTATTTATGCTCAGCTAGCTAAAGATGAGGGCTATAACCCTATGATAGCTAGTCCGGACAAAGATGTTCTTGAGCAGATCCCCGGCGAGCATTACAATTACCAAAAAGCTACAATTATAAAAACTAGTCAAAAAGACGCTGAAAAGTTTCTTTGGAAGCAAGTTTTAATTGGAGATTCTACTGACGGAATTCCAGGGATTCAGGGCGTAGGACCAAAGACAGCGGATAAATTACTAGAACTTTATGAAACATTTGAAGAATATGCAGCACCTCAACTTGCTGTATCTGAGTACATTAAGAAATATGGACTCCGAGAAGGGATAACTAGATTTGCAGAAACGTTTAATTTAGTGTACATTCTACGTACAGAAGATGAAGGTACACGCATTGCTGCCTTACCACACATCTCTACTCTTCTCACTTCAAATGTTATTCAAGATGATTCAAGTACAGACGATCTCTTTGGTTCCGAATGGACCTAACAAGTTAATAACACAAGGACCCAAAGACCTCATTACACCAATGCAGGTTGGCGATACTATTATTTCTCTAAACATTAATAATGAATATACTATTGACTTAGGTCAAACTGTAAAGTATAAAGGAAATATTCCTTATAAGATTAATACTATACAAGAAATTACAAAAGGCTATGAGTTAGTAATAGCTCATAAAAGTAAAGCATCTTTGTTTTTATTACCGATCCTAGGTACTAGGCATGATGACTTCTTTTATCATACATTATTTTGCAATGCATTCATAGCATTAGAAGATGAGCCTAATTGTCTAGCATTATTGTATAGATTTTCTGGGAAAGGAGAGTTCTTACGCTTTGAGCAAAAGCTTCGTCAGCTGCCGTCGTTTAAGCGTATGGAAGATCCTAGCCCGTACTTTACATTATTTGTTTTTAATATACCTACAGAGTACTTAGAAGACTATCAAAACTTTTGTTTAGGTAAATACTCTAAGTTATCTGCTTCTTTAAAAGACAAAATATTTAAATTCCACCAAGCAGATTCTAATTCTGTACTTGGACAAATTTTATACAAATCAATAAAGCGGAGGCTTCGTATGCAAGAATCTTTAGGAATGGAAATTTCTAAGGATGCTGAGCTTTTAAGTATACCAAACTTTGAACAGGAAGTTTATAAGAAAGAAATCTATGTCTAGATTACTGCTGATAAGGTCTCTTGTCTTGTTCGGTTAGCTCAAGCAGTCTACGCATTTGCTTAAACCCAGGGATAAATGGGCCGGTGTAATAAAACCGGCCTGTTTTATCTCTTTTATCTTCTATGCCGGTCAGATCTTCATAAAATACATCTGCAGTATTAGACAATGCTTTAGTTGTATCAACTAGAAGGCCGCTTAGCGGTATAGTAGAACGAGTTAGATTTACAAACTCTCCGGGATTTGACGTAAAACCTAACTCAGTACTAGTTCTTCTAAGTGAATTATATAGTTGACGTGTAGCCCATGTCTTTTTGTACATTTCTTCATCATCACTTCCTTTTAGTGACAGTGCTAGCATTGCTGCAAACAGACCTAAAATAGATCTTAATTCAGATGCAGCTGCACGAAGTTGCCCGCGGCGCATAGAAGTAAAGTCTTTAAGACTCATTTGTTGAATTTCAGTATTCTCAGGATTGTCCTGCTTATACTTTTCAAATAGTCTTTGTGTTGTTGCAACATCCGGCGATGCTTTATGCCCTAATCCAAATGTAATAGCATCTGCAGCTATAGAAAACCCTGTTTTAAGACCTGCTTTAAGAATTTTTTGTAAGTTTTCTTCTGTTCTAAATTCATCTGCTACTACTCTGTATCGACCTTGCTCATATGTATCTGTAGCACTTCTATATCTAAAGTTTCCAACTCTTTCTCTTAAGATCCTAGGCATCCAGTTTTTAAACTGCATCATTAAGTTACCTACTAAATAAGTATTTGCAGCATTACCATCTTCTACAGATGTCTGTCCTTTAACGTCCCCGGCAACAGCTCTAACAATACCTCTGAATTTAGCAAAACCCTTTTCAGAAAGTTTCATATCAAACTCTTTATTGTCTTTAGCGTTTTCAGCAGCTTTGTCTGCTATTTCTTTAATAGACATAGATCCTTCAGGAAGCTGTTCAAGCCTCTTAGGCATCCCATTTTCATCTACTCCGTAGTTTTGAGACATAGCTACCAGAATATTATTTTCATTCCATTCATCCGCTTTACGGAAGCCTAAAAATAAAGTGTCCATATTAACAGTTTTAGCAAGTAGACTTGCAGAAAGTTGGTTAGCTATACGATGGCTTTTATTATCTACTTGTACTTCAAAATGATTTACAAGAAAATTGTATGTATCATCTTGTCGTATAAACATTTTAGAAGCATCTGAACTCATTTTAGAAGTAAAGAATGTTCCTTTCTTAGCTACTGCATTTAAAGCAAAACGTCCTGCTCCCCAGGCAGCTACAGCAGGTATAACAGCTAGTCCAAGTACTTTAGCTCCAAATCCTGACTTTGCATTTAGTAAAAGTTTTTTACCGCTTATATTTCCTAATGCAAACTCTTTATCTTGGATGTTTTGTCCATACAAAGCCTGATTAATATATAATCGTTCAAAAATATTTACAGCACGTTCATCTGATTCTTTTTTAGATAATTGCCCAGATGCATCTCGCTTAAGATTACCTGCGTAGTCAGTTAATAAAACCTCATGGTTTAACAAAAACTCTTTAAGAGACAGTATTTGATCCTCAATAGCATTTTTTTGCTCGTAGTTAAATACACTCTTACCCATTAAGTATAAAGACCTGCTCAAGTCTAAACTTTTTAATGAATTGTCTATGTTACCTTCAGAATCTTGCAGCTGATTAAGATATAGTAAAGGTATCTGTGGTTCTAGCTCTCCTGTTACAGGATTACGAACTCCATTGATTTCATCAGACTCGTTAGCATGTACTTTAAATGAATCTAACGCTGCAGATATAGATTTACTAGTGTGCCCTTGACCTATTGCGTCAATTGCATCCATTCTAAGGTTAGCAATAAAGTTACCTGCAATATGATGTCCTGTGCGCTCGCTAAACTCTTTATTCTTCTGTTGATACATAGTATAAAAATCTAACAATGGTTGATTTTCTAAAATGTATTTATATTTTTCACTGTGATATTGGCCTTCCATTTCTGGCTTTATCTCTAAGTGTAAGTACGCTCGACTGTTTAGCCACGCAGAATTCCTACTAAGATCATGAGTATTTAGCCAAGTCTGCTTCATATTCTCACGCATCTTTTCACGGTTTTTAAGTAATACAAAACCGCCGCTTTCGTTTTTAATACGATTGCCAGATATATCTTCTTCATATATATCTGCGTAATCTTCTTCAATTTTTTTAAACCTTCTCTCTTTCCACTTATTAAATTGTTCTTGGTAGCCTTCCCTTTGCTGGTAGTGCTGCTTCATCCAATTAACGTCTTTACCTGATCTAGCATTCTTTAAC
>TARA_R110002012_G_scaffold12274_1_pt1 | contig 20442 bp, 16 predicted proteins | sample TARA_R110002012 | Tara Oceans TARA_R110002012 (sample SAMEA4396515) | marine metagenome | biome: Westerlies Biome; feature: [DCM] deep chlorophyll maximum layer (ENVO:01000326); material: water (ENVO:00002006), including particulate matter (ENVO:01000060) such as... | depth 40 m | reverse complement strand
AGGGATAACGATCTCAGGCGAAAGGACAGAGGGGGCATTTGACGGGCAGCATTTCTGCGGTCCGCTAGGTGCCAGTTTGGTCTATGGCCTTCTGGAAGTGAAAGAGAGCCACGCGACCATGAGCGATTTGCAACAGACGCCGTTATACGATCTTCATTTGGAACTGGGTGGCAAGATGGTGCCCTTTGCAGGCTATTCGATGCCGGTCCAATACCCGATGGGCGTGATGAAAGAGCACCTGCAGACCCGTGCCGAGGCGGGCCTGTTCGATGTCAGCCACATGGGGCAGGTGATGATGAGCGGTTCTTCGTGGGAGGCTGTGGCGACTGCGTTCGAGGCGCTTGTGCCGATGGATGTGTTAGGGCTGGCCGACGGGCGACAGCGGTATGGATTGTTCACCAACGATGCTGGCGGGATCGAGGATGATTTGATGTTCGCGCGGCGCGGGGACGATCTGTTTGTCGTCGTCAATGCGGCTTGCAAGGACGCGGACATCGCCCGGATGAAAGCCGCGCTTGAGCCTGATGTGACGGTCACTCCGATCACCGACCGGGCCTTGGTTGCCGTGCAAGGGCCGGGGGCCGGGGCTGCCATTGCGGCGCTGGATCCTGCGGCTGATGCGATGCGCTTTATGGATTTTGGCACGTTGACCTTTGGCGGCATCGAGGTCTGGGCCTCACGTTCGGGCTATACCGGTGAGGACGGGTTCGAGATCTCGATACCAGAGGCGCAGGCCGAAGCGCTGGTACGGCAACTGCTCGCACTGGATGGCGTGGAGCCAATCGGCCTTGGTGCGCGGGATTCGCTGCGTCTGGAGGCAGGATTGTGCCTGTATGGCAATGATATCGATGCGCAGACAAACCCGGTAGAGGGGAGCCTGACCTGGGCCATTCAAAAAGCGCGTCGCGCCGGCGGGGATCGTGCGGGCGGCTATCCGGGCGCGGACGCGATACAAGCGGCCTTTGCGGACGGCGTTGAACGCAAGCGTGTGGGGCTTGCTCCCGAGGGACGTGCACCGATGCGCGAGGGCACACAACTATTTGCATCACAAGATGGCGATACGCCGGTCGGGCACGTTACATCTGGTAGCTTTGGACCGACACTGGGCGGGCCTGTAGCAATGGGCTATGTCAGGTTTGACACGGCAGATATCGGAACGGCACTTTGGGGCGAGGTGCGCGGCAAGCGCCTGCCTGTTGCTGTTGTGAAGCTGCCCTTTGTCGCGGCAAATTTTAAACGATAATCAAACGAAGGAAGAGATGAATGAAGTTTACCGAAGAACATGAATGGCTGCGGGTCGAGGGTGATGAGATCTTCGTGGGCATCACCATTCACGCGGCCGAACAGTTGGGTGACGTTGTGTTTGTTGAGCTGCCCAGTGAAGGGACCACTGTGAGCAAGGACGACGAAGTTGTTGTGATCGAATCGGTCAAAGCCGCGTCTGATATTCTGGCCCCGATTGATGGCGAGATCACTGAAGTGAACGCGGCCTTGTCGGACAATCCGGGCATGGTGAATGACGACCCGCAGGGCGAGGCATGGTTCTTCAAGATGAAGGCATCTGATCCAAGCCAGATGGACGAATTCATGGATGAAGCGGCCTACCAGAAGTTTATCGGGTAACGCTCGCAGCCCCGTCGGAGCCTCCGGCGGGGATTTTTATACCATTTGGAAGAGGGGCCTTGCGCCATGGTTTTCAAACCAACCGAATATTTGCCGTATGATTTTGCCAACCGCAGACATATCGGCCCGTCGCCGGCGGAGATGTCGGACATGTTGAAAGCTGTTGATGCGCAAAGCCTTGCCGCGTTAATCGATGACACGATGCCGGCACAGATCCGGCAGAAAGAGCCTTTGGATTTCGGCAAGCCGATGTCCGAGCGCGAGGTGCTGGAGCATATGCGCGTGGTGGCGGGTAAGAACAAGGTTCTGACCTCGTTGATCGGTCAGGGCTATCACGGCACGGTCACGCCGCCTGCAATCCAGCGCAATATTTTCGAGAACCCCGCTTGGTATACGGCCTATACGCCCTATCAGCCCGAGATCAGCCAAGGCCGTCTTGAGGCCTTGTTGAACTTCCAGACGATGATCAGCGATTTGACGGGGCTTGCCGTCGCTAACGCGTCCTTGCTGGACGAGGCAACCGCCTGTGCCGAAGCCATGACCATGGCAATGCGCAGTGCGAAATCGAAGATGAAGGCATTCTTTGTCGACCGTGATTGTCATCCGCAGAATATCGCGGTGATGCAGACCCGGGCTGCTCCTCTGGGGATCGAGATAATCATCGGCGATCCTGACAAGATGGACGCCACGGCGGTGTTTGGCGCTTTGTTCCAATACCCGGGCACCTACGGTCATGTACGCGATTTCACCGGTCACATCACGGCTTTGCATGATGCCGGGGCCTTGGGCATCGTCTCGGCTGATCCGATGGCGCTGACCTTGTTGAAAGAACCCGGTGCCATGGGTGCCGATATTGCTGTGGGCTCAACCCAGCGGTTCGGTGTGCCCGAGGGTTACGGCGGCCCGCACGCGGCTTATATGGCCTGCAAGGATGCCTATAAACGCGCAATGCCGGGGCGGATTGTCGGCGTGTCGATTGATGCCCATGGCAACCGTGCTTACCGTTTGTCATTGCAAACCCGCGAGCAGCATATCCGGCGCGAGAAGGCGACGTCGAATGTTTGTACGGCGCAGGCGCTTTTGGCGGTTATGGCGTCGATGTATGCTGTGTTCCACGGGCCCGAAGGTCTTAAGGCGATTGCCCAGCGTATTCACCGCAAAACCGTGCGTTTGGCTAGGGGGCTGGAGAGTGCGGGCTTCAAGGTTGATCCGAAAGTCTATTTTGACACGATCACTGTCGATGTCGGCCCCTTGCAGGCGGCTGTGATGAAATCGGCGGTGGATGAGGGGATCAACCTGCGCCGCGTCGGCGAGACCCGTGTGGGCATCAGCCTTGACGAGCGTACACGCCCCGAAACCATCGAAGCGGTATGGCGGGCCTTTGGTTTGCGGCAGGCCGATGATGATTTTACGCCAGAATACCGTGTGCCGAACGAGATGCTGCGCACCTCGACCTATCTGACCCATCCGATTTTCCACATGAACCGCGCAGAAACCGAGATGATGCGCTATATGCGGCGTCTGGCAGACCGTGATCTGGCGCTCGACCGCGCAATGATCCCGCTTGGGTCGTGCACGATGAAGCTGAATTCGGCCGCCGAGATGATGCCGGTTAGTTGGCGTGAATTTTCGATGATCCACCCGTTTGTGCCTGAAGATCAAGCGCTTGGGTATAAACACATGATCGATGATCTGTCGGCCAAACTGTGCGACATCACTGGCTATGATGCGATTTCGATGCAGCCCAATTCGGGTGCGCAGGGGGAATATGCGGGGCTGCTGGCGATTGCGTCGTATCACCGTGCCAACGGGCAGGGGCATCGCAACATCTGCCTGATCCCGATGTCGGCCCACGGCACAAACCCTGCCAGCGCCAATATGGTTGGCTGGAAGGTTGTTGTAATCAAAACCGCCCCCAATGGCGATATCGATCTGGATGACTTCCGCGCCAAGGCGCAGCAGCACAGCGACAACCTTGCCGGCTGTATGATCACCTATCCGTCGACACACGGCGTGTTCGAAGAAACGGTGACCGATGTAACGCGCATCACCCATGAGCATGGTGGTCAGGTCTATATCGATGGGGCGAATATGAACGCGATGGTAGGTTTGGCGCGTCCGGGCGATGTGGGCGGCGATGTCAGCCACCTTAACCTGCACAAGACATTCTGCATTCCGCATGGCGGCGGTGGCCCCGGCATGGGCCCGATTGGCGTGAAATCGCACCTGATTGCGCATGTGCCTGGTCACCCGAACGGTGGTGAAGGCGCTGTTTCGGCTGCACCCTACGGGTCGCCGTCGCTTCTGCCGATCTCGTGGTCGTATTGCTTGATGATGGGCGGTGACGGGCTGACGCAAGCCACACGCGTCGCGATTCTGAACGCCAACTACATCGCCAAGCGGCTCGAAGGAGCGTTCGAGGTGCTCTACAAAGGGCCGACGGGCCGTGTCGCGCATGAATGTATTTTCGATGTGCGCCCGTTCGAGGAAAGCGCAGGCGTGACGGTGGATGACATCGCGAAACGTCTGATCGACGCGGGCTTCCACGCGCCCACGATGAGCTTCCCTGTCGCTGGCACGTTGATGGTTGAGCCGACCGAGTCAGAGACTAAGGCCGAGCTGGATCGTTTTTGCGATGCGATGCTGGCAATTCGCGAAGAAATTCGCGCGATTGAAGCAGGCGATATGCCACGCGAGAATAATGCGCTCAAGAATGCGCCGCACACGGTTGAAGATCTGGTAGGCGAATGGGACCGGCCCTACACCCGCGAACAGGGTTGCTTCCCCCCCGGTGCATTCCGCGTCGACAAATACTGGCCGCCCGTTAACCGTGTGGATAACGTGCATGGTGACCGCAATCTGATTTGCACCTGTCCACCGATGGAGGACTATGCCGAAGCGGCAGAGTAGCTTCGCTTTCTAGTGACAAACAATCGGACGCGAAGAGATCCTTCGCGTCCGATTTGCGTTTGGCTCGTCAGTCGTCAGCCAAAAAAGCAAACACTTTGCGCAAACGGTTCCAGGTTGTTTTATCTGGTGCCACCAGCAAGTGCCCGCTGCGCAGGGTCGCGTCATACGGCCCGCCGGACAACATCTCGACATGCGCGCCCGCTTGGGCACAAATCAACGCCCCGGCTGCATGATCCCACGGGTGCAACGTTCCGCTTAGCATAAAGTCGGCATGGCCCTGCGCCAAAGTGCGGTATTCATGGGCAGAGCAGCGCAGAGAGTTAACCTTGGCAAAGCTGGGGAAGGTGGCGGCAACTTTGGATTGCAGCGCTTTCGAGAAATTCCCGAGAGGAACATATCCGGTCAGATCCTCGATTTGTTTGCCCATACTAACGCGCAATGGACGCGAGACACCGAGCGCTCGTTGAAGACTTGGCACCGTTGCATCATCGCTGATCACCCAATCGTCATTTATGGGGTCATAGATCACGCCGAAAGCAGGTTTGCCAAAGCGGGTCACGGCAAGGATCATGCCGAATGTCGACAAGCCGTGGGCAAAGTTCGACGTGCCGTCAATCGGATCAAGAATAAACGCGAGCGGAGCACCGGCGATTTTGTCCAGTAGGGACGGGTTTTGCCCCACGGCCTCTTCGCCAACGATCAAAGCCGACGGAAACGCATGGGTCAGCGCACGGGTTATCATGGCTTCGGCGGCAAGATCGGCAGCGGTTACCGGATCGAAGGGGCCGGACTTGGTGTTGATCTCGAAATCCGAAAGGTTCCGAAACCTCGGCAGTATCTCGGTCTTGGCCGCACGGCGTAGGATGTTGACAACCTGAGCTTGCTGCGCCTTGTTCAATACGGGTGGCAAGGGGGCCGGTAGATTTTCCGTCATTCTCTTTTCCCTCGGTTGTGTTTGAAATTCAGTTTATTCTCGGGCTCGTAACACCCCGGCTGGGCGGACATTCAGCGCATTTAGGGCAAAACCCAGCGAGGCAAGGACAGACGCCGTGACACCTCCCACAATAATAAGCAGCGCAGACGGCCAAACCACTTCGAAACGTGTTTCCATGACAAAGCGGCTGACAGCCCAACCGCCAAGGATACCGGCCAACAAAGCAACCGTCCCGGCAAAGAGGCCAAGCAAGCCCGCGCGCAATAGGAAACTGGTCGCAATCGAGCGGCGCGAAGCCCCTAGGGTTTTCAGCAGGGCCGCCTCGTAACGCCGGGCATCCGCACCGGCAGCAGCCGCACCGATCAATACCAAAAAGCCGGTCAGCAGCGTCGCCGCAGCGCCATATGAAGTCGCCGCAGCCAACCCGCTTAACACAGCGGCCACACGATCTATCGCGTCACGTACACGGATTGCGGTAATATTGGGATAGGTCGACGCAATATCGCGCAATATCGCCGCTTCTGCTTCAGGTTTGGCATAGACTGTCGAGATATAGGTGTGCGGTGCTCCTTGAAGGGCTGCGGGGTTCATCGTCAGGATAAACCCGATACCCGCTGTCGAAAAATCCACCTCCTGAAAGCTGGCGATGGTCCCGGTGATATCGCGACCCAGCACATTAATGGTCAGCGTATCCCCTAATACCAACCCGATTTCTTCGGCCTCTTCGGCGGCAAAGCTGATTAAGGGCGGGCCGCTATAATCGGGTGCCCACCATTTGCCAGCGGTGATGACCGTGTCGCTGTCTGGTGAGGCTGCATATGTGAGCCCCCGATCCCCACGCACGACCCAATGGTCGCCTGCGATATCTTTGGCCGGTTTGCCGTTTATCTCGGTCACCACACCGCGCAGCATCGGGGCACTGTCAATGCGACTGACGGCGGGGTCATCCTTTAGGCGCTTGGTATAGCCGTCAATCTGGTCTTTCTGGATGTCGACAAAGAAATAAGACGGTGCAACTGCCGGAAGGTTGCCTGAAATCGCACGACGCAGGTTGCCGTCGATCTGACCGACGGCGGCCAGCACCGAAAGCCCAAGCCCCAAACTAAGCACGACTGCGCCTGAGGCTTCACTATTGCCGCCGATCGCGGTTATCGCCCACCGCAGACGAGGGCGACCGCGTGTCAGCACCGTAGCGCGCTGCGCAAGAAACCGAAGCAAGCCCGCAGCCAAAGTGAGTATCAACAGGGCACCGGCAATCCCACCCAGCGTCCAAGCCGTCAAACGCCAGCTTCCATTGAACCATCCGGCCAACGCGACCAGCGTGGCGATGCTTAGACCAATCACTAAGACGTAGCGAGGTGCGGGAAACCTTGCCGCCCCATCCCACGCATCGCGAAACAGCGTCGCGGCGCGGATGTTTTCGCTGCGCGCCAGCGGCCACAGCGTGAACGAAAAGGCCGTAAGCAGCCCGTAGATCGCGGCTTCGACCAGCGGTGCGGGATAGATGGCAAACGCCGCCGGGATAGGTAGCCGTGCCGAAATCAACGGTGCCACCGCAAGCGGGGCTATGGCACCCAAGATCACGCCAAGTGCCACGCCAAGCAGGGATAATATTCCGATCTGGATGAAATAAGTCTGGAAAACCGTAGCCCGGTCGGCCCCCAGAGCACGCAGCACCGCGATCACTTCGGTCTTGCCGTTCAAGTAAGATCGTACCGCAGCGGAAACGCCTACGCCCCCTATAGCTAGACCAGACAGACCGACCAACACCAGAAACGCGCTTAACCGATCAACGAAACGCGATACACCGGGTGCACCGTTTCGCGCATCGGTCCAGCGCATGCCCCTGTTTTGAAACCGTGCGATAGCGGCGGCCTTGATCTGATCCAGGTCGGTGTCGGCGGGCAGAAGCAAACGGTATTTCGAATGAAACAACGTTCCCGCAGACAAAAGACCGGCCCCATCTAGCGCGTCCGTGCGCAGCAGCGTGCGTGGCCCCAAGGCAAAGCCACTGCCAGCGCTGTCCGGCTCGCGCATAATCTGGGCAGTAAGACGAAAGATTTTCGTACCGAGTTTAAACGTATCCCCCGGAGACAGGCCCAGCCGGTCGGACAGGGCGCGTTCCATTACCGCACCCGCGATGCCATCTTGGGTGGCAAGCGCTTGCTCCAGCGGTATCTGGGGGGCCAATACCATCGCGCCTACCAGCGGATAGAGATCATCTATGCCTTTGACCTGGGTCAAAGCACGATCAGCTTGCACACCTTCCCCCACAACCGCCATTGATCGGAATTCAACCACCTCGGAAAGCCTGACGGCTTGGGCGTTCATCCAGTTGCGTTCGTCGACGTTGGCAAAACGATAGGTGAATTCAAGCTCGGCTGTGCCGCCCAGCAGGGCGGCACCTTCGCGTTGCAAGCCACCTTCGATAGCAGACCGGACCGACCCGACGGCAGCAATTGCTGCCACTCCGAGAGCAAGGCACGCCAGAAACAGACGAAAACCGCGCAGGCCTCCACGCATTTCGCGGCGGGCGAAGCGGGTCGCAAGACGCAGGCTCATACGATGCGCCCATCAGTCAGGGTGATAATGCGATCGCAGCGCGCCGCTAGATCGTCGGCATGGGTAACCAGAACCAAAGTTGCCCCATGCTTTTTGCGTAGATCAAACAGCATATCCATTATCGCGGCACCGTTGACACTGTCTAGGTTCCCGGTAGGTTCATCGGCCAGCAAGATCGCAGGTCGTGGGGCCGATGCGCGGGCCAATGCAACCCTTTGCTGTTCGCCACCCGACATCTGTGCCGGATAATGATGCAGACGGTGGCCCAAGCCTACCGCATGCAGTTCGGCTTCCGCACGCTCGAACGCATCTTCGGCACCGTCAAGTTCCAGCGGGGTCGCGACGTTTTCAAGGGCGGTCATGGTCGGGATCAAGTGGAATGACTGAAAGACGATGCCCATCCGCCCCCGGCGAAACTTGGCAAGGTTATCCTCGCTCATGGTGGTCAGGTCTTGGCCCAAGGCGCGTACAGAGCCACCTGTGGCCTGTTCCAACCCGCCCATCACCATCAACAGTGAAGATTTGCCTGACCCCGACGGTCCGGTGAAGGCGACAGTCTCACCTTGCGCAATTTCAAGAGTGATCCCATGTAAGATATCGACCTTTCCAGTATTGCTATCAAGTTTCAACGATGCATCTTTAATCTGGAAAACCGGGTCGGTCATAGGGCTGCCTTTTGATATATGGTCCCTGTTGGATATGGAGGTTTCACGATGATGCACAAGGTGGTGACGGCTGTTGTTCTGGTTTTATCGGGTCCGGCCATGGCAGAACCTTTGGTAATTGCCGCACTGGGCGACAGTCTGACGCAGGGATATGGTCTTCCGGTGGAAGACGGATTGGTCCCTCAGTTGCAAAGCTGGCTTGATCAGAACGGCGCTGACGTGCGGTTGATCAATGCGGGGGTTTCGGGCGATACGACTGCCGGCGGCCTGTCGAGGGTGGCATGGACCCTCACACCCGAAGTCGATGGTGTGATCGTTACATTGGGGGGTAATGATTTGTTGCGCGGTATCGACCCTGCCGTCACGAGGACGAATATCGACGGCATATTGGATGCGGCCACACAGGCCGAGGTCGAGGTGCTGCTGGTGGGTATGACGGCACCGGGAAATTATGGTCCCGAATACAAGGCATCGTTCGACGCAATCTATCCCGAGCTGGCTGCGCAATACCACACGACATTTCTTAACAGCTTCTTCGACGGACTGGCAGATGAGAATGGCGTGCAAGACCCTGTGAAAGCGCGGGCCTTTTTCCAAGCGGACGGCATCCATCCCAACAAAAAGGGTGTAGCTAAAGTCGTAGCTGAGATCGGGCCGAAGGTGTTGCAGTTGATTTCCCGTATCGAGGCATCGGGCTAATCGTTTGCAAAAAAACGGGCACCGCAGTGCCCGCATTTGATTTGCAATATTGAACTTGATCAAGCCAGCGCGATGTTGCTTGCGCTTTCCCGGCCATCCCGACCTGCTTCAATATCAAAGGTCACTTTCTGGTTGTCTGCCAGACCCGTCAGGCCCGCACGCTCTACCGCTGAAATGTGAACAAAAATGTCCTTACCGCCGCCATCAGGCGCGATAAAGCCATATCCTTTGGTGGTATTAAACCATTTTACGGTGCCAGTAGCCATGCCCCGTTACTCCTGTAGTTGGCCTGCCCACATTATGCGGCAGCGTGGCTCGGTCAGAACTTGATCGCACCATTGCCGAAGGGCGGAGAGGCCGAAAGTCTTACGCGTCGCACAACAAACATTGGCACCGAATTGTACGAAATCAAGAGTTTTTGATGCAAATTGTACAACCGGCGGGCAATTGCGCATGGAACTTCGAAAGAGGTAAATAATTTTACCAGTTGATAAAAAAATCAATCCGTGGGAGCGTTGGATAACAATTGATGGCAGCAGGGGTTAGATCAATGTCGCAAAAAGTCTTTGAGCCAGGTATCGCGGCGGGCAGGCTGGACGCCGATGCTTACGCCGCCCAGTTTTCAGACCTTCACCCACCGTTGGATGTGCATGAAGCGCTGGTTGCGGCGGATCGGTGCTATTTCTGCCATGACGCGCCTTGTATCACGGCCTGCCCGACTGACATTGATATACCGCTGTTCATCCGCCAGATCGCAACCAGCACGCCAGATGCTGCGGCCAAGACCATTTTAAGTCAGAACATCCTTGGCGGTATGTGCGCCCGCGTGTGTCCGACTGAACAACTGTGCGAACAGGCCTGCGTGCGCGAGATCGCCGAAGGCAAACCGGTCAAGATCGGTGAGCTTCAACGCTTTGCCACGGACCATTTGCAGCAGCAGGGCAAGCACCCGTTTGTTCGTGCTGATGTAACGGGCAAGCGTGTGGCCGTCGTGGGTGCAGGCCCTGCCGGATTGTCCTGCGCGCACCGGTTGGCGATGCTAGGGCATGACGTAGTGGTCCACGATGCAAGGCCTAAACCCGGCGGGCTAAACGAATACGGTATTGCAACATACAAGACCCCTGATGGGTTTGCGCAAGCCGAGGTTGATTGGCTGCTACAAATCGGCGGCATTACAATGAAAAATGGGTCTTCGCTGGGGGCTGACATCACGTTGGAAACGATGCGCGATGACTATGATGCAGTGTTTCTTGCCATTGGCTTGGGTGGGGTAAATGCTTTGGGCGCTGAAGGCGAAGACAAGGTCGGCGTACGAGATGCTGTCGAATTTATTGCGGACTTGCGGCAGGCTGATGATGTGGCTGCGGTTCCAATTGGTCGCGATGTCGTTGTCATCGGCGGCGGTATGACCGCCATTGATGCTGCGGTTCAGGCAAAGTTGCTGGGGGCCTTGAACGTGACCCTGGTTTATCGGCGTGGACGTGACCGCATGAACGCCAGTGTATTCGAACAGGACCTTGCCGCGTCTAAGGGCGTGCGGATTATCACGCATGCCGAACCCATTGCCGTGATCGGAAATGGGACCGTGCGCGAGATCGAGTTTGAATATGTTGATGACAATCTGGTCGGCTCGGGTCAGATGCTTCGCTTAGCGGCCGATCAAGTTTTCAAAGCCATTGGTCAGACATTGCAAGGCGATGCACTGCCTGCGCTGGACGGTCGGAAGATTGGGGTTGATGGCACCGGTCGCACCAGCGTCCAGGGTGTGTGGGCAGGCGGCGATTGCGCCAGTGGTGGTGATGACCTGACCGTGACCGCCGTCGCAGAGGGGCGCGATGCGGCCTTGGATATTCACATGGTTTTGGTGGGATAACCCCCGACAGGAGAACGCAAATGGCTGATTTGAGAAGCGACTTCGTGGGCATCAAAAGCCCAAATCCGTTCTGGTTGGCTTCGGCTCCGCCGACCGACAAGGAATACAATGTGCGCCGTGCCTACGAGGCTGGCTGGGGAGGCGTTGTTTGGAAAACGCTTGGCATTGATCCGCATGTGGTCAACGTCAATGGCCCAAGATACGGCGCGATCTACGGTGCCGACCGTCGCCTTTTAGGGTTGAATAATATTGAGCTGATCACCGACCGCCCCCTAGAGGTCAACTTGCAAGAGATCAAAGCGGTGAAGCGCGACTATCCTGACCATGCGATGATCGTATCGCTGATGGTGCCATGCGAGGAAGAACCGTGGAAATTCATCCTACCATTGGTCGAGGATACCGGTGCGGACGGGGTGGAGCTGAACTTTGGATGCCCCCACGGGATGTCGGAACGCGGCATGGGCGCGGCTGTTGGGCAGGTTCCCGAATATATTGAGATGGTAACCCGTTGGGTCAAGGCCGCAACCCGCATGCCGGTTATCGTCAAGCTGACGCCGAACATCACCGACATACGCCAACCAGCCGAAGCCGCGATGCGCGGTGGGGCGGATGCGGTAAGCCTGATAAACACCATCAATTCGATCACATCCGTTGACCTTGACCTGTTCGCACCAGAGCCAACAATTGATGGAAAAGGGGCACACGGCGGATACTGTGGGCCGGCTGTGAAGCCCATCGCGCTGAACATGGTGGCTGAAATTGCCCGTGACCCGGCGCTGTCGCGCATGCCGATCAGCGGTATCGGTGGCGTGACCACTTGGCGTGACGCCGCCGAATTTCTGGCGCTGGGTGCTGGTAATGTGCAGGTATGCACAGCCGCTATGACCTATGGCTTTAAGGTCGTGCAGGAAATGATCAGCGGTCTGTCGGAATATATGGACGAAAAAGGTATGACGTCGGTGGATGAACTGGTGCGCCGTGCCGTGCCGAACGTCACCGACTGGAACCAGCTAAACCTGAATTACATTGCCAAGGCAAAGATCAACCAAGACTTGTGTATCTCGTGTGGGCGCTGCTTTGCCGCGTGCGAAGACACCTCGCACCAAGCGATAGCCATGTCCGAGGATCGTACCTTTAGCGTGATTGATGAAGAATGTGTTGCATGCAACTTGTGTGTTAACGTCTGCCCGGTCGAAAATTGCATCACAATGGAGGCGATGACCCCCGGGACCACAGATCCGCGCACCGGTAAAGTTGTGCAAACAGAATACGCCAACTGGACAACCCACCCGAACAATCCCGCCGCTGCGGCAGCGGAGTAACATGGCGGGCTGGTCGTTGCCTTAGTAGGGGCGGCTAACATCGAAAGATGATAGCCGCGTTGCTTGGGCAATGGCCAGTCAGCTTGACGGCGGGGGACTTTGGGGGCGTAGTAACGCGCTAAACAAGGCCCGAAGATGGTTGGATGCGCGTTGCCTGTTTGCGGCCTCTTTCTCTAGCAGGACGGACACCTGTGCTTCGAAGTCAGCGTAATGCTGGGTCGTCGCCCAGATCGAGAAGATAAGATGCTGTGGGTCGAGAGCCGCAATTTTACCTTGGTCGATCCAGCCAGAAATCACTGCGCATTTCTCATCGAAAAGCGGTTTCAGATCGCTTTCAAGGTGGGGTCCCATATAGGGGGCTCCTTGCAGAATCTCGCCCGCAAAAAGGCGACTTTCGCGCGGCAGGTCGCGGGCCATATCCAGCTTTCGCTGAACATAATCAAGAATTTCAGTCTGAGGATCGCCGTATGGGTCCAGTTCGACCAATGGATCCAGCCACGTTTCCATGAGCTGGCTCAACAGCGACACATGGATGTCTTCCTTTCCTTGAAAATAGTAAAGGATGTTTGGTTTGCTCAACCCCGCCTCGGTAGCAATCTGATCAAGGGTGGCACCGCGAAAGCCGTGTTGGGCAAAGATATTCAATGCCGCGTCCAGAATGACCCGGCGGTTGCGCCGTTGAATGCGGCTTGGTTTCTTCGATACGACTTCAGACATTTGCGTCCCCTTTAACATTCGTGCTTCAAAAAGCAGCACCCAGAGCCACGCACGGGGATTCTGACGAAAGCATTTCTTGACAGACTCCAACCTAGCCGCAATCGTGTATTTACCAAATGGTAAAATTTTCGCGATGACGCAGAAAATGTACAACAAAGGAGACCGCTATGGCCGCGCCCGGTGAAAACCTGAAGATTAACCCGGATCGCTTGTGGGATAGTCTGATGGAAATGGCGAAGATTGGTCCCGGTGTTGCAGGTGGAAACAACCGACAGACCCTGACCGACGAAGATGCCGAGGCCCGCACCTTGTTTCAAAAATGGTGCGAAGATGCCGGGTGTGTGATGGGGTTGGATCAAATGGGTAACATGTTCGCGCATCGCGACGGGACCGACCCTGACGCATTGCCGGTCTATGTGGGGTCGCATTTGGATACTCAGCCGACCGGCGGGAAGTATGATGGCGTGCTGGGTGTGCTGGGCGGTTTAGAGATTCTGCGCACCATGAATGATTTGGGTATCAAGACCAAACACCCGATTGTGGCGACAAACTGGACTAACGAAGAAGGCACGCGCTATGCGCCGGCAATGTTGTCATCGGGTGTGTTCGCCGGAATCCACACCCAGGACTGGGCCTATGGTAAAACCGACGCAAAAGGGCTGAGCTTTGGGGACGAATTAAAGCGCATTGGTTGGCAGGGCGAGGAAGAAGTCGGCACCCGCAAGATGCATGCATTCTTTGAATTGCATATTGAACAGGGCCCAATTCTAGAAACCGAGGGCAAGGATATTGGTGTGGTCACCCACGGCCAAGGGCTGTCTTGGACCCAAGTAACCCTCACGGGCAAGGATGCGCACACAGGGTCGACCCCGATGCCAATGCGAAAAAATGCCGGGCTCGGCATGGCACGGATGCTTGAAAAGGTGGACGAGATTGCATGGTCTCATGCGCCGCACGCGGTAGGGGCCGCAGGTCATATCGACATCTACCCGAATTCGCGCAACGTAATTCCGGGTCGGGTGGTCTTTACCGTCGATTTTCGTTCGCCTGACTTGAGCGTTATCGAGGATATGGAAACTCAGTTCCGGATCGCGGGTCAGAAAATTGCCGATGACATGGGTTTGGAAGTGGCGTTTGAAAAAGTCGGAGGGTTTGATCCGGTGGCCTTTGATGAAGGCTGTGTCACTGCGATACGGTCAGCCGCAGAACGCTTGGGATACAGCCATATGGATTTGATTTCAGGCGCGGGACACGACGCTTGCTGGATCAACCGTGTTGCCCCTACGGCGATGGTGATGTGCCCTTGCGTCGACGGGCTGTCACATAACGAGGCAGAAGAAATCACTAAAGAGTGGGCCAAGGCCGGTGCCGATGTGTTGTTGCATGCCGTGTTAGAGACTGCGGAGATTGTTGGGTGAGGCAACGCAACTTCGTGCAATACAGACAGGCGGGATCTTCCCAAACTGTGTTGAAATGTGTCTCGTGTTAGAGCAAGAATTGACCATTGCCGAAAGGATCAGCGAGTTGATCCTATCGGAGCTGCAAGAGGCACGGCAAAGCCACGACCGCGTGCTGCGGCGTACGGCAGAATCATTTGAGCACACCTTGCGACCGCCGAGACAGATTAAGGTCATCTTCAGCGGGGGCATTGTTCAGACCTGTTGGGCGGTGTCGCGCGGTGATGGAACTTACCGTGTGGTTTACATGCCTCGGGCCGGATATTTTTCGTTGTGCGTGGAAAGTGATTTAGGGCCGTTGGATATCGGTGTGCATGGGCCAGCGCTGGGGTGTTTCGGGTCTGTCTAGATGCCTTGGAGCTGTGCGTGGGGGCCAGCCCCCACACCCCCGGGATTTAGACCATTTGGATATAAGTATGAACGTGACGGGAGAGATGAGATGAGCAAGGTAATTAAAGGCGGCACGGTTGTTACGGCGGACCGCAGTTGGAAAGCCGATGTCTTGATCGAAGGCGAGGTGATCAAGCAGATCGGGGAGGATTTAGTCGGGGATCAATATATTGACGCGGAAGGGGCCTATGTAATCCCTGGCGGGATTGATCCTCACACCCATTTGGAGATGCCCTTTATGGGGACAACGGCAGCCGAGACATTCGAAAGCGGAACGTGGGCGGCGGCTGTGGGCGGGACGACAATGATCGTTGATTTCTGTTTGCCGGGGGCGGACGGGTCGATCAAAAACGCAATTAACGAATGGCACCGCAAATCAGCCCCGCAGATTTGTTCTGATGTCGGCTATCATATGGCGATCACGGGCTGGAACGAGAACGTTTTTGACGAGATGAAAGACGCCGTTGATATGGGGGTGAATTCTTTCAAGCACTTTATGGCGTACAAGGGTGCCTTGATGGTTGAAGACGACGAAATGTTCGCGTCATTCCAGCGTTGTGCCGAGTTGGGCGCGTTACCAATGGTGCATGCAGAGAATGGTGATTTGGTTGCGGCACTTCAGGAGAAATATTTCAACCAAGGCATTACCGGACCTGAGGGGCATGCCTATTCACGCCCGCCAGAGTTGGAGGGCGAGGCTGCCAATCGCGCCATCACCATCGCCGATGCGGCCGGGGTACCTTTGTATATCGTTCACGTTTCATGCGAACAATCACATGAAGCGATCCGGCGGGCACGGCAAAAAGGCATGCGGGTGTATGGAGAGCCGTTGATCCAATTCCTGACGCTGGACGAGTCTGAGTATTTTAATAAAGATTGGGATCACGCGGCGCGGCGGGTGATGTCTCCGCCTTTCAGGTCGAAAGATCATCAGGATAGCTTGTGGGCTGGCTTACAGTCAGGTTCGCTTCAGGTCGTCGCGACGGATCACGCGGCGTTTTCAACTGCGCAAAAACGTGCGGGTCGCGATGATTTTCGGATCATTCCCAACGGTTCAAACGGGCTGGAGGAACGGCTATCCGTGTTGTGGACCGAAGGGGTCGAGACAGGCCGTCTGACGCCGAACGAATTTGTCGCCGTGACATCGACGAATGTGGCCAAGATATTGAATATCTATCCGCGCAAAGGGGCGATCGTCGAAGGGGCAGATGCAGACATCGTGGTATGGGACCCCAAGATCAGCAAAACTATTTCAACGGCCAACCATCATTCGGTTCTGGATTACAACGTTTTCGAGGGTTTCGAGGTGAAAGCGCAAAGTCGCTATACCTTGAGCCGAGGCGAGGTGATATGGGCGTGGGGGCAGAATTCGCAGCCCAATCCAGGACGGGGTAGGTTTATACCGCGACCTGCTTTTCCGGCGGCAAACGTTGCACTGAGCAAGTGGAAGGAACTGACTGCGCCGAAGTTGATCAAACGCGATCCATTGAACATTCCTGCGGGAATCTAACGCAAGAGTTTGCCAAATTAGCTATGGCGGGTACCCTGCCATACCAGCCCAAAAAAGGAAGAAATCAGCAGTGATGCAAGCAACCCTTAAGACGGGCAGAGGGCGTTTTTTATGAGGCCTTTGCCGGTAATTTCAGCCACGAACCTATCGCTGACATTCGAGACCAATGATGGCCCCGTACATGCATTGAAGAATGTTTCACTCGATATCGAAAAGGGCGATTTTGTCAGTTTTATCGGGCCTTCGGGGTGTGGCAAGACTACATTTCTACGCTGCATGGCGGATTTGGAACAACCAACCGGCGGGACGATCTGCGTCAATGGGGTAAGTGCGGCACAGGCACGGATGGCGCGGGCATATGGTTATGTGTTTCAGGCCGCGGGACTGTATCCATGGCGCACAATTGGCGGCAATATCCGGCTTCCCCTTGAAATAATGGGATATTCGAAGGCCGACCAGTTGTCGCGGGTCAAACAGGTGTTGGAACTGGTCGAGCTTGCCGGGTTCGAGCGAAAGTTTCCTTGGCAGTTGTCTGGTGGGATGCAGCAGCGCGCATCGATTGCGCGGGCACTGGCATTTGATGCGGATATCTTACTGATGGATGAGCCGTTTGGCGCGCTTGACGAAATTGTGCGTGATTACCTGAATGAGCAGTTGTTGCGGCTATGGGCGCGCACTGAAAAGACAATTGCCTTTGTGACCCACTCCATTCCTGAAGCAGTGTACCTGAGCACGAAGATCGTGGTGATGAGCCCGCGGCCCGGAAGGATCTCTGATGTGATTACGAGCCCATTGCCCAGAGAGCGCCCATTGGAGATCAGGGAGACCCCAGAGTTCCTTGAAATAGCGCATCGGGTTCGCGAAGGATTGCGGGCAGGGCACAGTAATGAATGACCGTGCTTTCATTGCTGACCGACCCTTCGGGGAGGATTTTCAGCCCATTTGGAAGCGGGGCCAATTGATATGAGGCATAGCTTTTGGCCAGTCATGACGGTTTTGGGACTGCTTTTGGCTATTTGGTATGTTGCTGCGATCTGGCTCAATGCGGATTGGACCTATGATAAGGCGACCCGATCAGGGGAAGTTGTGACCACGACATCATTGATCGCGGATACATGGGCGCAGAAAAAACCCAAACTACCTGCCCCCCATCAAGTTGCTGTCGAAATTTGGGAGACCACAGTTCTGAAAAAGGTGAGCTCTAAGCGGTCGTTAGTATATCATAGTTGGGTGACGTTGAGCGCTACTTTACTGGGGTTTGGGATGGGCACACTTTTGGGCACGTTACTGGCCGTTGGAATCGTCTTCAATCGGACCATGGACATGTCAGTAATGCCTTGGGTCATCGCGAGCCAGACCATTCCCATTTTGGCCATCGCGCCGATGATTATCGTGGTCCTGAATGCTGTGGGAATTTCAGGGCTTTTGCCTAAGGCGATGATCAGCATGTACCTTTCATTTTTTCCCGTGGTTGTGGGAATGGTCAAGGGATTGCGCAGCTCCGACCAGATACAGTTGGACCAAATGAAGACTTGGTATGCCAGTGCCAGCCAGACGTTCTGGAAGTTGCGGTTGCCTGCGTCGATGCCTTATTTCTTTACGTCGCTAAAAATCGCTATGGCGGCATCCTTGGTCGGAGCGATTGTCGGTGAGCTTCCGACAGGTGCCGTTGCCGGGCTTGGAGCGCGATTATTGGCCGGCAGCTATTATGGACAAACCATTCAAATCTGGAGCGCACTGATCATGGCAGCGGCGTTGGCCGCCGCATTGGTCGGTACCATCGGACTGATACAGCGTATTACCTTGAAGCGGATGGGGATGGTACCATGATCTGGATTATCTTCGCCGTCACCGCCTGGTTCGTAGGTTGGAGCATCAACGTGTGGCTGGCATGTAGACAGCCTCGCGGATGGGTTTCATTTGCCGCGCCCTTGGTGTTTGGCGCGACCCTTATCGCAGTTTGGGAGGGTGTGGTTCATGGAATGCAGATTTCACAGGTTCTATTGCCTGCGCCATCTGTCATTGCCGCAAGGTTGGTGATGTCGCCGGATGTGCTGTGGGGCGATTTCGTCCAAACTGTGATAAAAGGTGCATTGTCAGGTTATATCATCGGTTGTGGAGCCGCATTTGCGATTGCGATTGCGATTGACCGGTTTCCGTTTTTGCAACGCGGCTTATTGCCGGTCGGCAACTTCGTCGCCGCTTTGCCGGTGATCGGAATGGCACCTATTCTTGTGATGTGGTTTGGCTTTGACTGGCAGTCTAAAGCAGCGGTGGTTGTCGTAATGGTATTCTTTCCGATGCTGGTAAACACCGTACAAGGCTTGCAGGCAACCGACGCTATGCAGCGCGACCTTATGCGTACTTATGGAGCCAGTTATTGGGCGACTTTGTTCAAGCTACGCTTGCCGGCGGCGATGCCTTTCGTGTTCAATGGTCTTAAGATCGGAACTACGCTTGCGTTAATAGGCGCAATTGTTGCTGAATTTTTCGGCTCTCCGGTACGGGGAATGGGGTTTCGCATTTCAACTTCGGTGGGGCAGCTTGCACTTGATATGGTCTGGGCCGAAATTGTAGTAGCGGCGATCGCGGGATCGGCATTCTATGGCCTGATGACTTTGTTCGAACGCACTGTGACCTTCTGGCACCCGAGCCAAAGAAATTAACAAGAAAACAATACCAACCAAGAGGGAGTTACAAAAATGAGAAGATTTTCAACCTATGTCGCCGGGGTCGCTGTTGGCCTGATGGGAACGATGGCGCAGGCGGCGGACGATGTGACCCTACAGTTGAAATGGGTTACTCAAGCCCAGTTCGCCGGGTATTACGTCGCGCTGGACAAGGGCTTTTATGAAGAAGAAGGCTTGGATGTGACCATCAAGCCGGGCGGCCCCGACATAGCACCAACGCAAGTGCTGGCCGGCGGTGGCGCGGATGTCGCCGTGGAGTGGATGCCTGCCGCTTTGGCCGCTCGCGAAAAAGGGTTGGCGATGGTTAATATCGCGCAGCCTTTCAAATCTTCGGGTATGATGCTGACGTGCCGCAAGGACGCTGGCATTACTTCGACCGACGACTTCAAGGGTAAGACTTTGGGGGTCTGGTTCTTTGGTAATGAATTCCCGTTCCTGAGCTGGATGAGCAAGCTTGACCTACCTACAGACGGGGGCGAGGACGGAGTGACCGTACTCAAGCAAGGCTTTAACGTGGACCCGTTGCTGCAAAAACAAGCGGCATGCGTATCGACCATGACATATAATGAATATTGGCAGGTGATCGACGCAGGCCTGACACCAGAGGACTTGATGGTGTTCAAATATGAAGATCAGGGAGTCGCGACATTGGAAGACGGGTTGTATGTGCTGGAGGAAAATCTGGCCGACCCGGTATTCGAGGATAAGATGGTACGTTTTGTCCGAGCGTCAATGAAGGGCTGGAAGTATGCCGAGGAAAATGCAGACGAAGCGGCGGAAATCGTTTTGGATAACGATTCATCGGGTGCGCAAACTGAAGAGCATCAAAAGCGTATGATGGGTGAAGTGGCAAAGCTGACTTCAGGGAGCAATGGTGCCTTGGATGAAGCGGACTATGATCGTACCGTCCAATCGCTTTTGTCTGGCGGATCGGACCCGGTCATCACCAAGGAGCCAACCGGCGCATGGACCCATGCGATCACCGACAAGGCATTGAACTAAGCCTCTATCTATAGGCATCTAATGCAAAGGGCCGGCCACCATGCCCAGCCCCTTACGGCAAATGTTGAAGCTCGCAGCCTCTTAGCTG
>TARA_R110002012_G_scaffold319529_1_pt1 | contig 20448 bp, 28 predicted proteins | sample TARA_R110002012 | Tara Oceans TARA_R110002012 (sample SAMEA4396515) | marine metagenome | biome: Westerlies Biome; feature: [DCM] deep chlorophyll maximum layer (ENVO:01000326); material: water (ENVO:00002006), including particulate matter (ENVO:01000060) such as... | depth 40 m | reverse complement strand
CCTGTTGTTCATTATTCCGAATCTAAAACCCTTCATGCAGGTGAGGGTCGTGAAACTCCTGCACATTCCGATTTAGTTTATGGCCCAATGAATCATTATCATAATTCTATTGATGTGATGATTGAAGCAAAACACAAAGAAAAAGCAATACATACGCTTGAAATAATCAATAATGTTTCTTAGAGGTTTTTTTATGAGATGTGTTATTTGTATTAAAAATACTGCTACTGATACTCCTATTACATGGTGTGATAGAACAGGTTTTATTTGCGAAGTTTGTTTGGAAAAAACATGGAAATGCTCGGATTGTTCACGACTATTTTATACAGGAGAAAATAGAGGTTTTAAACCACGCCACCATATTACTCCAAAAAGCAAAGAAATGTGTCACGGTTGGAAATCCGAAAAACGCAGGGCTTTTGAAAAAAAGCATGGTTGGATAAGATAAAAATTAAATACTTGTAATCATAATAAAATATTATGGTCGGAACTGAAACTTATGGAGAGCCATGTCCTAAATGTTCTAAACAAAACACCAATTTAGAATCTTTATCCCATACAGGAGAATCAATTCTATATTGTTTTGATTGTGGCTACGGTGCTTTCTATAAATTTGAAGAACTAAAAAATGATTGGTTTATTCCTACAATGAATTGCTTGAAATGTGGTGTTGGTGTTCAATGGTGGGTCGTTAAAAGGGTTGGTCAAGGCAATCCCAAAACGGTTAAAAGAGGGGATATACATTACAAGTGTTATGAATGTGATGAAGAATTTACAGACCAAGAAAACATTCCTCAAGAAGTAAGAAATGAGTCACTTAAATGGTTGGATGATTAACATGGTTGGATATATTAAAGCAGGTGGTGGCCCTTGTCGCAGACAGTGTGACATTGATAATAAAACATTAGTTTGTAAAAGTTGTGGCTTAAATTACAAACCTGTTAAAAGGAGTAATAAAAATGGGGCTTGAACATTATTTAATCATTCTCCTTCTTATTTATGGATTAGGTAGTAACGACGAAGAAATATATTGACATTATTATAGTTGTTTTAATTATTTAACTTTATGAGCAATCGTGGAACATTTGAAAAATGGCTTGACAGGCATAATCATAAAATGGAATTGATTAGAACTCTTACATCAGCATTGGCCGCATTTTCTTCTTCTGTTGTCCTTATTTTATTGTGGTGATTTAATTGACAGTTCCATTATCCGATGATATTTGTCTTTACTGCATGGGAACAGGAATGGCTATTGATATGGCCTGTTTTAAATGTAAAGGAACAGGTGTAGTAAAAGAAGGTGCGTGAAATTATGAAAAAAATGGCTATAACTCTTGTTTTGATTATGTTTTTTAGTGGGTGTATATCTCCAACTGAAAATGAAAATTCTATAAATCAAGAAATTGTAAATAACTATAATGATTATCATGCTTATCAATTTTGGAATACGCAACCGATGGGAGTTGGTAATATTACTACCTTTTCTTTCGATTCAAGTATTGATGTATTCTTAAATGTAAGTATCTATTCACATGAAAATACATCAACTATAATAAAAATATATTCAAACGAATCGGTATATCATTATGAAAATTATACCACAGGCCAATATTTTATTCATTATTACCTTGAAGATTTTAATAATGATTTAAATATAGAAACTCTTTCCTTTGGATTCTATAATGAATCGGAATCTCTTGTTGGCGACTATTATTTGGTCTATATTGATGTTGATGAATGGGCGTAATCTTTAATAAGGTGTTATTGACAGGATATAATATGACGAAGCGTTGTTTCTGTTCACAAACAATTAATCCCTCGCTTGAAGGGTCTGCGATTTATGAAGAAGATTATTGTTCAACATATTGTCGTATATATGATGAAAAGGGTCTTGAACCCATAAATGGACAAGAAAAAACAGGCTTGAAACAATTAAGTGGTTTAATATATTCCCCTGTTGTTAAAATGCCTTGTGATTATTGCGGAGTCGAGTTTCGATTGAAAGGTAGCGAAAAGAGAAAAATGAATGCCAACTTTTGTTCAAAAGAGTGCCATAAAAAAATTACCAAACTTAAAATTAAAAAGTCTTTGTTAAATTACACTATTATCAAATCATTACACCATCACAAAAAACACGGTGAAGGTTGGATTACTCTTGATAGACTAAACGAAATAATGTCCCGTTCAAGAAACTTTAAATCCACATCTCGGAGATTATCAATGTTTTTAAAAACATGGATTGGCAGGGGTCTTGTTGAAAAGAAAATGGTAGGCTCTAAATCACATTATAGATTATCGGACATGGGATTAAATTATCCAATTGCTAAAGTTTTTGTTGATTGTATTCCTAAGAAGGTGGTTAATTGATTATCAAAAATATGCCTTCATGCGGTTGTTGTGGAAAGAGAGTTAATTTACATTTCAGTTCAAAAAATACGAGTTTTTATGATAATGAATATTGTTCCCCATACTGTCGAGAATTTGTTGAAGGAAAACACGAAATGGTTAATGGATGGGATAAAACAGGTCTTAAAAATATGAGTGGTATAGAATGGTGGCCTAAATTAAAATTTAATTGTGAAGTTTGCGGTAAGGAATATCACACAAAGAAAAATGGGAGTCTTTTCTTTTGTTCGCTTGAATGCGCTCTCGACTTAAACAGAAAATCCAACATTAAAAAGGCAAAAAGTTTATTTGCTACCTTTAAAATGATGCAACATCAGCGTAAATATAGAGAAGGTGATGGTTGGATGAGTGGCAAGGCGATTTATGAAAAAATGAAAAATCGAGGTGATGTTTCCTATAATTCATTTCCTTCTGCATTTAGAGTATGGAAATCTTATGGATTAATCGAGGTTCGTTCTGCTAATATTGAAGGGGTTCGGATGAATGAATATAGAATTGCTGAAAGATTTATGAGTGAGCCTATCGGTAAGTTTATGATTGAATGCCGCCCAAAGAGGAATTGATATGGCAAGAAAATGTGGCTTGTGTGGTATAGAAGGACATAATTCTCGTAAGTGTCCTAATTTAGATGCAGATAGAGAAGAAATTAAAAGGCAAAAGAACATTCCAACCCCCGAAGTAATTCACATTTCAAGAGGTGGGGGAATAGTTTGTGGTATCGAAAGATTTGAGTGGCCCAATCGCTGTTTAGATGATTCCTTTGCTTCAACATTACCAATTTGTCCCGATTGTCAATTGTTAAATAGTAATATGGATAACGCTTGAATTATGGCAAATCTTTGTAATGTATGCGGTTTCGATATTGATGCAGAAGAATGTTTGTGTGATTCTTTAAATAGCGGGAATGATAACAATTAATTATGTTTTCTCCTTTTGAAACGCCATTAAGTCCGGTTCTAAATAGGATGATGGCTGAATCTGTTGTATTTGAACAACAAGGAGGACAGCAACAAGGTCAAGGTAGTGGGGGTGGCAACCCATCAACAGCCAATAGTTGTTATAATAATTCTTACAGCACTTATTTTCAAAAGGTTTATGATGATTCTGCAAACAATTATCGTATTTATCGTATTCAAAAATATGGCTCTAATGGAGGCTATCAATTTTTCTCATGGAATAGTGCATCAACACCTACAAGTTCTCAAATTACCAATATGAAAAGAAATTTGAACGGTCTTGTTCCAAACGGAGATAGCCGATGTAGCCTCCCATCTAATCCCGGTTTTACTTTACTAAATAATACTCCTTCTCAAGATTCTAATGGGTGGAAAACATATAAGGATATTCACGAATCGGCTAATGCCGGATGCACCGATTCAAGAAATCCCAATTATAATTCTTCTGCACTTACAATGGATAATTCATGTTCTTGGACTGAAAGTAGCGGAGTAAAATATACAAAGAAATCTTCATTAGCCGCAGATAAAATTAGATTTGAAGGAACAATAAAAGAAGAATATAGACCAATTCCCGCAGGTAGTGAATATCGTTTAACCGCAATAATAAAAAGAGTTTGCACATCTTTTTGTTGTGGGTCTTCGGAGGGTGTAAAAGAAACAGTAATTGTTAATTCTTTCGATTCTCCTGTTATCACATTAACTTCAAATTCGGGCAACAGTGCTTACAATACAGCATTAAATAATATGAAATCTCAAGTGGACAATGCAGTTCAATCTTCATTCGATTCTTGGAATCCAATTATATCAACTACTTCAAATACCAACACATATAAAACTTCAACTTCTTGTGATGGGACTAAATTTACAATTGAAAGAATTGTAAAGACTACTAATTGTGGAGGAAATACTGTTGAAGTAATTTATAATTTTACTAAAAATGGTTCAATAGTTAAAACAGAAACATGGAATGAAGCAACCGGATTAACTAATTCTAAATTTATCTCAACAATTCCTAAAGACCCCGAAGGTAGGACAGGTTATGATGGCTTATCATCTCACTTACAATATCTTGTTAAACAACATGAAGCAAGCCTCCCTTCACAATCAAGTGGTTTTGATATAGTGAAACTATCTGCTCAAAATCAAGGGGTTATTCAAGGCAATAATCAACAAATGTATTTGGTTACTTACTTAAAAACACCATTTATTATTGATGGGTGTGGTGTTAAAATGCAATCGGGAGATAAACAGTATTTTTCAAATAGTTATGTTTATGATTTTGGCCCCGAAAATCAAGAAAGGCCGAGTTTCAAGGGCGTTACACCAACCGGAATAAAGGTGCAGTATGCAGGTAGTTCAATTGAACCCACAAATGTTTATGGCCCATTTGATGAAAAGCCCGATTCGGAATCTTTGGGATTAAAAGTAATTAGGGGCTGTATGGATGAATCTGCTGAAAATTATAATCCCGATGCAAATACGGAGGGGAATTATTCATGTAAATACCCATCCAAAGAAAGTGGGAATAATATTGATATTGCTACTGATAGCGATACAAACTACACCCCTTATTTAATCGGTGGTTTGGCACTTACGGCATTGTATGTCATACTGTGATGTTAATATACCCGTATTAAACATTACTAAGTATGAGAAGCAGACCAAACAAAGGATGCCTTGCTTGTGATGGGCCTTGTAAAGAACCAACTCTCGATAGGTCATTTTATTATTGTTCTGTTTTTTGTTCTCGTAATACATCAAGAGGAATTAGCCCACTTTCATTAAGAGAAACAAATGAAAACAGGAAAAAATATTCTAATAATGGGACTCAATTAGCGATGTGTTGGTTTGTTATTAGGAATGCAAATGAACCTTTGAAGGGAATAGAAATTATGGATAAGGCAAGAGAGTTATTTGGTAAAAGGGTTCGTTTGAAAGCAAAAACATTTGCCAATCTTGCACCCTATTTCACCACGATAAAGATTACAAAAAAAGGAGGCGTAAATTATTTTCATACAACCCACCCCGAATTGAGTTTCCAAAAGGTCTTGAAACCAAGATATTCTCAATACCTTTATGATTAACTTTAATATACTTGTTGAAACAAGGTAATATTGGGATTAAAGTGAATTGGTGTTGAACTCGTCATTCAAACGCCACCTCAAAACCGCTTCGGCGGTGGGTTTCCAAAAGGCTTTCCTTTCTTGGCCTAATTCCGCCCACCGTCAAGTGCTTTTTTAAATAGCAAAAACGATAAGTTTTTACTATGCCTGTTCATTCTGTTAAAGGACAGCCAAATTGTTATCAATGGGGAAAAACAGGCAAAATTTATTGTGGAGATGGTGCTAAAGAAAAGGCCGAGCGTCAAGGTCGTGCCATTATTGCTACCGGATGGAAAGAAGCAGAACAAAAAGAATTTGAATACAGTGGAGAAAAACTCCCTTATTATGAGATGAAAATTGGTGATATACCCCCGATGGGTGTTGCATTACCAACAATCAATAAAGACCAAGATATTAAATTATTTTTAGGCCATTATTTAATTTTTCAAAAAGATGGTGACGGTGGCTTTTGGAGGCTTTGGGATTTGGACAGAAGCCGACGAGTAGCCACCGAAGATAGAATGACATTAAATCAAGCATTTGAAAAGGCATTGGCTATTGACGGCATATATATCGGGATATGCAAAAAAATGAATTCCTCACTTGAAACAAATGAGTTTTTTGACAAAAGAGTAAGAAGTCTTGTTAATCCGTTTAGATTAAGAAAATTAAAAATGCAAATGACTCCCGAAGAAATAAAAGATAAGAGACACCCAAATAGAAGTAAAGATTGGATGCCATTAAGACTTTACACGCAATTAAAAAATGAATTGAAAGAAGAGTTTCCTTGTCCTACTTGTGGTGAAGATATATTTACATCACTTACGGAGGCTAAAAGACACCATCATTACTGTAAAGAATATAGGCAACAACCACTAAACGGATTATTTTTTCCACCACGCAACAGATATGAACAATTGGCAAGGCGAAGATTAGGTTTAAATGCTGAATCAAAAGAAGGATTTTTAACAATTAAGGAATTAAATGTTGGCGATGTGTTTATTTTTAAGGGTGATGAAAAGAGTAAAGCATGGGAAAAATTTATTTTAAAGGATAAAGTTATTGATGGATTTGGAGAAAGTATTTTGGATGGTAAAATAAAAGAAGAATACAAAATAGTTTTTGACCCTTATGCACCAAGTCCTGTTTCCGATATAGAAGCCATCATACACAGTGATACTAAATTATACAGGTGGAAATCCCCTTATGAAAAAAGGGCAAGAAGAAAATTTAATATGGGTGCAGAAAGCACTAAACCACATTCCGTCACCATATCCCGTTCATCAAACTCCGAAAAGAAATTGATGGCTGTTTTTGAAGATAGTGAAGGTAAGAAAATAAAGACCACACATTTCGGCCAAAGAGGTGCGAGTGATTACACTAAACATGGAGAAAAAGAACGCATGGAACGCTATCTTGAGCGTCATGGTGGCGGAACAACCACAAGCACTAAGGAGGATTGGAAAGACCCTACAACCGCAGGTGCGCTTTCAAGGTGGATTCTTTGGAACAAACCAAGTTTAAGCGGTTCGTTTGCAGACTTTAAACGCAGGTTTGGATTAAAAGGAAATTTAAAAGTTTCTAAATCTGCGGAATCTTCTGCTCAAAAGAGCCTTAAAAAGTGGACAAAAGAAGATTGGGGAACTAAGTCCGGCAAGCCTTCAACTCAAGGAAAAACTGCTACCGGCGAGCGTTATTTACCGGCTAAGGCAATTGATTCTTTAACAGATAAAGAATATGCTCGCACATCTGCCAAAAAGCGTCGTGATACTAAAAAAGGAAAACAATTTAGTGACCAACCCGACGACATAGAAGAAAAGGTTGCTAAATATCGTGCTGATGAGAATAAATGCCCACCGGCTACACAAGACAGTTCTATTAATTCTAAAAATCAAAAAGCAACAATTGAAAATTATAGTTATGGCCCAATGAATGTTAAAGAACCTAAAGATTATTGGGAAAAGATTGCTAAGGAATGGGGTAAAACTGTTGCTGAATCAAAAAAACAAAATTGTGGTAATTGTGTTGCATTCGATATATCGCCCCAAATGGAAAAATGTGGTGTTGGTAAATCCTCCGATGGCGAAAAGACAATTGGTTATTGTTGGATGCACCATTTCAAGTGCCAATCAGCAAGAACTTGTAATACATGGGCTAAAGGTGGCCCAATTAAAACTGATAAGGTTTCAAAGGGATGGAGTGAAAGAGCATTCCCTAAAACCGAAAAGAAAAGTGAATTATTCAAAGCAGATAGTTGCCGAGAATGTGGCAGAAAAGAGGGCGCATATAGTGATACAAAATTAATTGCTTGTCCTGTTTGCCCCGAACTATCTTGCCAACATTGTTTCATGGATGAAAAAGGTTGTAAGTTTTGTTTTGGAAAAGAAGCCGAAACATTTGAAGCACCTCAAAGATTCGATTACGGAAAAATTATCTATGATACCTTTTATGGCGATGGTAATTTATCAATGAAATATTATCAAGAACGGCTTGCGAGACAGGATAAAACCTGTTGGTTTAATATAAACTTGTATCGGCATTTAATTAAAGAAAGATACGATAAATTTGAGAAGGGAATTATTTCCTACATAAAAAGAAATGCAAGGGTCAAACAACCATTTACAAATTTCCTTTCCGGCGATAATGATTTGAATTATGAAGCACAAGATACAAAAAACCAAATAAGATTTATAATTAATCCATACAAAGGGAAACCTAAATTATTCCTTTTTACTATGGCAGGTCATTATGGTAATGTTCCACAATGGAGGGTGACAAGTATTGATGCCGCCAAACCTTATATTATTAAACAAATTGAAGCGTGGAATACAGATAAATCAAAAGGACTAATAATGATGGCAGTAAATCTTCTAAAGAGGGATAAATACAGGGAATTTAGCGAATTGGTTTGGACTAAAGATATTTATTTTGATTTAAAGTTTAGAAATTGTTTTGCACCCGAAGTATTTTTTACCTACCCACTTGAACAGGATTTGAGAGGGGGGAAAAAATTTAGAGCCATTGAAGGAACAGGCTCTAATGCTCGTTTTACAGACCAACCCGACCCGAAAGTATATCGTGACCCTGCCCTGCGTCAAAAGGCCCGTAATAGCCTGTTAAAAGGAGATAAATACGGAAAGTCCGGTCAATGGTCGGCAAGAAAGGCTCAAGGTGCGGCCAAAAAATATCGGTCATTATATGAAAATAAACACGGTGATGGAAAAAACCCTTATTTTGCTGAAATGGAACAAACAGGAATTAATTTATTTCAAGTTTTAACATCGGGCGGTGAGGTATGTTCGGTTCGTATAGGCCAAACACCTTCTTGCGATTGTTATGACTTTCAAAAAAGAAAAAGACAATTAAGGAAAAATTGTAAGCATATTGATTTTGTTATTAAAACATTAAAATTTAGAGGGCTTTCCGATTCCGAAAGAAAGCAAATGTTAAGATTGATTCATCTTGGCGATAAAACAACATTAGATGAATACGGATTTAAAAACCGGCAAGAAGGATTAGAATATATTATGAAAAACGAACATATCCGTCGAGATAATTAAATACATAGCCGTATAAATAGGTGTTATGGTTGATAAACCTTTCCCTTCAATGGATGATTACGATACAATAATTTTAATTGATGGCGGATATTTTGTTTTTCGTATGACAAAACATTGGAGTAAGAAAGGTCGAATGTTTAAAGCAAATCAAAGATTCAAACGAAAACAAATTAACTATTTTCAAAGACAACATCATTTTAAAAAAGCAATTGAGGCAGATATTTCATATATCGGATTTAGACTTGGCGAACTAAAAAAGAATCCTAAATATGAATCTTCTTGTATGGCTATCGTTTGTTATGATGGTATCAAAGGCCGTCAAAGAAGAGGTCAATTACACCCCCTTTACAAAGGGAATAGATACGGTGCAGAAGAAGATTATAATGCCGCAGGACACGAAGGAGTGGACATTCGGGAAAAATTATCCAAGATGGGTCTTGAACCCAATAATTTAGAAAAGCGTTGGTTTTCTTTTTATGATGAATGGAGTGAAGGAGATGATTTGCTTGCTGAATTAACGCAACAGTGTATAGAAAAAGACAAAGAAGTTATTGTCATGTCTTCGGATTCCGATATGATTCAATTACTTAGGTGGGATAATGTAAAGTTGCATAATTTTACATCTCTTATTTCTATTGATGATATTGAAAGAGATTACGGATTTGAGCCAAAACTTTATGCAGATTGGAAAGCATTGTGTGGTGATTCCGCAGACAACATTAGTGGAGTTCCATATATCGGAAAAACTAAAGCAAAAAAATTAATTTTACAATATGGGGCTATCGAAGAGATTCCAACTGAATTACTTTTATTATACACCCATGATGAAGAATTAAAAAATGAATTTGTAAAATATCGTGAACTAAACGAATTGTGTATAGAAAAATGTAAGAAAAGATTTGGAACCTTTTGGGAACGGATAGAGGCCGGTGAAATTATGACATTATCTCCGGCACACCACAAAAAATTAGCCGCCATTGACCTAAGTAAAAATTTAATCCCCATAGATTACAAAAATAAAGCGTTGTTATGGAAAAGATTAGTAAAGATACCTTTTAAATATCAAAAAGGTGAATAATAAAGTATGGCTGATGAAACAGAAGCATTTAATATCTTTCAAAATGCAGAAATAGATTTCGCTGATGTTTCCGATATGACAATAATAAAATTTTTGGATGCAGTAAAGACTTCTTATGTGGATAATGGTTATGAAGTATCTATGTGGGACAAAACTACTATTCCTGTCAAAAAGATTAGCGGTGCTATTGCAGACGAAGAACCTTTTGTATATGTTGGCATTATGGGTGGCGATTCTTTTGAAAGCAAAATAGAAAGTCTTATTGTTTCTTATTTAGAAGTGAATTATGATGGAGAGAACTGTCAAATTATTAATGATGTTGGAATTGGCAGTTCATTAAACGAATTAACTTCTTTGCTTGAGCCAAGAAATGTTGATAAAAGTGGTATTTTTGATGAAATGGATATTCAAATAACAACTCAACCTGCTGTTGGTGAGGATAATATGCGTAAGGCAATAAATACTACAAGTTATGATTATGGACTTATTGCTATTGGTGGAACTAATTTTAAGATGCCCAAACCTATCAATTGGTTGAACAAATTCCCTATCGCTTCAAAAATACGCCAAAAATTAAAGAATATGTAAAACTATAAATAGATGATGTTGCATAGAATATGTAATGGCAACTATGAGCGACCATCTTGATTCCGAACATTTCTCTTATGCGAGGACTTGGGATGAAATTGAAAATATGCTACATAAAGCCGAGCGTAAGCAGAATTATTGGATAACATTATTCCATAAAGCAAAAAGAGATGATGATAAATCTTTAATGAAAGAGTGCGCCCGTAATAAAAAAGCATTAGAAGGAGTTATTAAAACACTCCGATGGACTCTTGGTGATAAAGAAATATCACACCCGCTTGAATAGGTGATAAATATGATAGTAGGATTTACTTGTGGCTCATTTGATTTACTCCATGCAGGTCATATTCTCATGCTTGAAGAATGCGCCGCAGATTGTGATTGGTTAATAGTGGGGTTACAGATAGACCCGACCATTGATAGAGAAAATAAAAATAAACCTATTCAATCTCTTGATGAGAGGTTAATTCAATTAAAAGCAGTTCGTTATGTTGATGAGGTAGTGACTTACAATACCGAACAGGATTTGTATGATTTTCTTTTTGAAAATCGGTTTTGTATAAATTATCGAATGATGGGTTCGGATTGGAAAAACAAAGATTTTACAGGAAAAGATATTTCTTTTATTGCTAATAAATTCCATATAAGAACCCATAATTTTTCCACCACTAATTTAAGAAAGAGAATAGAATTAAATAGGTGTTAATACAATCGTATTTTATGGCTGATGAAATACGCATAGATGAAGTTTTGTTGAACAGGGCTTTGGACTTAGTTAATGTTGGTGGAGAACAAGAACATCGGTTATTATATCACATTATTAATCAAATTGCTGAAATGGGCCACCGATGGAGAAGTGAATATCAAATAACTTTATTTAATGGTGACAGTGAACCTAATTTCGATGAAAAATATGCAGAATATCTTGACAGGAAAGCGCAAAAAGAGGATGCTTTTTGGGGCGATTTGAATGAAGAAGAATGAATATATTTGTCCTTGTTGTTCCACCGTAAGAGTTAAAAGGGAAATGAAACTTAATGGGAATTGTTATGAATGTGGTTGTGGTTATGCAATCATAGTTTCCGAAAAAGGTGAATAGATGAATTTTAAAAACTTAACTAATATTGGCCGTAAAAGGGCTAAGAAATCTAATTGCCATTATCCTATGTCGGCTTTGGTTTTAAGAAACGGAAAAATTGTTGCTTCGGGCGTTAATAAAAAGGGCTTTAGGGGAACATCTATTCATGCAGAAATTGACGCTTTAAGACAGTTAAGATATAATAAAAAAAGAGCCAAAGGTTCAACAATGTTTATATCCCGTCATACAAAGGCAGGGTTATACGCAAATGCTAAACCATGTGCTAATTGTCTTGAGGTTATGAAAATGGTTGGAGTTAAACAAGTGGCATGGACAACTAAAAATCAAACTGTTGAAATCGCTAATTTAGAAGATATTAAAACAGATTATTTACCTACACATTCTAAAAACAAAGTTATTTATACAGGTCTTGAAACCTTTTCTGTTGAGGGGGTTTAACTATGAAAACAAATTACAAGTCACCAAAAAGTTATGACGCTGATTATTATACAGGAGATTTTAGTAAGTGGCGAGAATTAAATCCCCGTCTTTCGGAACTTTGGGATGAATTGGAAAAAAATGATTACACAACCTATAAGCCCAAAAAAGAAACTCCTGTTATAATTAAAGAAGTGGGTTGTTGTTTGAATTGGCCCAATGGAATTCCTATTTCGTTTGCAGTTCAAAGGCGTGAAGCAGATAAAAAGAAAAAAGATTCTTTAGAAATATTTAATGAAATGATGCGAGAAAATATCCGCCCATCTCATTTTAACAAATAACCTATAAATAGGGGTTGAAACAATATATTTTTATGGAGGTTCGTTTAATTGTTGATGTGCATGAAGGTGAATTTATTGCCACCATATCTAATTGCGACGAAAGAAAGGGATTGCCGGTAGGTGATTTTTTATTAGATACCGGAGATAAAGAAACCACATGGATTTTAGAAAGAAAAACATGGGGTGACGCATTGACGGCTTGGAAATCAAAAAGATTACAAGACCAAATATCGAGAATGGTCGAAATGTATGACAATTATGCCGTGATAGTTGAAGGAAAGCCCGAAGACTTCTTTTCGGCCCAACCCCATGATTGGAAATCATTAAGGTCATTTTTAAATCGTGTTTCTATGGAAACTTGTCCTGTTATTTACACCGATACAGTTTCCGAAACCACTCAATATGTGAACAATCTTAAAAAAAGAATTAGGGATGAGGTCGCATATCATTTTACAAGACCTGTAACCTTAGTTAAATCATCTCGTAATCAACACCATAATTTACTTCAAACAATCCCCGGTATTGGTCGTGAAAAGGCCAAATCTCTTTATGAATTATACAGTAATTTAAATGAAATGTTTGAGGATTGGGGAAAAGCGAAGGATAATAAGGTCGTAGTCGCAAATACATGGGAGAAGGTGAATAGTTTTATGTCCGAGGAATGGAAAACAACGGATAAAATCGTTTTAAGAAAGCGTGATAGAACCCAATCTAAATTATGGTGAATGATATGAATATTACAATGTCTGCAAAAATAGCGAAATTATTTGTTAAAGCGATTGAAAAATTAAATGAAGAAAGTTTGATTGTTTTCAATGAGGATGGAATTAAAACTAAAATTGTTGATGGTGATAATTCAACGCTTCTTGATGTGCGTATTCCGAAAGATTCAGTGAATGACTTTTCCTTCAACGGTGCTTCTGCAACGGAGGTCGGTGTGGTTATTGCGAGAGTCAAGGATTTGACTAAAACTTTGACTACCAAAGATTCTCTTGAAATGGAATATGATATTAAAAATCCAACATGGTTAAAAATGACCGCAAATGGTGTGGAAAGAAAGGTAAGATTACTTAACTCCACGCACATGAAAAGGGTTTCAACCCCTGCCACCGAACATCATTGGTCGGCAAGCCTCCCCATGAAAGAAGTAAAGGCGTTTTTAACATCTATTGGAAAAACCGATAAATTTGAAATTTCTGTTAAAGATAAAAGTATTTATTTTAAAGCAGTTACAGATGATGGAGAAGTTCTCCTTGATTTTGATAATGATTCTGTTGGTTTGCACAAAGAAGATGGCGATTATAAAACATTCATTTGTCCCATAAAGTTCTTAAATCTTATTTCAGCAACAGGCCAAAAAACTATTCTCGATGTAAAAGGTTCGGATGATTCTATTGTTGAAGTTATTTGGTCGGAGGCCGACATGAACTTTCATGGGTGGGTTGCACCCTTAGCAAACAGGTGATTTTATGAAGAAAAATATACCAAAAAAGCCTACTATGTTTGAAGCCTCTAAAAGAGTCATGGGTTTGATGGAGGATATTACTGCAAGGCAGATAATCTGCCGTCTAAAGGATGATGGGCGTAAAGAAGTTCCCACTCCAAGACAATTAGCACAAAGATTCCGTAGTGACCCCGATATTGAAGCAATCCGTTCAAAAAATAAGAAGCATCCGACGATATTTCGTCGTTTGAATTAAACATTTACTGCATTGTGGTAATAAGGTCTTGAAACCAAGATTTTAATTACCGTAGTGATATTGATATAGTCGTAAAAATAAAGATAAGTTCGTTGTCTAAATTGAGGTGCTTAAATTATGTCAAATTTTAAATTGTCGGAAAACTTTGTAGCAAAATACAAAAGAAAGAAAGCCCCATTTGGATTCAATGGATTAGGTGAATTGGTTTATAATAGAACCTATTCAAGATTAAAGGATGATGGTAAAAATGAAAAATGGTGGGAAACTGTTCAGCGAGTTGTTGAAGGAACATTTAATATGCAAAAAACCCACATTGATGCTCACAGTCTTGGATGGAATGCTTGGAAAGCACAACATTCTGCACAAGAAATGTATGACCGCATTTTTAATATGAAATTTTTGCCTCCGGGTCGTGGTTTATGGGCTATGGGAACACCAATTACCGAAGAAAAGAAATTATTCGCCGCTTTAAATAATTGTGCTTTTGTTTCAACTGAAAAATTTGCATCGGATTTTTCACAGCCATTTTGCTTTTTGATGGATGCTTCAATGCTTGGTGTCGGTGTTGGTTTTGATACTAAGGGTGCAGGAACACTTTTACTGAAAGGGCCAAATGATAATCGTAAGACTGAAATAATTATTATTCCCGATACAAGAGAGGGTTGGGTGGACAGTCTAAGAACCTTGCTTGACTCTTATTCTATGGGAACAGGTAATGTGGAATTTGATTATTCTTTGATTAGGCCCGAAGGAGTTCCAATTAAAGGATTTGGTGGTGAATCAAGTGGGCCACAGCCATTAATTGATTTGCACATTACAATTAGAAACATACTTGATAAAGAAATCGGACAGCCAATTTCAATTACTTCTATTGTGGACATTATGAATCTCATTGGAAAATGTGTTGTGGCCGGAAATGTTCGCAGAACCGCAGAAATTGTTTTTGGAGATGCAGATTCCGAAGAATATCTTGATTTGAAAAATTATGAAGTTAATCCGCATCGTGCGGAATATGGTTGGACTTCAAATAATTCAATTTTTGCTGAATTGGGAATGGATTATGAACCATCAGCAGAAAGGGTTCGATATAACGGAGAGCCGGGTTATGCTTGGTTGCAGAACATGAAAGATTATGGTCGGATGAATGATGCACCTAATTTTAAAGACCGTCGAGCGAAAGGGGGCAATCCTTGTTTAGAACAAACACTTGAATCTTTTGAATTATGTTGTTTAGTTGAAACATTCCCTAATAATCACGATTCTTTTGAAGATTATATGAATACCTTGAAATGTGCATATCTTTATGCCAAATCAGTTACATTGGGGAAAACTCATTGGGCCGAAACCAATAGAGTAATGTTAAGAAATAGAAGAATTGGTTGTTCTATGTCGGGAATTGCTCAATTTATTGCTAATAAGGGTATGAACAATTTGAAGGAATGGATGGATAAAGGTTATGAATATATCCAAACTCTTGATGAAAAATATTCCGATTGGATGGCAATTCCCCGTTCAATTAAAACAACTTCTATTAAACCATCGGGAACTGTTTCACTTCTTGCAGGTGCAACACCGGGAATACATTTTCCCGAATCACGCTATTATATTCGCAGAATGAGGCTTGGAATTAATTCCAATCTTGTTCCTGCATTAGAAAAAGCAGGTTATGAACTTGAACCTGCTTTCGGTGCAGAAGATACCACACTTGTAGTATCAATACCTGTTGATGTAGGAGAAGGTGTAAGAACCCTTGAATCTGTATCTATGTGGGAACAGGTGTCAATTGCGGCACTTGCACAGCGTTATTGGGCTGATAACCAAGTTTCATGCACCGTTACTTTTGACCCCGAATCCGAAGGCTCTCAAATTGCTAATGCACTTGATGTTTTTCAATATCAATTAAAGGGCATTTCTTTCTTGCCACGATTAGAATTGGGTGCTTATGCTCAAATGCCTTACGAAAGTATTGATGCAGAAACCTATCATAAAATGATTGAATCAGTCGGTAAATTATCTTTTGGGCGCATTAAAGGTGAAGAAATTGCCATCGAAAGATTTTGTGATAATGATATGTGTGAATTAGATTTTACACCCACTGAAAATAATGAGGGTCTTGAACCCTAATTGCTCAAAGGTTAATCATTAAATAGCGAGGATGAGAATACTTTTTCATGTGTAGCACTTGTGGTTGTAAAAGTGCCGAATATAAAAAGGGAACAAAAGGGCCGTGTTGGGATGGCTACACCTATGTTGGCGATACACCATATAGCAAAGGTTCGTGTGTAAAAAACGCTGATAACTTTGAGGCTGATGAAAATATAATGTGTGATAAATATTACTGTTCGACACAATCTTGGACTACCCCCCCTCCAATGAAAAGATACACTAATTTTTATGGTGATGATGAATATGAATTTTATGCTTGCAGACATTGTGGCAACAATACCGAAGAAAAATTGATTGAGGTAAAGCCTTTTGATGATAATTGTTATATGTGTGATAAAAATGCTCTTTACACTGTTGAAGATTTACCTACGGGTGCAAAATCCTTTTGTAGTGAATTATGTTATTGTAATTATGCAGGATTACCTTATAACGGAGAAGGTTATTACGGATTAACAGATAAATCAAAAGTCAAAGAACCTGCTTATGTGGCATTGGCCCGAAGAAGAATTAGTAAAAAATCCGAGTCATTTTCAGCAGAAAAAAGAGTAAATTGGAAAACATTCCCCAAGAGTGACGAAGAATACGATTATAGAATTCATTGGAAATCTCCAATCCCTGCTCCGGGAACAGATGATTTTTTTGAACACCTAAGAAATTATGAAGAAAGTATGGAACCTTATGATATTGAAATTGAACAATATATTGTAATTGACGATAAAATAGTTATCTATCTTGTAAGTTTTTATGAAAGCATTGTTACTAATTGGGACACAGGCGAATACAAATATGGTCGTAAAAAGCATTGGGCGGCTTTTTCTTATCAGTGTGAAATTCCTTTTTCAAAATATGTTGAATTGTGGCAAGAACATGAGGAAAAATATGAAAAATGGTATAATTTAAAAATAAAGGCTGAATCGCTGATGAAGGATAGGTTGTCTAAAGATGGAGGCAACACCATAACCGTTGCTATGAGTCGAGAATTACACGAAGCCTACAAATTAGAGCCTAAATTTAAAGATAGATTAGTTGAGCAAACTTTGAGTAAAAATAAAGCATCGGGAATTATTGACCGCATTCCTAATTATGTTAATAGTAATGAATACAATAGCATGAGTAAGAGTGAAGTTAAAAAACGGATTTTAGAAGCGGTTAAAGAATTCTTAGCGATTGAACCCGAATGGATAATTAGCCCTTACGAAAAAATGGCAAAAAGAAAATTAATGGCTGAATATAATAGTCCTAAACCATATTTAATTTATGGTGGTTTAATGGCATTAGCAGGATTGGCCCTGTTCAAAAGAAAAAGGTGAGATAATGAAAACAATTCAAGAAATTTTAGAAGATGCCGAACATTCAGCAGATAATATTCAATTTTTATGTTCAATGTCGCAAAAGCGTTTTGATTGTATTTTACGAGCCGCCGAAGCATTGAAAAGAAAAATAGTGGTGGTTTAAAATGAGTAAAGAAGCAGAAAAACTTGTTGAAGAATTTTCCGATGATTTAGCGGCAATACTTCAAACATTTATTGAAGAAACACAAGATGCTAAAATAGTTATTGCGAGAATTGAAGCAGAAATGAGCCGTTTAAAAGATGATATTGGGGGTTTGAATAAAATAATCCGTGATGGTAATGGACAACCCCCACTTATCACAAGAATAGCAGTTTTAGAAGAAAGAATAGCAGAAATAAAATCCCATATTGAATCTATGGAAAATGAATCTGTTGAGTCTAAAAGAATGCGATGGGAATTTTTACTTGCCGCAATTCCGGGTTTGCTTGCTTTGCTTACAGGAGGTATGTTGTAATGGCTGTTATCAAAGATTCTATTTTAGTCGGCGGTGCAACATTTTTAAGTAGCGTTTTATTTATGGAACTTGGAGATGATGGAGGAAAAGATTTCGATAAGACATGGCCTTATGTTGCTACCTTTTTATCGGGGGCAATAGGATATTATGTCTTAAATAAAACAGGAATAACTAAAGATTTTGATGCAGAATCTAATAATTTACCCCACGCAGTAGCCGTTCTTGCCCCTAATGATAACGGTGTTAAAGGAGAAGTCCGTTTTATCCAAGAAAAAGATACCCTTCATATTGACTATGAAATAAAAGGTTTAACAGATGGAGAACATGGTTTCCATATTCATGAATACGGTGATTTAACTGATGGTTGTGATTCTGCCTGTTCTCATTTCAATCCTTACGGAGTGGAACATGGAGGATTAGATTCCGAAGTCCGTCACTTAGGAGATTTAGGAAACATTACATCGAAAGATAAAATGGCTAAAGGTCGCCTTAGCACCGATACTATTTCTTTGAATATGGGTCAAATTAATTGTATTGTGGGGCGAATGATAATTGTTCATGCAGACCGTGATGATTTAGGAAAGGGAGGGAATGCTGAATCTTTAAAAACAGGTAATGCCGGAAAAAGAGTCGGTTGTGGAGTTATCGGTTTGGCTGAAAATACCAATGGTAAAAAATGTGGTGTTAAGTTATCTTAACATTGAGAATCCAAGAATACCTGCAAGAGCAAGACCGCCATAAAGTAGCCAATTTGTGCCATCTGTTGCGATAGTATCAGTTTCTTCATCTTCGCCATTTCCATCACCTGCATCATCATCATCATCATCAGCAGGTAGTGAAGCGGCTTCTGTTGGAGAATTAGTAACGCTTGGGTCAGTATAACCTTCAATTCTGTAATAACTGCCCGATGGGATTGCATTAATAGCACTTGCTACTGCATCACTTACTGAACCGTCTTGACTCCCCCATGATTGAGGATTAACGCCGGTTGCTCCTTCGGGCTTAATTAGTTTAGCGTAATTACCATCACCGGGGGTGATAATATAAACATCTCCTTCATAATCAAATGCCGCTTCTGTTCCGGCCCTAAATGTTATAAATTCTGCATTTAGCATATTAAAAGGTATTTTATTAGAAAGTGCATTATGCCCGAACATATTTATTATTTGACTTGCTTGATATTTAATAACTCCTGTCGGAAAATAATTTATAATTGATGGAAAATTATCGGAATTTTTTATTAGATGCAGTAAAGATGAACAAAGAAAATGATATATTTAGGAAAAGACCTATTCTTGGAAACAGGATATTAGTTCCTGTGCGAGATTATTCAATGGATGAAATAGTGGAAAAATACATCAAAACAAGACCTACTAAAAAACCCAAAGAGGTTATAATCAATAAAAATGATGCTTGTATTGTTTATGACGCTTCGATAATTTTTATCAATATTGAGGAAAAAGTAATTGAATATAAGCGAGAAAAGAAAATGAATGCTTATGAAAAAAGAGCAAGACACCAATTAAACAGGTCTTGAAACCATTAAATAGAAAGTGGAACAATAATTAATTATGCCTTATTCCGACCCCGAAAAAAAGCGTGAATACATGAAAAGATATAATCCGACTTATTATGAATCAAATCGTGATACTCGCAACCTTATTTCTAATAATACAAATCGTAAAAAATCATTAAGAGCAAGGAAAATGGATTTCATTATGGAATCCATCGGTAGTGAATGTTATTATTGTGGTGCAGAACCAAGTCCCGATATTAAAATGTCACTTGAAATAGCCCCTAATTATCGCCCACTACCAAAATCAATTAACGACCATTCATGGAATCAAATTAAAATGATGTGCAATAATGGAGTTATCAAAAGGATTTGCTCTATTTGTAAAAAAATAGGAACTCCCGAAGAATCTCATTAGGGTCTTGAAGTCTTATTTTTAATTATTTAATTTTTCTGCCAAGTGCAAGTTTAAATAGCGAGACATACAAAAAAATACTATGGCTGATTGGAAAATTATTGGGGGCATTACTGCTCTTGGCGGATTGATTGGCTATTTGGGTGCAAAAACTGTTGATTCAAAGAAATTACCTGCCGGTGAAAAAGCCGTTTTAACAGGTGCTTCAACAGGGGCGACAATGGAGGGTCTTGATTTAGCATTAGGCGCAGAATCATTCTCCGCCGATACAATAGATTATATCCCGATTTATAT
>TARA_R110002012_G_scaffold252147_2_pt1 | contig 20452 bp, 17 predicted proteins | sample TARA_R110002012 | Tara Oceans TARA_R110002012 (sample SAMEA4396515) | marine metagenome | biome: Westerlies Biome; feature: [DCM] deep chlorophyll maximum layer (ENVO:01000326); material: water (ENVO:00002006), including particulate matter (ENVO:01000060) such as... | depth 40 m | reverse complement strand
AGTTTTATTGCCTGGTGGGTTTTGCCTGCCAGGTTTTTATTTTTTTGTTAATTCAGCTTCGTTATTCCTTTAGCAACTATTACCAACGCTGACCGATTTATGACTTTCTTTTCTTAAGAGCTTGCCATTTTAAGTAAGTTCCCGAACGCCACAACCACTCTAGTGGACCGTATAAAAAATACTTGAGCCATATTCTGCTCAATAGAATCTGGAGAACAAAAATGATGATACCGAATACAAATAATTCTGTGGCACCCCAACTACTGAAAACTGATCCAAAAGCCCATGCAGAAAACAAAATGGCACCAATGACCCCTTGCATTTCATAATTGGTTAGCGCCATTCGACCATAAGGAGATAATACGTCAAGGTATTTGCTAAAACTGCTGGTATTATACAGAATAATAAATCCCATCCCCAAAGCAGCTGAGAAAAATACTAAATTGAGATCTCCCAAAGTTTTAACCACCAACATCATCGCAGGTATATATTCATCACCCGGTCTCATTAATGATCGCACTTCTACAGCAGGAAAGAGGCTTTCAATCCAATTCACGAATAGGGCAGCTACTGCAAAACCGACAAACAGGAAAAGATTCCGTCTTTTTCTTTCACCCAGAGTCTCAAAAAAGCGGATTCTACCCACTACCAATCCTAAAATAAACAAAGCAAAAGTAAGATAGCCTCGCCCATACATACCAAACTGATAGTTCAGCTTCCCTTCAAATCTTTCAGCATAATTGTGCTTTACAGAATTAATAAAAGAGGGGTTTTGGATATGCGCTGGAATTTCCCTTGCTTCAGGAGAACCGCTTTCAGTTTGTTTTTCTGCCGTTTGCGCTTTCAAATTACTATTATGAATGCTAGACTGAATAGCTCGAGGTGTTCCAATTAACAGAAGAGAAGCCAACAGTAGTAAACTCCAATTTCTCAAAGAATAAAGTGGGATGAGTAAAAGTCCAAAAACGGCATATATAGAAATGATTTCAATACTGTAAAATGAATGGCCAACTACTCCAATCAGTAACAAAATGAACATCCTCCAGATAAATCGCTTTCTAAAATCTATCCCTTTCTTGGCTGCCCTGTCCATCTGAATAAAAAAACTGAGTCCGAAAAGAAAAGCAAAAATATTGATAAACCTGCCCATAATCAGATTACTGCCAATCCATTGAATAGTTTTATCAATTTCCGGAAAGCGAGTTTGAGCTTGCTCAACTGAAACTTCAAATATCCCGAAATTTTGCAACATATGCATCAGAATTACACCCAGAAGGGCAAAACCCCTTAAAGCATCTAGGACTGTAATTCGTTTTAAAGGTTGGGTTAATGTGGTGGGTTGACTTACATTTTTCATTTTGATACACTATTTTTATATAACAAATGTAGTGTCCTCAATTCATCTCATTCTTATACAGAATACAGCTTAACCTACCAATTTTACTGTTATACTACTTCATGATCTGAAGGCTTTCTAGCCAATCCTTCACTTCACCTTTTACTTCCTTGCGTTTTTCACCCTCCATCACAAAATAGATTCCGTCTCTTTCTACTCCACCTTTAGTCGAATAGCCTTCCAGAATAGTACTCTCAGGACAAAGCTCCTTTACAGTATTAAAACTACTTCCAACTCCATACCCAGCATTGGTATTAAATGGGATGACTGTTTTACCACTAAGATCATATTTGGTCAAAAAGCTTTTCATTGGTGGAGGTAATTGCATATCCCAGGTCGGGAATCCTATGAAAATGATATCATACTTTTGGATATTTTTAATTTCAGTTTTGAGAGGAGGTAAATATCCAGTTTCATTTTCTTGGTCCACTTGAGAAACTATAGCATCATAATCTTCCGGATAAGGGGTTTTCAACTCCAATTCAACAATTTCCCCACCTACTTCCTCATAAATCATCTTGGCAACAGCCTGAGTATTATTCGTTCTGCTTAGGTAAACTATTAGCACATCATCAGACTTATTTGCTTCATTCACGCTCTTATTATCTTTAGCCTGGCTGCAAGCACTAATAGGTATAATGAATAAAATACCGACCAAGAGATAATTAAGAAATTGCATTACACTATAGTTATTTATCCCAGCCACTTCAATTATTTACCACTATCACCACCAAAGAGCTTCGTAAAGGAAAGAGCGCTAAGCTTCCAGTTTCCATTTTCTTTCACATATACCTCAGTCACTTCGAAAGGGTTGGTGACTTCATTTCCACCGACTACAGCTAAAAGTGTGATGTTATTCAATAGAATGGCGGTGTTGCCCATTACATTAACCGATACTTCTTTGACATCTGCTTTCTTATACCAAATACCCCCACTTTCAATCACACTAAGTTCCTTCTCCTTGCCCCAGCTTCCTCCCATGTGGACGAAGACTGATTGCTCATGAAATAAATCATCCAGTTGACCTACATTTTTATCCGCCATCCAATCCCATTTCTTTTTGGATAAATCCATGATTTCCTTTTCTACATTTTTTGTATTGGATATAGTCAATTCAATACTACTAAATTCTTCCTCCTTTACCGGTTCAAGCCATTCTGTAGGTTCATTACCTGTAATGGCAAGGTAAGTAACACCTGTGTTAGGGGTGGCCGCATGCCAATGCGCTACTCCAGGTGCACAATGCACTACATCTCCTTTTTTTACAGTTTGCACTTGCTTTCCTCTTTCCTGATAAAAACCGATGCCTTCAGTGATAATTAATTGCTGTCCATCAGGATGCTTGTGCCAATCGAGTTTTGCTCCTTTAGCAAATACAGCTTGTACGATACTATAATCAAAAGTTTTATCAGCATCACTTACATGATAGAGCCAAACATCCCCAGTGTGGTGTACATTAGGTGCTTTTTCTCCTTTGGGAAATGTTGAATCATCTTGCGCATTCAATTGCCTGCAAAGCAATAAACTGAATAGAATAGCGGAATAACTTATATACTTTTTCATCATAACAATATTTATATTTCAATTCGTAATGTATTAATACTTAATCAAGTCCTTTTTCTTGTAGCCAATTGAACATAAGCTCGGCAATCTTTTCATTGTTTAAATCTGACATAGGGAAGTGGCTATTCCCTTTAATTCCAATATCTGGCAAATATATCAGGGTCACATCACCGCCATGTTTATTGACTGCATTGCTCCATGTCTTAGCCATAGCCAATGCTGCCCTCCATTGCTCTTGTCCTGGATATTTCACAGGCTCAGTTGGAATATAATCACCGTAATAAATAATAATCGGGATTTGTGTTAATTTCTTGAAATCCGACATGGGAACCCCTCTGGCACTTAACTTTCCACCAACATATGAAATGGGGTCTGGTATTTCATTTTCAGGAAAAACAAAATTACTGCCCGGCTCATAGGAGACAATGCCTTTTATATTATCATTTTGAAGTGCGGTTAACCATCCCTGACCTCCACTATGCGAATGAGTTACCAATATGCCAGCACCAATTTTATCAAATAATGCGGATACTGCATTGATGTTAACTTCTATATCGAGAGGGCCAGTATCTGGTGTAATCTGTCTGTAAAAATGGTTTAAAGCCAGTGAATCTTGAGGAAACTGGCTTCCTTTGAAAAACTCATTATCAATTCCCAACCGGAAAATCCCAAACCAGAGCTGATCATCAGGTTTGGCTGTAATAGTAGTGGGTTCTGTACTTCTCCCTGCTTTTCCTCTCCTCGGTTGATCAATTAAATAAACAGGAAACTGCTTTCTTAGAAAAATATTCTGAAAACCTTCTCTGCCATCTGGGGTAGTCTCCCAGGTTTTAGCTGATTGCCCGTAACCATGCCAAAATATCAGTGGCAGCTTACGTTTATCCTGTGGGATTTGATAGAATACATAAGCGTGATCACCGTGCAAAGTCTGTCCTTCTGAAGCTTGATTGGAAGGATTAAAATAACCATGATTTATTGGGTCAAAGGTGCCTGAAGCTTTTACAATTTCGCCACCGACCATAAAGCTACCTTGTTCCTCAATAATTAAGGGTTGCTTTTGTGCATGACTTGGGAAAACGGTCATCATCAGAACAACAGCAAGAAAAGCAAAGAATGAAATGTTATTTTGATAGTGCATAGTATTCTTTTTGGTCAACAAGCTTAATTTACATAATTATTTGAGAAAATTTTGATGGTCAATCGATAGCCAAGTCCTTAACTTCAATTATCAATGACAGCTACTACAAATTTGAACCTCTTCTTAATGAGATTACTTATACATTCTACTGCTATTCTTACCAATTTTACGGATTCAACAATTGAGGCGCAGGAATTAAAAAAGTATTGTATTAGTTTTGATAAAAAGTAGTTGTTATGGACGAGATACAAAAATTTGAAACTGTTAGCCAATACAATGCATACAACAATCATGAAACACTACACCCTCTGGTTACAGTAGTGGATTTTTCAAAGGCTGATCCAAGGTATCTTAAAAAAACATATTTCGGTCTGTATCTTGTACTCTTGAAAGAGATAAACTGTGGGGATCTAAGATATGGAAAACAAACTTACGATTATCAGGAAGGCACTTTGATATTCGTTGCACCGGGGCAGGTCATTTCAATTGATAATAACAACCAACTCTATCATCCCAAAGGACATGGAATTGCCTTCCATCCAGATCTTATCAAGGGCACTTCACTGGGTAAACACATTGATCACTATTCGTTTTTTAGCTATAAGGTAAATGAAGCACTGCATGTTTCTGAACGCGAGCGAAAAATGGTAATGGACTGTTTTTCCAAAATCAGCTATGAACTAGAGATGAATGTTGACAATCACAGCAAAAAATTAATTACCTCTAATATTGAATTGCTCTTAAATTATTGCGATAGGTTTTATGACCGCCAGTTCATTACCCGTGACAATGTGCATAAAGGAATTTTGGAAAGGTTTGAAACTTTACTGAATGCTTACTTTTCTTCTGACAAACCCGAAACTATCGGTTTGCCTTCTGTGGCTTATTGCGCAGATGAACTCAACCTATCATCCAACTACTTTGGTGATATGATTAAAAAGGAAACTGGTAAAACTGCACTTGAATTCATTCAGCTTAAGTTAATTGAAGAGGCGAAAGAAAGAATCTTTGACCCAAGTAAGTCACTAAGCCAAATTGCTTTCGACCTGGGCTTTAAATACCCACAACATTTTACTCGCGTTTTTAAACAGCATGTAGGCGTATCTCCAAAAGAATATCGGAATATGAATTAACCCTAATTCGATTAAAAACAAAAGACCGTAGCTATGAACTACGGTCTTTCTTCCTGATTTTCTTGACCACCCATTTCATGGCCAAGGACATACAAAAACTAACTAATGCTCCGACAGCTGCCAAAATGCAAGTCTTGATAATATCAGCACTTTGCAAATTGACCAGCACCGTAAGGATTGTTCCCCCAGCTGTACCTGCCTTACCGTGGACTTGCATCTCCCTTGTTTTTCACCTCAGGCATTGGAGGTATTTTCTCCTCATCATCCACCGTCACCTGACTGACTGCAGTCAGGACACTGGCACCAACGGTCAAATATCCTGCAACGGTAATCAATCCAGCTGGCAAAGTGATTGGAGCACCTAGAATGGCACCGCCTGCAGCAGCCAATACCAAACCGACTGTTCGTAACTTTCTAAACAATTTTGGAGTGGGCTTTTTCACCCTTTCTAAAATATTCATAGTTGATTTCTCTTTAATAGTGATGTAAATATGATTCTGCTTTTCCTGAGCCTCTTCAAAGGCTTCTAAAAGCCTGTCCATGGCTTCACTCGATCGGATTCCTTTTCCAATTCCTGTCAACTCCGATACTGGTGCAATGCAGCCTTCCAGTTCTGTTCGGGCATCATTCGCAGGATGGATTAAAATCCAACTCCTTCCTGGAACACTTTTCAGTATCAAATGAAATCCCCTCTCATGGGTAATCCTTTTTTCAAGTAGGTATTTACCTTCTGGGATACAACTAATAAAAGGCTGATTCTCCTTCCACGGAAGTTCAATAGTATGGCAGATTTTTTCACTGCCATACCTCAAGCTCCCATTGGTTCCGCTGGACCTATAATTTCGAATAAGTTCAAAACTCATTTCCAAATTCTATAAAGGTCCGGGAATAGTATTGTCAATCTCTACCAAGGCAAGAGCATTGTACGCACCGTTTTTAAGCGGGTACATTGTCCCGTTTACTTCCTGCAGGAATTCCACCCCGAAAAGTAAAAAGATTGGAAAATCTCCTGTTGTAGGAACCGTAGCGGTCAAGTTGATAGCTGACTCCGATTGAGGACCAATAGCAATGTCACTGCTTTCATCAGTGTCCATGTCGAAAGCTTCCCCTTCAAAGTCCACTTTACTTGCAGCTACAATCAAACGCATATGCGTAGCCCCTCCAGGAGCAGCAAAAGTATTCTGAGGAATAAAGCTAGGAATCTCCACCGTGGCTTCGCCAGTTGCTCGATCAATAGCAGCCGAAAAAGGCGCATACATGGTCGCATTCAGTTTCCCGCTTTGATTGAACTCGAAGCCCTTCAGCAATTCAATATCACCTTCACTAGCCTTTCGTTCGCCTCTATCGTTGGATGTATCGCTTTTCACGACCTTCACCATTTCTCGGGTCATTCGGCTAGCCACACGACCATCAGCAGCTTTCAAAAGCGACGGGCGAACCGAAGTTCTTAAAAGCCTGCCAGCTTTTCCAGCCCTTCCAAATTCAGCGCCATTTTCTCGAGTCCTTTGGAAGGCAGGATCATTCTTCATCCGCTCTTTATCAATGCCTCCTTTTTCCCTAGCCAGATAGCCATCTTTCGTTTTGTAAAAAGACAAATCTCCGATTTTGCCTTTCAGTTTGATAATTCCTTTTTGTCTTGCCATAATTGAAAAATATATTTGATGAGCCACCAAAGTATCCTCTCAAATAGCGTTTGTCAAAAACTTGCTTCTGATAAAGGTCGTGTTGTCTTAATTGGCAATTATTGTCGTTAAAGCTTTCAAGAAATTGGCTATATTAGTGTATAGCATCCTTATGGATAAAGTATAGATAAAGTATGAAGTAATGATATTAAAAAGAACCGTCATATACCCAAAGGATATTCAGCGCATAACTGGCAAGAGTGAGCGCACCGGCAGAAGGATATTGGAACGGATCCGAGAGCGAAAAGGAAAAGAAAAACACCAGCTCATAACCGTTTCCGAATTCGCAGATTACACTGGGATAGATGCTGAAACAGTCCAGGAATACCTCACAGATTAAGCCAAATTTATAGGTTCTGATCCAGAAATTTCCCCGCCTTTTATACATAAAATTTGCCCTTTTTTGCGTATATTTAGTATAACAAAGAAAAGTTCTTTGGCAGTATGTAGTGGAAATTAAGTCATTAAACGGCAACAATTGAAAATAATCCTTTGGTGTCCATTTAGTGTCCATAAATTTCAATAAATCATTAACTTATTGAAATACAATATTTTAAAGGCTTTATGTGTGGTCCAGGTGGGCCCACTTTCAGAATTTATCTGAACACAAAAAGCCTTAAATCTTATGATTTAGGGCTTTTTTGTTTTTTATCATTCAATAAAAAATAATCAGTGATGCTCTGGTAACGTTACATCAAGTGAAAGCAAGATCAGGTCTAGACTTTTTCTGGATGTTTAAATCCAATAGAGATTGGGCACTCTCTATATTTGAGTAGTTTCCAAGAAATAATTTTAGCTTTTAAGAAACTACTTGTCTTTATTAACAATTTCTTTCAAGTCAATGACTTTATAAGGTCTTGGTTGAAATATAAGCGCTAGATGGGGATGCAGCGCTTTTTTAATTTGAAAACTAAATATCCTCTACCTTTTCATCTCTATTTAACACTCCATATAAGCCATAAGCAGAGAAGGACTATAAATTCAAAGATATAGTCACTTCATTGAAAGCAGCAAAATATCCATATCCATTATCAAAATTTGTATAGGGAGGGACAGGCTCTTCAAAAAACAAATCTATTGCTCTATAGTCAATTAATTGCGCTTCAAATTCATGATATTGGGGGGAAGTTGTTGCAAATTTCACTAATAAATCCCTATTTCCTTCGGGTACAGAATCTCTATTAAAGGCTACCGACATTTCTAAGGAATCAGATTCAATGCATTCATACCTTTGGCCATTCATACTTACATCTCCAATAAAATATAACTTTCCTCCGTCCGAGGCATCAAAGCCCCCACATGCAGAAATAAGCGCATCCTCTACAGAAGTAATCCGGATAGATTGAAACTGCTTTGAATCCGCATAACCTACTTGCAGCTTCAAAAATTGTGGCTTCTGCCTCCCTACTTCCCATTTCGTCCTTAATAAATCAGTATAATTATAAAATCCTTTTTGATAGGGCTCTAAACTTGAAGAGAGCTCGCTTGGCTTCACTGGTATTTGAACAGTACTTGACAACATACTACCATAATCAGTTTTTACCCATAGCTTATAGTGTGATTCCAAATCAGGAATATAGCTTGCCTGATATTTCCCTTCCGAAATTAATTTTAAGCGAATACTGTCTTTTCCATTTTCTATCAAAACCACTTTCGCATCATTGATTTCTCGGTTAGATGCGAACTCCCCTCTCACTGGCGCAGAATAGCTAATTCGAGCTTCTACAGTCGAATCTGCATTCAAATGAGCATAAACTACTGGCTCTGTTGGATATTCCTTTCCTTCAAAATCGACATTAGTATCACATGATAAGATGAAGAAAAATAATAAAACATTAAAAATACCTATTCTCATTTTCTGTTTTTAAACAAATTAAACTGATAAGAAACATAGGGTAAAAATGGAAGAAAGCCCTGACCCGTGTATTGATTTTCAAAGTAATCAACTGTCCCACTTGAATTAGTCCCGACCATTTTTGGAAAAAGCCGATAATAAAAAGGATTCACTCGATTGTAGGCATTAATTATCCCAAATGACCATTTCCTGTCGCGGTCTTTTTTTGTAAAACTATATTCTGCTCCTAAATCAAGACGATGATAAACCGGTAAACGGCTATTGTTTCTTGGTCCATAAACTACTTGCTCAAGCCCTCCAGGATTTCGAATAATGGCACTAGGGGCTGTAAAGGGTCTGCCTGATTGCAAATTCCACACCGCATTAAAGTTCCATTTTTGACTCGCTTTGTAATTTACTGATAAACTCAAATCATGTCTCCTGTCAAAATTAGCAAAATATGGGGTGCCTTCATTTATTCCTTCGAATTGGCGGGTATTGAACGAATAAGTATAAGACAACCATCCAGAAAAATTATCCTTTTGCATTTCAAAATAGGTCTCGATACCATAAGCCTCACCTATCCCTTCTTTTTCTACAATTTCATCTAAAGGGCCTGCAGCTATTCCATAAAAGCTATATCCATAAGGATAATCAATTAAATCATTCATTCTTTTAGCATATCCCTCCATGGAAAACTCCCCATTTAAAGAAGGAATAGCTCTTGAAAACCCGCCATTGATTTGATAAGCAATAGCAGGACGAATATTTTCACCTGCCGGAACCCAATTGTCATTGGGTAAACCAGAACTGCTGTTTAATAAATGAATAGGCTGGGCCATTTTGGTGAACCCTAAGTTCAAATTTAAATTACTGCTCCATTGGTAATCAATGGAAATTCGAGGCTCAGGAATGGTATAAAAATCTGATCCTGAGAGATAAAAAGAGTGCCGGTAACCTCCATTAATCATTAAATAATCAGAAACATCATATTTTAAATCCAGAAACAAGCCCGTCTTCCACAGACACTGAGCACCAAAATCAGTATTATCTATTGTCTTATTATAAAAGCGAGGATTAAAGAAATAATATTGTTGCTGAAGCCCGATATCTAAGGCTAGTTTCTGATTAATTTCCTTATTTAATTGAGACTTTAATGAAACATTATGAGTGGCGGAACTATTAGCAAAAGCAGTATCAACTGCTATATTCTGCTCGTTGGATTGCAGCGCTTCTAACTGATATTTGTATCGGGAATAAGTAAAAGAATTTTCAATAATGAAATTATTTTTAAGTAAGCCAGTATGCTTTAAGCTAACCAATTGGTTTCCCCAATCGATATGAAGTTCATTGGTTAAGGGAATATCCCGTTCTGTTGTAGTGAAATAATCACCTGTCTGGTAGACTGAAAAAGTCATCTTGTGATCTTCAATAGGTTCAAAGTTAATTTTAGCATTTACATCTTCCATCCAGTAATTAAACTTACTGTCGGTCTGTCTATAGGTATATCTTATCTTATTAGGAATAGAAGCGAGAGTAAGGTAAGTGCTCCGGCCACTTAGCATATAACTGAATTTCTCTCTGTTCCCTGAAAGAAATATATTGGAACTCAACAAGCCAATACTTAAGCTCCCTTTTCTTTCCTCACTTTCGCTTCCATCCTTCATTTCAACATCTACTATGGAAGATAAACGTCCACCATATTTTGAAGGGAAGTTTCCTTTGTAAACCGTAGCACTTTCAATAGCATTTTGATTGAAAACCGATATAAAACCCAGCAAGTGAGAGGGATTAAAAATTACAGCTTCATCCAACAATAGTAAATTTTGATCCGGTGTACCACCCCTTACAAACAAGCCTGTGGTGCCTTCGTTACCGGCTGCAATACCAGGAAAAAGGGTAAACGTTTTTAAAATATCAGCTTCCCCCATTACTGGTGGTATTGATCGAAGCTTTTCAATATCCATACTGACTGAACTTCTTGCTACTTCAGTTTTGTTGGCTTTAGCCACTACCTCTTCCAATGTTATGGCTTTCATATTAATATAGATAAGAGTATCCGATTTCGGCTTGAAACTAATAACCTTCCTCTCATGACTTGAAGAAGATATTTCTAAAATTAAGGTTTGATGGGCCTGCCAAGGAAAGGTGAAGAAACCCGAACTATTACTTGTTAGTCCTTCATCTTGGTGATTTAAATAGAGTGCTGCCTGAACTGGCTGATTTGACTCTTCTTCTGTTAAATAACCCGAAATTTGAATATTCTGGGCTTTAAGAAAACTAAAACACATTATAAAAAGAAGGAGCAAGATGATATGCTTGCCCCCTCCTAATTTATATAACTCTTTAGCCATTATATATTTAAATTACAACTCCAAAAGTTATTTCCTGCATCCCCTCTACCTGAATGATATGAAGTAGCATCATCAAAGCTAAATTCACAACTAGCATTAAGACAAAATTCGAATGTTTCGTCAATTCTCCGTACATCATTTTCTTCACCTGAGTCAAACGAGTCAGTTAAAGGAATATTTCCATATGGGGTAGACTGAGTATAATTAACATCATATTTTAATCTTAGCATTGGCGCTTTGTCTCTGTACCAAATACCTGCTGTTTTTACATAGTGCGTTGTATTTGCGCCTATCCCACTATACAGAGAACCAATATTTGTAGTCCAAAGTCTACCTCTGAATCTACAATCCAATGTTCTAAGCCATGTTTTCTTTTGGTAATCCTGTCTACAGTCTTCGTTTGGTCTACGCATTGTATCACCATTACCTCTAACTACATCGATGGTCTCAACATTAGCTGTTCGCATTGAGTTTTCTGCATCCAAATCGGAAAAATCTTTGGATATATAGACAGTTTCATAAGTGAACTTATAATACCTATTGGCAATTTTCAAAATCCCTTTTTCATTCAAAACAGTCCTGATGTTAGCATCATCTATAATTGGCTCTAAATACTTTTCACCATTATTCTCAACAATTTTCGCATACGATTCATATGCTGCCGGATTTGAAATTATATCTTCAACTTGCGAAGCCGTGATTGCCTCATAAGCCTCATAATTTGATTTAAATCCAGTAAACTGCTCTTTGAATTCAGCTAAGAATTTTTCTTCTTCATTTGCCTTTTGTAAAAATTCACTAAAGTCATCCATCGTTTCAAAAGAAACTATATTGTCCTCAAGTTTCAACATTTTAAATTTTGTATTCTCTACTACAGTTTTCGGTAAAACTTTTTCTTCATTGTTACATGAAGCGATTAGAAAAACTGATAACAGAATCAGAGTATAGTTGAATATTAAATTCTTCATTTTTATCTTTTATTAGTTTTAGAAAATTTATTAATACCAATTTTCCGATACCATGAAAAATCACAAATGAATACTTTATAGAAGTGAAATCATCCCGGGTGAGTTCAAGTCAATAATATTCACTTTGTGGGTTTTGGTTATAAGCTGCTTTCGCTAGCACTAACAACTTAAGTTTTATACCATTTTCAGTAGTACGCTCAAATTGATGGCACAAAACAAAAAAATATGTACTAAAGGTCAAAATGAATAGCACACTTTTTTATGACGACTAACACTTACCCGCACAATCCTTCCCTCATAGCTTTTGCTTTTTTTCTGTTAAGCAGATAAAGAGGTAAAAAAGCAAAAGGAAGCGGCCTTTTAGGCTCCCAAGGCTCCGCTGGCGCAAGCGTCTCGCTTGTGCCCTCATAGACACAAAACCATAATATCTAAAAAAGCCGCTGATTATTTAAACAGCGGCCTTTCCAATTTTTTTGTCTCGTCCTAAAATAAGTTGACAATTTTTAGGATGAATTATTTAAACTAGCCGAGTGTTCCTCACCAGTTCTTATTTGGAGAATTTGAAATTTATCAAAATTTAATTTCTACTTCGGTAGCTAGGTCTAGGCCATCTGCAGCAATATCAAAAATCTCCTCATTACTAGTTTCACTGATAACGATCACGCCTTCTATTTTTGTAGCTCTTTCTAGCATGCCGCTTGTAACTCCGGCAAACCAAACAGTAGGGTCAAAAGTCACCTCAGCAACCACATTTGCTCCCGCAGAAAAAGTAATACTACCTTCCTTCTCAACTTCAAATGTTTCACCTGAGTTAAATTCAAATCTAACGGGATGTGACTCATTATTGCTATCTATAAATGTCCCTTCTAATAAAACTGAAGGTATTTCATTCTCATCTAACAATTCTAATTCTACTCGTGCCTCAGCATAGGTTCCGGCCGGGAAAACGAGACTACTAAGATCCGGGCTTGTTGCTCCCGTAGCAAAATCTATCACTACGTTTTGTTGAATATTTACTTCAACAGAATCACCTTCGTCCGTTTCTGCTTCAAATTCAATTTCTGTTAAGGTAATAGAACCAGAAGTAAATTCAAGCGAGTTTGCTGCTACACGTGAATTAGAAGGGACAGATGTGGCAGTATTAACTGTATTAAATTGCATTTGCACCGTTGGCTGAGTTGTTTCTGCATCTTCACTACATGCACTAAAAATGAGCATTGAAGCTACGAAATATGCTGGGATTGACTTAAAATAATTTTTCATAAGGATTAAATTTTGTTTGTTTAAAATTGGTTTAGAATTTCTGAAAGGCTTCGGTAATTAGTTTTTAGAACACCTACTCCCTTCACTATCTATAAAACAGCTGAGCTCTAAAAACTCCTACCTCAATTTTGAAATTATTTTGCTTTTTTTACAAAATTAGAGAGCGGCCTTGTGCCTGAATAAAAAATAGGAAGACAAAAACTGATCTCCCTATTTGTTGATCTACTTTAATTGCTTTTCTTAGTCCTCTGTATCTTCATCCTCCTCATCCTCTTCCTCATCCTCGTCAATATCTCCATCCTCGTCATCATCCTCACCAGCATCTAAGATATGGTCTAAGTTTGAGGCAATTGTTTCTAATATATCCACATTTGAAGATTCATTGATTCTAATAACGCCATCGTTATCAGCTGTCGCTGTATTTAAATCAACTCCTGTAAATAGAACATCTAAATTTAGTAAAATTAGCATTTGGTTTGCAGCACCTCCATCCAAGACAAATCCGGTCTCGTTTTCCACTTCAAACTCAAGCTCATCGCTATTACCGTATTCCACAGAAACAACTTCATTATTCGAGTTAGTAAATTCAAACCCAACAAAAATTGAATACCCTCCCTCAAGGATTGGTTCCATTTCGATTTCAATTTCTTCATAGATGCCCGGTGCAATCTCAGCCATACCAAATTCAGGGGTACTTGTTCCTCTAATGAGGTCTACAATAAACTCTCCCTCAAATTCTACTTCTTCCTGCTCATCTTCACCTTCTTCATCTTCCGTTTCAGCTTCTTCCAGGGTTTCAAACTCTAACTCTGTAACACCAAGCAGTATTTCAGTGAATACATATCCTGTATTAATGCTTCTAGCATTAACGACCGATTGATTAGTTTGTGCTTTCATTTGTAGCTCCACCTGTGCATCCGCAACGTCCACATTTTCCTGACTGCAGCTTTGGAGAAATAAGCCAATAGCCAATGCTAATGCAAACATAGAACTCCTCATTATTAAATTCATAAAACTAGTCTTCATCTTATTATTTGTTTAGTTAAAAATTGTTTTTTATTAAATGGTGAATTGCTAAAATGCTCTTGTAATGATTTGAAACTATTTGTTCTGCATTCACTAATTATAAAACAGATAAGCTTATCAAACTCCTACCTAAAATTTAAAATTATTTTATTTTTTTTGTGTCAATTAGTCTTACACCTAAAAAAAATAGAGAGATCAGTTCTGATCTCCCTATCCGTTGATTTACTTTATTTGGTGTTAGTAAGGCTTTTCGGTCTAGCCCCGTTTATTAAAGTGGGTTCTGGTCTCCATTTACTTCAGTTTAAAAATATTGCTTTTTAGTACCGCAATTCAATATCTGCAGATCATTTTCAGGAATATTCAACCTTACCCATAGCTTCATTCTTAGCTTCAATGATCTTTCATTTAACAGTCATTATAACATTAATTACTTCATCAGTATCCAATGCCGTAATCTTTATAGAGTCATTATTAAAATTTTCAATTCTCCAGTCTCTGTTAAGTGAATTTAAGTTACCGTCCGAATCAAATTCAGTGGAAAGTTGCAAAAATCCGTCATCACCGCTAGTTTCCCATTCGCCAGCAATTTCTTCTGAGTCTGTTTTTGCAAGTAATATATTGTCTTCTAGAAAACTGATATCGATACCCATAAAAAAATCGGATTTATCGACAGCAGCAGAATCATACTTCGCCACCATCCAAATGCTTTCTTTTAAAATATTGTTCAGTTCAGTAACATCTATATCATTATCATCATCCTCCTCGTCACAACTATCTTCATATAATTCAACGGCTGCTTCTAGTTCTTGATTGCTGTTAATGCTGATCATGTCATTATTAAATAAGACCAAATCAATTGGGTAAATAAGGCTTACAATTTCACTATCTTCTATCTGATCAAGAAATTGATAAAGTTCTCTATCGTTTTCTATGGTGGTTGTACTAGCTTGTTCTCTTATTTGATTATAAATGGAAAATGTAATTGGATAAACAATATCCAAACACTCAATATCATCGTCATCATCGCATTCATCAAGTAGGTCTTCAAGCTCATCCATAGTTGCAATAGTCACCACGGTATTATCAGGTAGAGAAACCTCGATGGGGAATTGAATTTCAATATTATCCGAATCATCTTCTAACTCATCAATGATATCTTCAATAAGGTCAAAATCTTCTTCTGAGGTAATTTCAATTGAAGCTCCATTGATAATAACTGTAAATGGAAATACAATTGAAGTGCAACTGCTACCATCAATTATATTATCACCAGATCCCTGCTGCTGACTAATGCGGAAAAGAAACTCTCCGCTTTTTGATTCAAGTGAAATTATTTCTGTAGGCGCAGGAGTAACTATTTCCTGCGCTTCTTCTTGACAACCGTAAAGGCCGGAAATGAGACTCAAAATTAAAATAGAAAATAATTGACCTAAATATTTCATGATGGCATAGTTTTTTGGCCTACATTAATAGAACAGATGAACATGATAAATTCCTACCAAAAAATAAAATTATCCCTATTCTTTTTTAGTCTTTAAAGCTACATCATTATTACACCACAAAAGCTTCTAAATTAGGATTTTCCTCCAAAAAAATGAATCTTCACTTATATTTACACTTTTAAAATAATTTAACTTCTTCGGATAAGAATGATAAAAAACCAACTGCCAGAAGAAAATCTTGATGTATGCAAGGAATCTGTATTCAGTGAATTATTTGATCAATACTCAAAAGATTTGCATAATTTTCTCTATTACAAATTTGGCGAAGCACTAAATCCAAAAGATGTAGTTCAAGAAGCTTTTGTTAAATTATGGAATAATTGCGCAAAGGTAAGTTACCCGAAAGCAAAGTCTTTTCTTTTTACAGTGGCAAATAATCATATGCTCAATGATATTGCAAAGAACAAAACAGCTACGAAATTCAGAGATATTAAGCCTAAAAGCTACACAGTAGAATCTCCAGAATTTTTATTGGAGGAAGATGAGTACATGCAAACTTTACAAAATGCTATCAATTCCCTAAGTGAAGACTTAAGGGCAACTTTTTTACTCAATCGTATCGATGGGAAAAAACATCAGGAAATTGCTGATATGTTGGGGATTTCACGTAAAGCAGTAGAAAAAAGGATCTATAAAGCACTCAGTTTGATAAGAGAAAAAGTGGACGGGATATAAATTGAAGAATTTGGGTAGGATATTCTAAAACTCATCTGTTATATATATGAGAAACTATGACACAGCAAGACTACATACAAAAATGGTTAGAAGGAACACTCTCTGAAGAAGAGCGCCAAGCGTTTGAAAAAACGCAAGATTATACTGACCTTCAGAAAATTGATAACCACCTTAAATATTTTAAGGCACCAGACTATAACTCAGAAGAGGAATATGCGGAAGTAAAGTCTAAATTGTCGAAAGGGGCTAAAATTGTCTCCTTTGACTGGGTTAAACCCTTGCTTAAAGTTGCTGCAGTACTATTAATAGCAGTGATTGGGTATGGAATTTTCTACTCTGTGTCAACAGTCCATTTACAAACGGAGCTGGCAAATCAGTCGGAATTTTACCTTCCTGACTCATCAAGAGTTTTAATGAATGCGCAAAGCGATCTAAACTACAATTCTTTCAGTTGGCAAAATAATCGAAGTCTTGAATTGCAGGGGGAAGCCTTTTTTGAGGTGACGAAAGGTTCAAAATTTGATGTCGAAACATCACTGGGTACAGTAAGCGTTTTAGGAACAAAATTTAATGTAAAAATAAGGGATGAATATTTTGAAATAGTTTGCTTTGAAGGAAAAGTTCAAGTGGAATATGAAAATATGAAAGAAATTCTCACTGCTGGTAAGATGTTTAGTGCTCTCAATAGGGCAGCTGTAGTGTCAAATGTTAAGCTAGAGGATCGCCCCTCATGGCTCTTAAATGAAAGCAGTTTTAACAGCTTGCCTTACTCTTACATTATAGCTGAATTAGAAAGGCAGTATGATGTAGAAGTGACCACTAAAGGAATTGATACCACGGTCTTATTTACGGGCAGTTTTCAGCATAATGACCTTGAACTGGCATTAAAAGCACTTACAGCTCCTTTGAATCTCACATACAAGATTAACGGTAAAGAGATAATCTTAACTAGTGAAAATTAGTTTAAAAATATATGTAGTACTATCTAGTTTAAGCATCATCTTCAGTTTTAATGAATGCTTAGGACAGGTTGCCGATCAAACTCATAAACCCATACCCTTGAATAGAGTGCTGGATTCTCTTGAACAGGCATTTGATGTAAAATTTAGCTATGTTGATGACCATATAGGAGACTTATACCTCGACAAATATTCTTCTTGTGAAAAATTAGAAATTTGTATAGCAGAGATCGAACAAAATTTTGATCTCAAATTTGAAATTCTGAATGAAAGATTCATAACCATCCTTAAAATTGATTCAAATCTGCAAACGTTCTGTGGTATCCTATTTGATGCTGAGACTAAACAGGTGTTGGAAGGAGCTACAGTGATGATTAAAGGTGGAATTGCCATATCTGACGAGTACGGAAAGTTTTTAATTAAAGATGTTGCATTTGGCGACAGTTTAATAGTTCAATACCTGGGATACCAATCGAAAAAGATAGCAGTGCAGCAACTTCAGGCGGGAGACTGTGCCAAAATAGGTCTTACACCTCTCGTTACTATGCTTAAAGAAGTTACTGTTCAGAACTTCTTAATAAAAGGAATTGACAAAAATGCAGACGGTTCGCTAATTATTGATCTCCAAGAAACAGAGATCCTCCCTGGCCTAACTGAGCCCGACATTCTACATACTGTGCAAAAGTTGCCAGGTATCCATAGTATAAATGAAAAAGTGTCGGATATTAATGTAAGAGGTGGTACAAACGATCAGAATTTGATATTATGGGAGGGTATTAAAATGTATAAGACAGGTCACTTTTTCGGTTTGATTTCGGCTTTTAATCCCTATTTAATCCAAAAAGTTCGCCTAATAAAAAACGGAAGTTCTGCAAAATATAGTGAAGGCATCTCCAGCATAATAGATCTGAAAACCTTTGATAAGGTAGATAAAGAGTTTAAGGCCGGGGCAGGAATCAATATGTTAAATGCAGATGCATATCTAAAAATACCTGTAAGTGACAAGATAGGACTACATCTTTCTGCTAGGAGATCATTTGCCGAAGTGGTTAACTCTACGACTTTTAGTAATTATTTTGAGCGTGCCTTTAGAGATAGTGAGGTATCGAAATTCGTGAGTGGAACGGATACACTTGCCACAAACAAAAATTTCTATTTCTACGACTACAGTGGCAAATTACTGTACGATATCTCTAGGCGAGATAAGCTAAGAATAAGTTACATCAATATTTTCAATCAGATAGGATACGAGGAAAGTGAATCATCATCTGTCAGGCAAGAATCAAAAAACAGTGAACTCCAACAGTCAAATCGAGGCGCAACTGTCAAATATGAACGTGTATGGAGTGACTTTGTGACAAGCTCCTCTTCTTTGGCTGTTTCTTCCTATAATTTAGTCTCCACAAACTTCGATATCCCAAATAACCAGCGTTTTCTTCAAGAAAATCAAGTATTGGATGTCAGTGTAAAATCCTCATTAGATATGAGATTATCTGATCATTTCAAATTGCAAACTGGTTATCAATTTAATGAAATAGGGGTCAGTAATCTAGATGATTTGAATAATCCAAATTTCCGAAAGTTCACAAAGGAAGTGCTTAACATTCATGGACAATTTACAGAAATCGCCTATAACTCAAGTAGTGGTCAGACATTGAGTCGATTTGGATTGAGAGTTAACTATTTTGAAGAATTTAATAAGTTTCGCTTTGAGCCTCGTTTCGCTCTTAATCAACTCATAACGGATCATATTACAGTCGAATTATTAGGAGAGGCTAAGAGTCAGGTAACCACCCAAATTATAGATTTTCAAACAGATTTCTTAGGTGTGGAGAAAAGACGTTGGGTTTTGGTCAATGAGGATGACATACCTATAGTAACCAGTGGACAAGTTTCACTGGGGGCTCATTACAAGAAAAATGACATATTGCTTAGTGTTGAAGGCTATTTAAAGCAAGTGGACGGAATAATTACCTCTAGCCAGGGTTTTCAGAATCAGTTGGAATTTGTAAGAAGTTCAGGGAGTTACATTTCTAGAGGTATTGATATATTACTTAATCATAGGATAGAAGATCTTAATTATTGGACCACCTATTCCTATTCAAAAAATATATATGATTTTAAATCATTACGACCTAGCCAATTTCCGAACAATCTTGATATTAGACATGCTTCAACTTTAGGTGTCAGTTATAGCATGAACAAATTAGACTTTTCAGTTGGACTAAATTATCAAAGTGGCAGACCTATAACTGAACCAGAAAATTTATCTCCTATCAGCGATGGAAGTATTAACTATCAAACACCAAATAGCAGTAGATTAGGACATTATCTTCGTCCTGACTTATCAGCTAAATATCATTTCATGATGGGTGATAAGATTCGGACGCAAGTCGGTTTTGCCCTATGGAATTTCACTGATCAAACAAATGTTGTTAACCAGTACTACATTATCAATAAATCGGAGGAAATTCAAAAAGTAAAAGAAAAAGGATTGGGACTTACTCCCAATTTAATGTTTAGAATAACACTCTAACTTGCAGGAATATTTTAACAATATCTCTGAATAAAATTCTGGTCAGAAGATTTTTTGAAAACTGACAAAACTAATATAAGTCTAAGTGTGGGCAAAGCACGGCCCAAATCCTGCTTAATGTGTATTTTAATTAAAGAAAAAGGAACTTTTAAATCTAACATTGATTCTGATCTGACAATAACTTTTTCTTAGAGTTAAGTACTCACCTGTGATTTCACGCTAAAACTTTCCATATTTTAGTCAAACAGGAGATTTATATTGAGTTCGACTGAAAAACTTAGTACTAAGCTTAAAGGATAAGTTGGTGTCAATCGGAAGATTTTCATAGCTGATTTCCTACAAGATTGCTTGCTTTTCTATTAAGCTTCGAGCCAATTTCGCTGCGCCAGGACAGTGAAAAAATCAATCCAAACATAGTGAAAG
>TARA_R110002012_G_scaffold94666_10_pt1 | contig 20462 bp, 13 predicted proteins | sample TARA_R110002012 | Tara Oceans TARA_R110002012 (sample SAMEA4396515) | marine metagenome | biome: Westerlies Biome; feature: [DCM] deep chlorophyll maximum layer (ENVO:01000326); material: water (ENVO:00002006), including particulate matter (ENVO:01000060) such as... | depth 40 m | reverse complement strand
CCTGCCGGGGGAAAGGGCCTCGATGCGGCGGTGCCTTCCAAGGGCCTCTCCGGATCAGCGACGCTCAGGTCAACATCGAGATCGACAATGAATACTTCTGCCACCAGCTGACCATTGGCGTCTCTGGTGTCGCCCAAAAAAGCCAGGGCCTTTTCAATCCTGCTTCCGTCTGGTTTTAGATAGCCATTGGTGCCCACCCAACCTTCCTCATAGGCTTTTTCGATTTCATCACTTCCCGGCTTGGGGTTTTCAGTGGTTTCGCTCACGATCACTGAAAACACGTCGCCGCTAAAGCTTTCGGCTGTTTCATTTTTTACCGACACCGGCTCTTTATCGATCATGACCCCGATGTTTCGGAGGTCTTTTTTAGTGGAGTCTGTTTTGGACAGCACTGCGACGACGTCGTCGTTATAGGTAAAGCTAATCCATCGGCCGTCGCCACTGTAAGAGTGAGCGTGCGTACCGCCTCTCAGCGCTCCAGGAGTGAAGGGCGGAACTACGTCACGGGCGTCCTTTCTGGCTAGTTTGTTGTTGTTATCAAGGTCGACAGCCAGACCTGTGCGCCGGGTAATGCCGTAAGGTTTTGTGGTGTCGTGGTTGCTTAGGCCATGAATGAAAAGGACTTCATTTTGTTTCGGATTGAAAGCAACAGCACCCACTCCGGGGCCGAACGCATTGGCGTTCGGGGCACTATAGACTAGCTTTACTTCTCCATGGCCAATATTGACCATTTCAATTGAGGGGTTCAGCCCAATTTGGGAACCATCGTTTCTGTTGTCGTACACCAGCCATTGGTCGTCTGACGAAAAGGCTTGTCTTTGATTTAGATAATGGCCTTTGGCGTCGGAAGTAAGTTGGTATTCTTTCAGATTCATATTGATTACCGGTGTCTTGGGCGATCCGCAGGCGGCTAGCGTTAAAGCTACTCCCAGAAAATATAACCGGCTGCGTATCATGACTGTCATTTTTGTAAGGCTTACTTCTTCCTGAATTTCTTGATCGTGTGAAAGGTCAGAAAGTTGGCGTCGTGGCTTCTGTGTGCCCCTCCCAGTCCATCGTCGTAGGCCGTTCTCGACAGGAAAATGATGTCTTTACCGTCAAACTGCCAGTCGACATACTGAAAACCATGTTTCACAGGGTCTTCGTGTTGGAGGAGGACTTCTTTCAATGTCCAATCATGCAAATTGTCAGAACTGAAGAGCGCCTGGGTATTTCTTAAGCTGGCCGGGTTCTTCCCCCGGTTGGTTGCTTTTACTTTGTCGGGTATGTAGTTGGCAATGGCCCAGTATAATTGACTTTCTGGGTCAAACCGAATGGCGAACTTTTTACTCCCTCCGGGAAAATGAATAAAGCCAGTTGTTTCGTCAAATGTTGCCACTTTTCCGTCGTCACTAATCGAAATAAAAGCAGCTTTTTCTTCCAGCGTAGAGCGGTCGTCGACCCGTAGAACGTCCAATATTTTTCCTTCGGGCGACACAACGGCGTTGCCTTCCAGCCAGCCTCCAAAGTTGCCTTCGAGGTAGGTAGAGTCGTAGTACAGAGTATTGCTAAACGTCCAGTTGTCGGCTACCAGTGGGTCTTGTCCTACCGGGATTGACATCATAAAGGCACCATAGCGCTTGCCCCATTGTTTGATCGGGCCCATAGCGCTTTCCATGCCTTTCCACAGCCGGCCATTGTGTTCAACCACGGGAACGGGGGCATTGTGGTATTCGCCTTCCAGCAGCAGGCCGGTTTGGTTGTCGACCGGTTCGGTCCATGTGGTGCCGTTGTCGACCGATGTTCTGATGATGGTGTGGCCGTGGTGCCTGTCGGTGCCGATGAAATATAGCTTTCCCTCGCTCACAAAAAGCTTCGACCAAAAGGCACCGTGAATTTCGATCACAAATTTCCACGATTTCCCTTTGTTCGTTGACCGGTAAATCCGGGAATCCGCTTTTACATGCTCGTTGGAGTTGGGGCCAAAAAAGTCGTGAGACGCAAGGTAGTCACCATTTGGCAGCACGGTCAGGCTGGGGGAGCCGATGTATTTTCCCGATGAAGCGAGACTATGTGCGACAACAACGCCAGGCACCTTTGATAGATCAGGTGCCTGGGCTGTCGCCAAACTACATATGAAAACAAAGAGAAGTACTGTGCTAATTCGATGCATCTTGTGGTGTTGTTGGTGGTCGCAAACAAAAGGAAGGCTAGCTCTTACGAAGATCAGTCTTTAAAGAGATCAACCACTATCTGCTTTTGCCAATAAATTGTATGATTTTGCCATATTGGCGTTTTATATCTGGCAAAAAGTGGCAACTTTATACTTAATAGTTTGCTTGCACCACCTCACAGGCGGCAATCAATACATTATATATGAAGCCTCATTTTCACAAAGTACCCATTGGCGCTGAAGACTCGTTCAGCATCAGGCACGATAGCAGGCCCAACTTTGGTACGCTGTGGCACTACCATCCTGAGCTCGAGCTACACTATATCGTGAAAGGCGAGGGTACGCAATACATAGGCGACAATGTGAGCAACTTCGGTAGTGGCGACATGGTCTTTTTAGGGCAAAACCTGCCTCACACCTGGCGCTGCAAGGAAGAATATTTCACGGGAGATGAGCATATGCAGGTGGAAGCCTATGTACTGCACTTCCAGCCTACTTGCTTCGGAAAGGATTTCCTATCGTTGCCGGAAGCCTACCTTGTTCCGAGGCTTTTTGAGAAAGCGAAGAAGGGGCTTAAGATTCACGGGGAAAGCAAGGCGAAATTAATTGAGCTACTGGACGGTGCCGTTCATGCTGAAAGCCTTGATAGGGTGATTTACCTGCTATCCATTCTCAAAGTGCTATCAGAGACTGACGAATTCGAAACCATCGCACCAGCCTACGCCTTCAGCCACCTGTCCAACGAGTCAGAAATGGTGCGGCTGGAAAAAATTTACTCTTACGTGCTGGCGCACTACAAGGAGAAAATCACCCTGGAGGAGGTGGCTTCGCTGGCCAATCTGAGCCTCACCTCATTTTGCAGGTATTTCAAAACGATGACTAAGAAGACTTTTTCTGATTTCCTGACAGAAATACGAGTCTCCAATGTTTGCCGGGCGATTGTAGAGGACAAGCTGCCCACCGAGGTGATCTGCTTTGAGTGCGGCTTCAATAATGTCTCTAATTTTTACAGGCATTTTAAGAAAGTGACCGGCATGACGCCTTTTGAGTACCGGAAAAAGTACCTGTATGAAGCGTAAGCCACCAGCAATTTAGAGGAATTGAAAATGACATTTTATCGCCTGTGTTTCAGTTGAGTTTTTGTCGCTCCAGGAAACGCTTCATTTGCAAAAAAACTTGAGATATTAACAGTTGATCAGCCAAAATATACCGTATTCATGGCTGCATGCTCCGGTCATACCTAATCGCTGTGGAGAATCACTTTCATTTCGTAGCTTTTTAAAAGCACCCAATTGAAAGGTTAGCCTCATGTCGATCCCAAAAAATATTCTTCTAGGATTTGTCCTGGCGTTCATTGTCGTAGTGGCGATTGGAATTTACTCCTATACCTATTTCAAAAACTCTGTTCGCTTAGGGAATCAAGGAGCGGTGCTGAACGAGATAACAATAATGGCAAAAGAAGGAAAAGCAATGGTTGCGGATCTTGACCGGAATGTGCTTTCTTTTACACTTGCAGGAGACTCAACATTTAAAAATCATTTTGAAGGCAGGGCGGTATTGCTTCTTAATCAGATCGAGGCAGTACGGAAAATTTCCAGTGAATATCCGTCGTTTATGACCACCATAGACGCATTAAAAGATACAGCCACTGCCTTCGTCGATATGAGGAAGAGGCTTATGTTCAGTCATTCGAGCAGCAGTGGCTATAGCACATTTGCTGCTGATATGGAGGGTTCACTCAACGGTGTAATGTTATTGCTGACAAGATTAGAGGATCAGGCGTCCTCTTTTGAGAAATCGAGAACGGAAACACTTACCAGACATTTCTATCAATTTGTTTTTGTATTTGCCGGGCTGCTTGTTCTGGCCGTCATTTTGATTTTTGGCTTGCTCTATACTTCCAACACTACTATTAAGGCCAGAGAACTTTCTGAGCGACGGCTTCTGCAACGGAAAGAAGCCATTAAAGACCTGTACGAAAACGCTCCGTGCGGCTACCTCACAGTCAACCATGAGGGAATGGTTATAGCCTGTAATAAGACGTTGCTGCAACTGTTGGGATATAACAAAGCTGAAGTCATCGACGCAAAACATATCACAGCAATACTTCCATCATGGAACCAGTTGCTGGAAAATCATTTTAAAGAAGTAGAAGGTGAAGTGGATCCCAAAGAAGCTGAACCGGAGTTGGTTAAGAAGAATGGCGAGCGCCGTGTTGCACTGGCTTCTATTGCTGCAAGTGCATCAGGCCTTGATGAGTACATGCTAACGCTAGTTGACTATACCGAAAGACAGAAATTCAGGGATCAACTCATTCAAAACAATCTTGACCTTGAGGCATTCAGCCATTCGGTGTCTCACGACCTCAAAGCACCTTTGCGAGCAGTTAACAGCTACTCGGCTATGCTCAAAGAAGATTTCGGCACAGCGCTTAACGATGACGCTCAACATATGTTGGACACCATTGTGAGGAATGCAAAAAACATGACCCTGATGATCGAAGATTTACTTAGGCTGTCGAGAATGGGGCAAAAAGAGGTGATTGAGTCGGAGATCAACATGGAATCGATGGTTCGAAATGTTATCAAGGGGCAGGAAGCAGAGGCAGGAGAGAATAAGGTTACTATTAATGTACATGAGCTTGGCTCCTCAAAAGGGGACATTGGGCTGATAAAGCAGGTGTGGGTAAACCTGATTTCCAATGCGATTAAATATTCAGGTATGACGCAGCACCCTGAAGTAGAAATTGGTGTCTATAAAGAAAATAATGAAAGGGTATTTTATGTCAAAGACAATGGTTCTGGATTTGACATGCAATACTATGATAAACTCTTTGGCGTATTTCAGCGCCTGCATAGCAGAAAAGATTTCGAGGGAACTGGAGTTGGCCTGTCCATCGTAAAACGCATTATCGACAAACACCACGGTAGGGTTTGGGCCACCTCGGAAGTCAATAAAGGGGCCACTTTTTATTTTACTTTTTTAGGTGCCTGACCAAGCGAGCCAGCGGCCCTCCCATTTTGTGCTTTATGAATGGATAATAGATATAACCTGTATTTCTTCAAGACACAATATAATTTTCACTATATTTTAGTATATTAAAATTATATACGGGCACTTTTAAGACTGAATACGATCTCTCTAATCTCATTTTTTGGTATGCAGCTGGTAATAAAGGATTTAAGCAAGACTTATAGCGACAACACTCAGGCGCTTAAGAACATTAACCTCACAGTGTATCAGGGGATGTTCGGTTTACTCGGGCCAAATGGCGCAGGTAAGTCTACCTTGATGCGAATAATAGCCACGCTTCAGCATGCTGACTCCGGCACAATCACGTTGGGAGATATAGATGTGCTCCAGCAAAAGGAAACTGTTAGGCAAATACTTGGGTATCTGCCCCAGGAGTTTGGGCTCTATCCAAGAGTTTCTGCTGAGACACTACTTGACCATCTTGCCAGCCTTAAGGGCCTGGTCAATAGGAGTGAAAGGAAAGATGTGGTGGACGCAATGTTGCAGAGGACTAACCTATGGGAGGCTCGCAAGAGAAATCTTGGCGCATATTCAGGCGGTATGAAGCAAAGGTTTGGTATTGCTCAGGCACTCATTGCCAACCCGAAACTCATTATAGTTGATGAACCTACGGCAGGATTGGATCCTGCGGAGCGTAACCGAATTTTAAACTTATTGTCGGAAATAGGGGAAAGCACTATTGTGATACTATCAACACACATTGTTGACGACATCAACGAGTTGTGCACGCATGTAGGCATCATTAGCAATGGCACGTTGCTCTTTAAGGGCAGACCTATCGAAGCCATTGAAAGCATTCAAGGGAAAATTTGGAAAAAGAGAGTGTCGAAAGCAGAGCTGCTGGAGGCAAAGAATCATTTCAACGTGATTTCCGAAAGACTGCTTGCCGGCTCACCGCAGATCCATGTTTATAGTGACGAGAAACCGGATGAGCATTTTGAGGAAGTTGCGGTCGATCTGGAGGAGGTCTATTTTTCAAAAATTTTTGAAGAAGGCACTGTAGCTCAATCCCATTAAAAGCAATTTCATGAAACTGGAGATATTACTTTTCGAACTAAAATATCGAAGTAGAAGGCCGGCCACATACATCTATCTTTTGCTCAGCTTTGCCCTTTGCTTTCTGACTGTAGCCAGCCCCACCTTGTCAGTGCCGCCTTTGGTGGATCCAAATTCACCTTATATGCTGACCCTGTTACTGGTTGTGATAGGCTATGTGTTCACACTTATTAATTCTGCGGTTATTGGCGTGTCTATTATCAGAGATTTTGACCACCAGATGGAGCCACTTGTGTTTACCACGCCTGTTCGTAAGCTGGACTACCTGCTTGGCCGATTTGCGGGCTCGTTTGTTGTTCTGATACTCATAAGCCTGGCTGCTTTGCTGGGTGTAGCGTTAGCTTACTTTTTTGGGGAATTTATGCCCTGGGAGATCTCCTGGGTTGATAAAAGCCTGCAGCCTTTTCAACTTTGGCACTTCATCCAGCCGTATTTAGTATTTTATCTGCCCAACCTTTTTATTACTTCCGCCTTGTTTTTTCTCGGTGGGGCAATTGGCCGAAACACCATTTATATATACACACAAGGGATCATATTTATTGTACTCTATCAAATAAGCATCAGCTTTTTCAAGGACATGGAGTCCCGGCATATTGCTACTTTGATAGACCCACTGGGAGTGCAGGCATTTATTTACCAAACGCAATACTGGACGCCGTCCGAACAGAATGCCAACCTCGTGCCCCTCGATGGTTGGTTTCTTGCCAACAGGATTATGTGGTCGGTTGTGGCTTTGATTGCTCTGGCGGTAACCTACATGAAATTCTCTTTCACTACTTCTGAGGTCAAAAAAGCTAGAAAACCCATTTTCCAACCCGAAACCATCACCATATTTAAAGAGTCGCCGTTCCGCCGCCTGCCTGTGCTTCAGCGCACCACGGGCTTCGGTACGACCTTGAGACTGGTTGCGGACAGGTCAGTATTTTATTTCAATTTGATTCGAAAGGATACGGCGTTTTTGGCGATTGTGCTAAGTGGCCTTATGCTACTGGTTGTTAAGGCCATGACCATGAGTGAAATGTATGGATCCAGCTCTTATCCTACTACGGACTCGGTGCTTACTTTGCTAGGCTCATTCAATTTGTTTTTTCTGCTTATTGCCGTGGTGTACCCTGGAGACCTTATTTGGAAGGAGCGCCAGCTCAATATTGCAGGAATTACCGATTCACTGCCTGTGGCTGATTATCTGGATACCCTGTCCAAGTTTTTCGGGTTACTTCTTACTTATCTTGTTCTTCTGGCGGCGCTCAACCTGGGAGGTCTTGGGATTCAAGCTTCAAAGGGATACTTTGACTTTGAGTTTTCGGCATACATCGGGAAGCTCTACGGAGAAAACTTTGCTAACCTGGCGCTTATTACTATAGTGGCATTTTTTATTCAGGTAGTCGTCAACAACAAGCTTCTGGGTTATGTCGTCTGTATCGTTTTCTTTTTGCTCAATGGGAACCTCAGCAAATTAGGGGTAGAAAGTGGCTTGTATCAGTTTGCAGCTGGTTCGTTGGGCCCCTTTTCTGACATGAATAAATACGGCCACTTTGTTACTCTGTTTGCGTGGTTGAAGATTTACTGGCTAGGAATTGCAGGACTGTTTTTTATAATGGCTATTCTGTTCTCAATCAGGGGGAATGAAACCCATCCATGGGTGCGATACAAAGCTGGGTTAACAAAGATCTCAACACCCGTTCTGGTGACTTCAACGCTTTTGAGTATTTCTGTGGTTTTCAGCGCTGGCACCATCTACTACAATACCAACTTGATTAATGATTACGAAAGTGGCATTGAGCACAAGGAAATGCTGTCAGCTTATGTTAAGGAGTTGAAAAAGTATGAAAATGTGCCACAGCCAACCATTGTTGAAAATAGCCTTCACCTGGCACTATACCCGTCAACCAGAGAGTTTGTTGCCGAAGGATTCTATTACCTGAAGAACCTCCATATGGCACCGATTTCCGAGATTCACGTGTCACACCATCTGGCCAGGGATCTCCATGTATCCTATCTCCAGTTTGACCGTAAATCATACGCCGTCGACTCCATAGACGACCGCTTCAAATATGAAATCTACAGGCTGGAAGATGCGCTGCAGCCGGGAGACAGTTTAAAGATGTTGTTTAAGCTGAGCTACGTTACAGAAGGGTTTAGAGCCAATGACCAGAATACTGACCTGATCTTTAATGGAACTTTCATCGACAATGGATATTTCCCATCGCTGGGCTACCGGAGAGAGTTTGAAACTGCCGAAGCCCTCAAGGCCCTTCGTCAATCTGCCGGGAGCGACGATGATAACAGCAACAGCTACCACGGCAACAAGGCCCTTGTAGTGGAAAATCATCAGGTTAGGCTCAGTGTAATTGTTAGCACTGAGGCTGGGCAAACAGCTATCGCCCCAGGTGTGCTGGTGGATGCTTGGGAGGAGAACAATAGAAAATATTATAAATACCAGCCCATCAGGCCAGTACCTGCTGCCTACTCTATTGCTTCTGCCAGGTACGAAACAGCCAGAGATAAGTGGAACGATGTTAACCTTGAAATATACTATCATCCCAAGCACAGTTATAACCTCGAAAGAATGATGGAGGGGATGAAAGATGCGCTGTCTTTTTACAGTGAGATTTACGGCCCTTACCCCTTTGGCCAACTGAGAATCGTGGAATTTCCGAAATACTCCATGCACAAGGAGTCCTTTGCCGGCACCATTCCTTTTTCTGAAGGTCTGGGCTTTATACTTAAAATAGATGATCACACGGACGACCTTGACGTCTGTTACTATCAAACGGTGCATGAAGTAGCTCACCAGTGGTGGGATCCATTGACGTTGGTAGCACAAGAGCCTGACCGGCCCTTTCAAAAAGAAGGATTCGCACAATTCAGTGCACTGATGGCCATCAGGAATGAGTTTTCTGAGGAAACCGTTCGAAGGTTTCTCAAATACGATGTTGATCAGTACCTGTCCGGAAGAACCAAAGAAGGGGTCAGGGAGAATTCGCTTGATAATGCCACCCAGGGCCAGAGCTATATCTACTATAATAAGGCGGCGGTAGCATTCAACATACTGCAGGACTTCCTTGGGCCCGGAGCTGTTGCACAGTCTTTCGCTGCTTTGCTGGGGCGGTCAGCCGATAGCTCGGTACAGGTAAAGGACAATTTTGTGGATCAGATTAAGGAGCTTACACCTGACTCGCTACAGTACGTTATTACCGACGTCTTTGAGAGAGTTACCCTTTTCGATAACAAGGCAACATATGCCTTCTTTAAACGGCTGCCAGACGACAGGTATGAAGTATCTCTCACGTTTTCTTCGAAGAAATATCAAATGGACAGCCTTGGCAACGAAGTAAAGGTGCCATTGTACGACTGGGTGGATATTGGTGTTTATACAAAAAACAGCGATGGCAAAGTGGCACTTACCCATCTGGAAAAAGTACACATCAATTCTGAGGAAAATAAAATTAAAATAGTGGTCAACGAACTGCCGATAAAGGCAGGTGTCGACCCGCTTAACAAGTTCATCGACAAGAACGGAGCTGACAATGTCATTGGCACGTCGGAGTCGCAGATCACTTCGGGATTTTTTTTCTAGGGGATATAGGTTCGGGTAAATGTTAAAAGAAAAAAAGTCACTTCCGAAAGAGAGTGACTTTTTTGGACTGTGTTAAATTTGATTAATCCCTACTACTTTTTCCTTATATACACATCACCCTGCATGGTTTTGAAAAGGTATTCCTTTCCGCCGCCATTGATTTTGCCAAATACCCAGTCTTCGATAGATACTTTGTATACCCCATTGGACGAAGATTTGTCCACTTTTGGGGCCGATTTCTCAATCACCATGTCGAAGTCGCTGAAGATGTCACCCCGGTCTGAGCGCATTTTGGCTGTCGCCTTCACGGCTGCTGGGAATGTCACATCCACGTCGCCGTTCAGAGTGGTAAAAGCCATTTGGGCTTCTGGGTTTACACTTTCAAGCGTTACTTTGATGTCACCATTCACAGTGTTGAGTACTGTTGAGCCGCCCACTTGCGTCATCGTAATTTCTCCATTCACATTGCTGATCTCGTGGGCACCGGTAACCCCTTTCACGTCGATGTCGCCGTCGTTCACTGTTGACAGTTTGAGGTCGAAGTTTTTCGGCACTTTGATGTTCAGCGTCATAGTAACTGCCCAGGAGTTGGTGGAAACTTTTACGGTGTTGCCTTTCTCGGTTGCCTCCAGCTCCATGGGGTTGCTGCTGATGCGTTTCATGCCGCTGGGTGTTACCACGCCCCGGTCGTCGTTTTTGCCACCGCCAGCTACTGCCTCTATGATCACGTCCTTGCCATCGTAAGCAGCCACATTGATAGACCCGTTGACCAGACCCACTTCCAGTTTGCCCTTTTCACCGGGTGAAGAAAGTGGAATAGCAATGGTTTCTTTGTTTCCCTCTTGCGCTTTGGCTGGCAGGGAAATGGCCGCCACTAACAGCCCGATAAATGATAGTTTGATAAATGTTCTCATTGTCCAATTATTTTGATTTTTTGACATAAATATCTCCGTTGAAGGTTTCGAAGGCCAGCAGATTGCCGCCCTTGCCCACCTTGATGTTGTTTTTCTGTGTTAGCTTGTATTTCGTGCTGCCATTTTTCTCAGTCACCTCTTTCGTCCATGCGGGTGGCATTACTTCCAGCCTCTCCATATCCGTATAGAAAGAGCCATTGAAGCTTTTGAAGGTAATGTCGGCATCGGGCTCTCCTGGGTAGTACACGTTCACATCGCCATTGAGTGAATAATAGCTGTTTCCACCTGTTGGAGCCTTCGTATGCCGCACCAGCAGCTCACCGTTAATTGTTTTGGCTTCGACACTCCCTCCCATTTGTGTGAGGGTAACATCTCCATTGACATGATGGGCAGACACATTACTGTTCATTCCGTCGACAGTAATAAAGCCGTCGTTTACTGTGCGAACATTCAGGTTCACACTCCTCGGCACCTTCACTTTGAAATCGAAGCTGAATTCATAGTTGACATCTTTGCCCCAATTCCAATTGCAGTTGCAGGGCCCTTCCACCCGCTGGTTGTGAATGAAGGGAGCTTTGTTGTAGAGCACCAGGGCGGAATCATCTTCCCACACTCCAAGACTCATTTCTCTTTTTCCTTTTTCCAACAATTCCTGCGTCTTTGCCGTCAGGGTGAGTTCCGCCGTGACCATAATTTCCTGCCCATCGTAGCCTTCAATTTGCAGGGAGCCGTTGATATTGTAAATCTCAAGCACATTGTCAGGCGAAGGCATAGCAAACTTCAGCGTTTTCTCAATTTTGATTTTTTCTGTTTCAGTTGCCCGGGCATAGCCGAAGCAGCCAACCAGAAATATGATTAACAATAGATTCTTCATTTGATTAGTATTTAAGTCAATACCTCAATGCTCTGTTGTACTTTTTGCCGCACAATGTCATTCAGGTCGTCTTTCTCTAAAAGCCCTTTGAGGGCCTCCACCGCTCCTTTTTCGTTGAGCGCTACCATGGCCTCCGCCAGGGCAATCTGCACCATGGGCGACGATTGCCTGCTGATTGAGCTCACCAAAGCTTGCCGCACTTCGGGATATCGCCCGAACCTCGCCAAAGCCTCTACGGTGACCATTCGCACATTCACATTTTCATCGGTATTCAATGTTTGAACAAGAGCCTCGATAACCCTGCTGTCTGCCTCCGGCAGCTCCGATGACAAGCTCACAGCCCTCAACCGGTCCTGAACGGCTGGTTTCTCAAGCAATGTCAGCATCATCATTTCCTTCATGTCTTTCATTTCGCTGGAAAGAGAGCTGATTTCTTGCTTGTACTCACCAGAAGGCGACAGCACGTATCCAAAACCGCCCCCGACAGCGAAAATGAGCATGCCAAGTGCCAGCCTTCGCCACGACAAGATTTCCAAAATACCTGCCCAGTTCACAGTCCCTCTTGGTGCCGTTGCCTCTTTACGGAACTCACTCAGGGTAGCGTAGAAACGCTCATCCATCGTGGCTTCCGGCTCTGGTGTGGCAGGGAGTTCATCCATGGCCAGCCAGATTTTCTCAAGGCCTTCCAGTTCCGACAGCTGTGCCGGGTCGGCCTGGCTCTTAAAGCTTTCCCACTCCTGCAAAGTGATGGACCCATTCATGTAGTCCATCCATTTCTCTTTTAGTTGTTCCTGGCTCATGATGTTATACCTTTTCCAGCTTTAAATAAACCTCTCTCAATTCCTGCAGCACCCTGTGCATCCGCACCTTTACTGCCCCTTCAGTGATTCCGAAGATGTCAGCCACCTGCTCGTACTTCATCCCCTGATATTTTGTGAGGATGAGCATCTCCTGTTTTTCAGGTGCCAGGTGTTTGATCGCTTTTTGCAAAAGCTCGAGGTCTTGCGATTTGGCCATTTGAGAATGCGCATTCTCATCCACCTCGAGCTTTCTTTCCCAGGGCTCCATGTCGTCGGTGTAAGAAACCTTCTTTTGTTTTTTGTAATGGTCGGCGTTTACATTCCTTGCCAGGTGATACATCCAGGCAGTAAACCGATGACTGCCGGAGGTGTCCTCCGTAAAGGTGTAGCGGTACTTGAGCATTCGGTAGAAGACATTGTGCACAAGGTCTTCGCTCACCGATCCGCTGCCGGTTAGCTTATAAAAAAAGCCAAAAAGATTTCTGTTGTGTCGCTCATACAGCAAAGCCATCTTGTCAAGATCGCCGGCCTTGACTTTCAGCATGAGCGAGTTGTCGTCCAAAGCATTCAAACCACCTGGGGTTATCGATTCATGTTCGGCGGGAAAACCTTGGTCGGAGAGAAAGGTTACATAGAATTACCTAAAAAGTTTTTCAGCCTAAAATTCTTTTGTATTCAGCAGGGTTATTCAGCACCTGAATGGCCTTTTGAATATCCGGATCGTCGGGGAAGGTCACTTCGATAAGGCCTTTCTGCAGGTAGTAGCGGGTAATGATCTCCTGCTCCAACAACCCTTTGATGTCGTCTTTGAACTTGGTGAGGTCTTTTTCTTTCAGCGCATTGATTTTTTCTTCCAGGGATCCGAGTTGGTCTTCAAGGCTGGCATAGGTCTTGTCTCTCTTGGCTGCGGCAAGCAGGTGGCGATAAGCCCTGTCCACCGAAGTTTCGTAAGAAAGCTCCTTTTTACGAACCCAATTTAGGAAATCGTTGTAGTCGGCGTCGCTCAACTGAAACTCTCTGGCGGCCGAAATTTGTGGATGTTGGTAATGATAAAGCGTGGCATACTGAAACAAATAGCCCTTGGAAGACAATACAAGTGCGATGCTTGGATAGTCTTCTACCTCAACCACCACGTCAGGATCCAGCCCGTCGCCATCATATACCACCCGGCCATTTCCGGTTTTGAATGCAACTTTCAAAGAATCAGGTAGCTTGTTGACCGTGCCATCGGCATTGCGGTGGGCATAGTCCAACGCCTGAATACATCTGCCGCTTGGGATATAGTATTTGGCGGTAGTGACTTTGAGCTGGGCATTGTAGCTCAGCGGGCGTGTGGATTGTACGAGTCCTTTTCCAAAAGTCTTTTCGCCAATCAAAACGCCTCTGTCGAAGTCCTGAATAACGCCAGCCACAATTTCGGAAGCGGATGCACTGCCTCCGTTGGTAAGAATGGCCAAAGGAATTTGAGTATCTACCGGTTCATCCAGCGTTTTATAAGTCCTGTTTAGGTCGGTGATTTTACCTTTTGTGTCAACTACTTTTTTGCCCTTGGAAATAAAAATGTTGGAAATATTAACTGCCTCGTGCAGCAGCCCTCCCGGGTTGTCTCGTAAGTCAAGAATAATAGAAGTCGCACCTTCTTTCTTCAGTTTGATCACCGCCTTTTTTACTTCGTCCCCCGCATGTGTCGTAAACTCAGTTAACTTGATCAGGCCAATATTCTCATTTACCATGCCTGCGTAATACACATTATCAATGGTGATTTTCTCACGATCCACCTGAAACACCATTGGCTCCTTTTTGCCGTATCGGTTAACGGTGATGCCAAAGTTTGTTCTTGATTGCCCTTTAAGCAGCTTGCCCAAATCGAAGGTTTCTTTTTGCTCAACTTCAATGCCATTGATGCTCAGGATTTGGTCGCCTATCTGCAAGCCCGCTTTGTGAGCAGGGTAACCTTCCTGCAGCATGATGATGGTGTGGTGTCCTTCAAGGAATTCTGTGCTTGCACCTATGCCCCCGTATTCACCGGTTGTCATGGTGCGGAAGTCTTCTATGTCGTCTTCTGGAATATATACTGTGTAGGGGTCGAGGCTTTCCAGCATCGCATCAATACCTGTTTTGATCAACCTGTTTGGGTTCACATCGTCCACATAGTAGGTGTTAATTTCCTTGTAGATGGAAGCAAACAAATCGAGGTTTTTGGCTATTTGAAAAAATTTGTCGCTGTAGCTGGAAAAACCAAACCAGCCGATGGCTAGTACTAGCAGCGTAGGTAAAAAGAGGCGTCTTTGAAATTTACTCATTGTGCGGGCGTTTTGCGAGCGTCTACTTGAACGAATTATTTATTGAAGCAACGTTGCGGAGTTATTCTATACAATCATTCTTAAATTATGAATAATTCCCTTAATTTAAACAATAACGTTACCCCTTTCTAAATGATGCAGATCGAACCCATAAATATATGACATATTTTAAGAATAAAACAGTTTTTATCACCGGTGCCAGCAGAGGAATTGGCCTCGCCATAGGCAAAAAATTGGCCAGTGAAGGTGCCAATATTGTAATCGCAGCCAAAACAACCGAACCTCATCCGAAACTGCCAGGCACCATCTACACTGCAGCCGAGGAAATCGAACAGGCGGGAGGTAAGGCTTTGCCATTGATGGTGGACATTCGTTTTGAAGACCAGGTGCAAGCCGCTGTGGAGAAGGCAGTGGAGACGTTTGGCGGGATTGATATACTGATTAACAATGCCAGCGCCATTAGCCTTACACCAACGCTGGCTACCGAAATGAAGCGATACGACCTCATGCATCAGGTAAATACCAGGGGCACTTTTTTGATGTCGAAGACGTGCATTCCCTACCTCAAAAAGGCAGAGAACCCACACATCATGAATATGTCGCCGCCGCTGAACATGGAGGCTCGCTGGTTTGCGCCTCACGTGGCCTACACCATGGCCAAGTTTGGCATGAGCATGTGTGTGCTGGGCATGGCCAAGGAGTTTAAAAAAGATAATATTGCTGTTAACGCTTTGTGGCCCCGAACAACCATCGCCACCGCTGCCGTGCAGAACTTGCTGGGAGGCGACCAAATGGTGAATCAATCGAGGAAACCGGAGATACTGGCCGACGCCGCTTATTATATTTTAAGGAGAAAGTCATCAGAAGCCAATGGCAATTTCTATATTGACGATGAAGTACTGAAGGCGGAGGGGATTACTGACCTCACAGCTTATGCGGTTGACCCTTCTGCCAATTTAATGCCTGATTTCTTCATTTAGACAACAACCCTACAAACATGGCCAAAAAGCCCAACACTCCGATACTTGTTAAAAATGACCCCTGGCTGGAGCCATATGCCGAAGAGGTGAGTAATAGGATCGAAAGGTTCAATGCGGCCATGATCGATATCAAAAAAGCTGCCGGCTCGTTGGATCAATTTGCCTCAGCCTACGAGTATTTTGGCCTTACTTACGACGATAAAGCCAATGGCTGGTGGTACCGTGAGTGGGCGCCTGCGGCTCATGCGCTGTCAGTGGTAGGCGATTTCAACGGATGGGACAGAGAGGCACATAAGCTGAAGAAAAACAAGGAAGGCATTTGGGAGATTTTCATTGCTGAAGAAAAGAAGGGCGAGAAATTTCAGGACGGCACCAAGTTCAAAGTGCACGTGAAATCGGAGGCAGGCGAAATGGATCGGATTCCTGCCTATGCCACTTACGTGGTGCAAGACCCAACTACCTATGACTTTTCTGCTTGCGTTTACAAGCCAGCAAAAAAATTCAAATGGTCGGACACCAAGTTTTCGTCAGTAGCGGCCAGCAAATGTCCCATCATTTACGAGTGCCATGTGGGCATGGCTCAGGAGAAGGAGGGAGTGGGTACGTACCGGGAGTTTGCTGAGCTTACTTTGCCGAGGATCAAAAAGCTGGGCTACAACACCATACAAATGATGGCCGTGCAGGAGCATCCTTACTACGGCTCCTTTGGCTATCATGTGAGCAACTATTTTGCACCCACCAGCCGCTTCGGTACACCGGACGACTTGCGCTATTTGGTGAACAAGGCGCACGAAATGGGCATAGCAGTGATCATGGACATTGTGCATTCTCATGCCGTGAAGAATATTGCCGAAGGACTCAACAAGCTCGACGGCACGCAAAGCCAATATTTTCACGAAGGGAGCCGTGGCTTCCACGAACAGTGGGACTCGATGCTTTTCAATTATGGCAAATGGGAGGTAAAGCAATTTCTGCTTTCAAATGTCAAGTACTGGCTGGAGGAGTTTCATTTTGATGGGTACCGCTTTGATGGGATTACCTCGATGCTCTACTTCCATCATGGCAACGTAAGCTTCGACCACTACGACAAATATTTCGCTGCCGGGGTCGACTGGGATGTACTCACCTACCTGCAGTTGGCCAACGAAATTATCCATTCCAAAAAAGGTGCTATTTCCATCGCTGAAGACATGAGTGGCATGCCTGGGCTGTGCCGACCTACCAAAGAAGGCGGCCTTGGTTTCGACTATAGGCTGGCCATGGGCATTCCTGACTATTGGATCAAGTTGCTGAAGCACAAGACTGACGAGGAGTGGAATATTCACGAGATGTGGAGTACCCTGCAAAACCGACGATTTGGTGAAAAAAACATTGCCTATGCAGAGTCGCACGACCAGGCGCTGGTGGGTGATAAGTCGCTGGCTTTTTGGCTGATGGACAAGGAAATGTACACCCACATGCACAAGGAGCTTCCGAGCCTGATCATCGACAGGGGCATTGCGCTGCACAAAATGCTACGGTTGTTTACCCTGTCTTTGGGCGGCGAAGGCTACCTGACTTTTATTGGCAATGAGTTTGGGCATCCTGAATGGGTCGACTTCCCGAGGGAGGGCAATGGCTGGAGCTACAAATATGCCCGCAGGCAGTGGAGCCTGGTGGATCATGCCGATCTGCGTTACCAATATCTCAACAATTTTGACGAAGCCATGGTGCACCTGGCTACCGCTGAAGCAATTCCCGACAGCCTACCGGCTCAGCAGCTCAATATGGATGATGCCAATAAGGTCATCATTTTTGAACGTAAGAACCTGATTTTCCTTTTCAACTTTCATGGCCAGAACTCCGTGCCCGACTATCGGTTCAAAGTGCCACAGGGCGGTGATTACAAAATCGTGCTCAACAGTGACCACGCCAAGTTCGGAGGCTTCGGAAGAGTAGACGACAAAATGACCTACCCAACAGTGAACCTGTATGGAGAACACTTCCTGAGCGTGTATTTGCCGGCAAGGGTTTGTTTGGTGATGAAGAAGGTGTGAGGAGGTAAATGGTAAGCAGTGATCGCTAGGAAGTCAATACAGGAATCCCCAACCGATCACTCGCCTGTTGTAGAAGACTATAAAAATGATGTTGACTATCTTTTCTGCAACACCACGCTCTCCTTTACCCAACAGCTCAAGACTATTTTATCACCTTCCTGCATTCCTTCTTCGAAAATTTCTCCAATAGAAGGGAACTGGCTTTTTGCCTCTTCCATGCCTTTTGCATTGCCCGCTTTGCGGTACATGTCGTAGGCTGCAATGAACACAGCCCTGTCTTTCACCCGGCTCACGCCTTCTTTGCAGTCTTCATAGCTATGGTAGTAAAGGTTACCTATCAGGTTGTAGGCTTCAGGCATTTCCTCCTGGTATCCGAGTGCTTTTCTCGCATGTGTTCGAGCCATCGCCTTTTGTTCCTGAGCTGCATAAATCCGGGCAATGTCCAGCGACGTCTCGGCCTTTTTTTGATTTTCATCGGTCAGGCCTAGCGCCTCATTGTAGTATTTTAGCGCTGCTTCATGATCATCCTCAGCAGCTCTTTTCGCCGCCAGAATTCTGGCAAAACCATAGGAAGGAGCTTCGTCCTGGATGATTTTGGCGGATTCAAAGAAGAGAGGACTGTCGGTGCACTTGCCTGTGAGCAAAAGATGAAAAACCTTCTTTGCCATCTTCAGGTTCGAGGGAACTTCTTTCAGTTTACTTCCCAGGGTATTTTCCACAAAACTGCAATCCAGCGGAACAATTTCGATGAGAATCTGGTCAATCGTTTCCTGTATTTTTATCAACCACTCCGATGGTTCCCTGGCAATCTTTGCCTCAAGAATTTCGCTGATCCCGTCATAGTACTCCAGTACCTCCTCGTCGGAGATTGCCCCGCCAGTCAATTTCGACCTTTTTAGCACGTCCATAAAGGCGATGAGGTTGTTGTCGAATGCTGCCACACCATTCAGGCTGTTTGCCTTGTCAAACAATTCAATCAGCTGCGGGTATTTTGCTTTGTCGTCCTTGTAGAATTTGTAGGCTGAAAATGCCTTCCGGTTGAGCACGTCTCCCTCATGGTTGAAGTACTCAATGCGTTTGTCGTAGACGGCCAACACCTGTTCCTGATAAGATGCCTTAGTTGCTGCGTCCTCCGCTTTTTCTGCGAGGTCTTCGTAAGTTTTGGCAGCGCCAATGTAAAGACCTACATTCAGGTTCGCCACTTCCGCAAGCAGCCATTCAAGGTAGGGTAGAGCTTCCTCAGAATTGCCCAGCTTCGACAGGTCTGAGTAAAGCGCATAATACTCTTTTGCTTTGGCGGCTTTTATTGAATCTTCCGGCCAAATCCATCCGGGTTGGGCACTTAATCGGGTACAGCAAAGAAAAAAGACGAGCAGCAGGAGGGCTTTGGTAGTCATAACAGGAAATGATTTGTAGGTGATGTGTAATATAATTTAATCCTACAGGCGATCATTTCCAAACTTGTACGGTGATAGCCCTATTTAAGCGGAAAGCGGGCGTATTTACTCCCTCACCACCCTGAACCCAACACTCCTCTTGTCTACAGCCATTGCCCCAGCCTTTTCGTCGGTAAAATCATAGGCACCAAAACCGTAGGTAGTTCCATCGGAAGCATATTCAGCCACGTTGCCGCCGAGGTCATAAATTTCGGCTTCTTTTACTTTCGAAGCTGGGAAGGAGCCTGCCTCTTTCAGGAGGGAGCTTTTTACTTCAGCTAACTTTGCTTTGAAGTCGGTCAGGTCGTCGATGGTAATGTCGTAGCCAGCCCAGTAGTTGAGCGTATTTTCCTTTGCCGCCGACTTGAGCGCCAATTCATGCAACTTTTTGGCTTCCGCCGTTGAGGGCAGCCGGTAGGTTTGGCCAGTCTGCGTGCTTAGCCAGGAGACGTAGCCCTTCGCCTGCTCGAGACTCACTACTGCCGGGAAATTGTCCTGCCCGGCCGGGTAGCTGAACTCGCTGCTATAGGCTTTGAACTGTGCGTTGGTCACTTCAAATTTGCCAATGGCTATTGAATCTTTTTTCGTCGCAGCAGTTTCGGGTGTCAGGCTGCCTTTCACCATTTCGCCGTAGGCTCCGTTTGTCGTTTTCGCTTTCTCCTTGCTGATCAGCTGTGCCAGCGGGCTGCCCTTTTTGAATGCCTCATTGGTTTTGTCTGGCTTGCCCCACATGTACTTGTCGAACCAGGCGATTTCTTCGGTCATTTTGCGCTGCTGATGGGTAATTTTCTGCAACCCATGCGGCTGCCCGGGGAACCAAAGGAAGCGTACGTCGGCCTGCCCGATTTGCTGGAGGGCCCGGTAGTATTCCCAGCTCTGGTCACGGGGTACTGCCCTGTCTTCGCTGCCATGGAAAATAAGCGTGGGCGTTTTCACTTTCTCCATTTCAAATAGCGGCGACTTCAGGATATAGGCTTCGTTGTAGATTTTGCCATTGCGGTTGTCCCAGGGCGCACCACCAAAGTAGCTCTGGTCAAAGGTGACGCCAAACTGGCAGTTGCCATAATCAGAAGTCCAGTTCACATCGCCGGCGCCTACCGCAGCCACTTTGAAAAGGTGGGGGTGCTCAACAGTGAGCATAGTGGCGAGAATGGCACCATTCGACCAGCCCATTACTGCCATGGAATCTTCGTAGATATACCCCTTTTCGTTGAGCAGTTTAATGCCATTGATAATGTCTGGCAGCTCGTATTCGTAGTAGTGCCCCTTGATGGACTCCACAAATTTCTGCCCGTGAT